>Ga0209149_1000743_pt1 | contig 14402 bp, 9 predicted proteins | sample WorMetTyACAVOLI2_FD_187423 | JGI IMG/M metagenome (GOLD analysis project Ga0209149, IMG submission 187423) | Marine gutless worms symbiont microbial communities from Max Planck institute for Marine Microbiology, Germany - Olavius algarvensis... ... | reverse complement strand
TGTGCTGCATCAAGCGCCTCTGTATCTTCGGACCTAAAGGCGCTATACAAATCCATTATTATTATTATTATTATTTTATTGTTACTGGCATCATTAAGAATAATAAGATTAATTTTTCACTGTGATTAAAAAATTTAATTGTGGCTAATTAATTAACAGGTTAACTCAGATTAACGTGCAGCCCTAGTAAAAACATAACTGAATCGCAGCTGCTTACAGGCCCATACGTCTCGAGGTCCTTGCGTCGAATTTCGTGCGTCATGTTCCACATGAAAGGAAATCCCATCAGCACAACATCTGCTTGTTTGATCGTTGTACCTTGTAAATATTACCAGCAAATCTTACTATTTGGCAGTATCACAACACTAAAAGTAATCAGGAGTTACCTAAATTACGATAGTATGACACTATTCGACAGACCAGTGAATATGACCACAACACTGCTCGATAGGCAGCTTTATAACGAATCTGGCACCACGTTACCCTATATAGCTTTTTCTGGAGCTTGATGCGTGGAATTGAATGATGATAAACCCATACTATCACCAGGGAAAAGACAGCGCAATGTCTATAGATTTCAGTGATGTATAGATCATGCAAAAATTCGCATTCTTAACCTACATTTCAAGTAATCATATTTTTCATCGTCTAATAACTCGAAAATGGTGCAACACACAGCCATACTTACAATGGCAGACTAACAGGGTGTTTCCAAAAAAAAGTGGCCCCCCTAAAACTTTTTGGAATATTTTCAATTTAGTTAAGTCTTTTAGCGTGAAATTTTGCAAATTTGTTGGCAATTCACATCCACATAATTTATATCTACCAATTTTTGTAGATTTATCTTAATTCTTTACCAAATGGCATCAATTTTTCCACGAGTACCCATCATTTTCACCCTGTCAGTAAAGTTTTGAGTATTCACCCAGAAAATGAAAATACAACGAACCAGTTTGTCGGAAATGACAGTCATTTTTTTGTCATCGCGTGTCTTGGTGTCCGATAATTGTAAACACTCGATAACTGTCTGATTTTTTACTATTGACGTTTTACTGACATTGTTTTAAAGCTTGGTAGGGCCTATCAATGGGAAAATTGTCTTGCGACGACAAATTGTGCACTCAGATGCCAGGTCTCCCACTGTCTGGTTTATGCAGAATTGCTGAGCCAGTTTGGTCGAATCTACTGCAGTCTTTCTTAACAGTGCTCAACTTCCACGCTTTGTCAGGGTAACTGGAAATGATGGCTTTCGCACCGAGTCCTTGCTCACGAAGTGTCTGCATGCGCAGTTTGTCGTTGTAAGACAATTTTCCCATTGGTTGGCCCTACCAAACTTTAAAACAATGTCAGTAAAACGTTAGTAGTAAAAAACCAGACAGTTATCGAGTGTTTACAATTATCGGACACGGAGACTTGCGATGACTAAAAAATGAGGTCTGTTCCGAAAAGCTGGTGCACTGCATTTTCATTTTCTGGGTAATACTTAAAACTTGACAGGTTGAAAACGATGGGTACTCGTGGAAAAATTATTGCCATTTGATGAAATATTACGATAAGGAAAATCGGTAGATATATGTGGATATGAAATGCCAACAAATCTGCAAAATTTCACGCAAAAAGACTTAACCAAAGTGAAAATATTACAAAAAAGTTTTAAGGGGGCTACTTTTTTTTTGAAACACCCTAGCTGTATGATCTATTGAATGGTGCCACTGACATAACGTAGATTTCAAGGGTATGCCATTATTCGATGTCCAGTATGTCAGAAATAACACAAGATAGACACATGGTTACTGCGGACCACTAATAGAAAGCAATATGCAGCCTATTGAATTGTACCATCGCTAATGAAAATGATCGACCTTCGAGGGCCATTTCAGCTATTCTTGTATGCAAGCAAGTGTAGTCTCTGGTAGAAAGTCCAGGTAGTCTAACAAAGCATAAGACTGTCGATGAGTGATCTATGATGGTCATTTCAGGTACTATAAACGGTTTCATTGTCTGTATCTCAAAAATACAATATCCTATATACACACATTGCATTTACGAATTCATTTGAATAAAAATTCCAGTCAGTATAGCGTACAGAATACTGTTTCTGTGTGTCTAAAACTAGTTCGTATATTTGTTAAATATCCTTTGCTAACAGCAACGTAAACTAGACGTCAGTAATAGTGCTGCTGCAACACTCGGATATAGCGATGAAGATAAACATTTCATTGCGAGTGAGTGAAAAGTGTATAGCAAAATGCTTGATTGAGATGGAAATTTTTTTGAGGCTAAAAAGAGTGATCGGAGAAAACGAGAGCAGTTGCAGTGTTGACTCACGTCCATATTTGTGCTCGACCAATATTTATATCATTTTATTGAAGGTGTCATTAGCCCATTAAAACTTAATCCTGTGTCAGGAAACATCTTGCAAAAGTGCTTAGCTCCATAATTTTCACTCACTTTAAACCATTTAATGAAATGTTTATCATCAGTGGCAAATCTCGTTATAACAGCATGTTTACTAACATCCACTCTACATTGCTGTTAGCAATGAACATTTAACAAATTGAAAAAAATTAACTCGTAGAATCAACATTTTCTCATATCTATTGGCTGAAATTTTTGTCTATATTCGTTAATTTTACTAGGAATTATGTAAGAAAACAAAATGGGATGTTTTTTTGCAAATACACTGTATAATATACAAAGTAAATATCAACGGTTGTACATCATATGTGAGCAATTATTTCTACTGTCGTATTCGATCAGAAAAACTGTTATATAATGTTGAGTGCAACCTGTTAGCGATGGCTAAGTTTCTTGTTTTCTAAACTAAACAGACGTTGCCATCATACCAATAACATAGCCGTCATGTTCCGGATGATAGCCTGCAGTGGCGTCAAATGGGATGTAAATTCGCTTGGCATAAAAATTATAGATGTCTGCACGTTCTGGAAGCTGGCACATGAGAGCTACTTCAGCCGCAGACAGAAGTGATCGCGTAGCAATCATGTTTGTAAAAGCCGAGTTGTTGACATCGTATGCATATTCGTCGGGAGGCATTACCACTGTCATACACATAAACATTCAGTCTACAATACATCACACATCTTTCAAGAGAATCGTGGTAAAATGCACAAGAGATGTATTTAAAGTAGAAGGCATTGGCATGCATAATCTCACGCATCTTACTTTCTTATGTGCTATTTGGATTAAACTAAGTATTAAGTATATGTACTATTAGCAATAATGAGTGAAAAAAAACAGCAAAAATAATAGAGCAGAACAGCATGCAATTATGTACCATATCATAACTTTAGACTCACAACAGATGCAGATATTTTATATAAATAGTACCTGAAAGGACTTAATAAAATTTCAGTTAAAGCTTTAATCAACAACTGTGTCCAGTTTCAGTCTGATTTTGGTCTTGGCTAAACCTTAAGACTTCAGCTGAACTGCAGTTTTCTAACTGCTTGAGTGTTACATCTGTAAATCTACAACTGTCATAAAATGTCACTTTATACACTACACAATACCACATCATTTTCCTCCCCACTTTATATACTTTCACTACTCAAAATGGACCAAGTGTAATGTGATGAATTACATTTCTTCTGTTCTATGTTCATGCATAAATGCATATAAACCAGATGTTGATGTGTCTATTATTGATATCACTAACCATTGATGTAATATAACTGTCTTGTTTCATTGTATTGCAGTCGACTAATCCAGAAGTCGGCAAGGCCAAACACTATGGCTGTATACGACGATATATTTACAACTTCTACATCACCAGTAGCAAGTAAATATTGCAGCATAGCATAGGAAATGTCGCCATTGATATGTATCTCCTGCGTTGCACATGTCTCGCTTGGACTTGTCTCCACGCCTAATGAACCAAACATACAATTATTTCGCTCGTGTCACACACTGTGAGTCAGCAGCATTCACATCTTGCAAAAATCATTTACCATGAAACCAGAATTAATATGATTTAACATTCCACCCATACGTCTACACACAAATACGTCATTCTGGAAGCACACGTAGTGTCCCAGCCAGTTGACTCTTCTTCTTCTCGTATGCATGTCCTTAACCATAATTGGTCAGCCATGAAACAGCGTCCTCATCCGCAGAGTGTAGCCGAGATAAGCCGCCATTCAGTTTTGTCAGGGGACAGGATTCAACAATGTGAGACATCGTCTGGGTCTCGCCACAAGGACACAGATCAGTGTCTGTAAGTCGCCATTTCCTTCTGCAGGCACCACAGTGTCCGTTCCGCGCGAAAACGGTTCAGCAGAGACCACTGTTGCCGAGGGAGGTCGAAACCTGGTTGCCAGTTGACTGACTGACTAATACTAATCAAAGAAAGCCGCTAGGAAACGCGGTTACTGTAAGTACCATTATTATCAGGCTAGCAAATCAGTGTATCAGTAGCTGGGTACCCAGATCCTGTCTTCTACATTTTGATCCATAATATTCATCCTAAGTGAGTAGTTTCTTAATGGCAAATCAGCACAAAAAGGCTATTTAGTGCCATCCTAAGTGGACGCACAAATGATCCTCATTTGTTTTCATTTGCAAATGTGAGTGACACAAAGTTGGTGAATAGGCCGAAAATGGCAGCTTTTGTTAAATTTAATAGAAACCAGGGAGGTCGGAGGAAAAACTCCATACCATACAACTAGACCATAGTACCAATAAACACCGCAAAGTTTCACTGAAATTGGACAATGCTGTCGTGCAAAAGTCATGTTTACACACATCATCAGACATCAGACAGACACGGGACAGACAATAATGGTATATGCAGTAATCAACAAAACAGAGACACAGTGGACAATATAAACAACTACAGTAGAAGATGACGTAGATGCCTATTAATACATCGAGCCAAAAACCACAGTTCAATTTTTCATAACTCGTAGCACACTTGCACAGATCGTCTCGTAACTAAAGCGCTACAAAAGAATACAACAAGAAGTTCAGCGGTTACAGAGAAGCCATACAACATTCTGTATTGTTTAGAAATGTTGTACATGCATAAACCACAACAATTTGGACATGGTTATCAACAGTTACACATTGCAAATGATTTCCAAGTACTGTTCTATACGGCAACTACAACAGTTGTAAGTCCACTGCAATAAAATTTAGCTTGTGATTTTTTGTCTAATGTCAGGTAGTGTAGAAACATAATTAAGGTGAGGTGGCAACTACTGTACAGTTCTTGCGTCATTCACCGATATAATAGCCAAATATTTGCGAAAAATTTCATATTTCGCACAACCCACCTGTGATTTGCCTAATAGGCCGACATCCTTAAGCAAGTTGCTAACCTACTGTGTGCTCAGGCCAACTCAGCCTCCTACCCTCAGCGGGACGGAAAATGAGTAGTAGCTACGGGGTAAAGGCCTAGTGCGGCTGATTGGGGCGATGGTGTGTCTGCTAGCTGCACCGTGGGTCCAACTGTCCATTATCACTGGCAATGGATGGCCACATAATGCGCTGTGGTACCACTGGCTCATGCCAATCAGCTGCCACTTCCGAGATTGTAAAGCGCTGCTGGTCATGAGTCCGACTCATGTAAGTGGCACTATAGCAAGTGTCCAGACCTTTACCTTTACCTTTATATACTTGCCTGTGAAAGCACTTTCCCACGGATATCTCAGTCCACGATATCCAGTTCTCTCTGCATTGTCCCTTGCAGCAGCAATTGTTCGAAAACGAGTTGCAATCATTCGTCTGCTCATTTCTGCATGCATCATCAACAGGGGTGGATACATCCACGTTTCTTGGTCCCAGAAAACATGACCAAAGTAGTTCTACAAAGAATGGAAAACAATCACATTCGAGTTAACAAATGTCCAACACGAATATTCCATGGCACACATCCCATATGATATGCAACAGTATCAGGATTCTCAGATTAAGCATTTTCTAATAACTGAAAATTTTAACCACAATTGTATTAGCGTATTCACACATAACGAAGTTTCAGCCCACTAAGTTCGTTTTAGTGAGAATTCAGTACTTATAACTATTCTGATAAAAAGTGCTGCCATTTAAACTTGTGCATAAATTAGTGATGTTAATTTACTTAATGGTTTTGACAGGCAGTGCTGCAGTCTATGTGTATTTATGTCACAATCTACATAGTGGCTCAAAAAAACGGATGTCTGCTACATTTTCGGATAACTCCAATAAATTATTATTATTATTATTATTAAGTATATTTATATAGCGCAAGATCAGGAAGCTGCACATGCACTGGGTTACAGTTACAAGTGGAACAGGAATGTCTTAAGTCTGTTTCTGAACATCGCCAGTGTGATGTCTGGTGTACACAGTTCAGCAGGGAGACTGTTCCACACCCAAGGTCCTTAGACAGCAAAGCTGTGGTCGCCGTACTTTGTTCAGGTGCATGGAACAGTCAATCTGCTGGAGTGAGCGGATCGAAGACGCCGGCTGATGACTGTTGACGTCGGCTCAATACATCTGAAGGTACTGTGGAGCCATGCCGTGCAGACACTTGTAGACCAGAACTTCGGTCTTATGAAAAAATATCAACAATTTTTGGTACAGTCATCGAATCATCATGCAATTTGCATTTGACAACATTTGCTCTTTTGCAAGAAGTACCAAGGACAGAGAACAGAACCAGCTGACTTTCTCAAATTCAACCAGAGTAAAAGCTATGACTAAAACAACTGTAACTGTAATTGACGGGATGTTTTTTTTCTGAGTTTAGAAGAAGTAACACAGCATAGTGTCAGCCAAAAAAAGTTTGGTTTTTCACTTCGCGGGACATTAGCAGAAACAGCAACACTATAAGTCACAGAAAATCTAACTTTTAAAACAACAAAAAATTTTAATCAAACTGCGATCTGCTGCTCTCGTATGCATCTCCTCAGTAATGGTGCATCAGCACACGCTAAGACCGTTATTCTTATAACCCTAACTGGTTTCGTATTTTTATCACATTTTGCAAAATGTATGTGTAATAAAATAAAGATTAAACAGGTTATTCTTTGTACCAAAAATTATAGACAGTGTTGCAGATTCCAGATTTGTTGTAGTTATTTGAAAATGTAGCATGGGTCCAATTTTTTAACCATAGTATATGATACTAATGCTTGCACTACAGCTGACAGGCTGAGAGTCAACCTTTCGTTCGTTACCTGTTCATCGCCCCAGGCAAGGCCAGATGGACTTAAACCAACAAACGGCCAGAGAGGATCATCAGCATCTGGAACCGAACTGAGAAGGTAGTACTGGCTGGCAGACACACAACGAGCAAGCTGTAGATCACCGTCCACTTCAATTACTCCACGACGCCAAAGAGACGTCCAGGCAGCAGTGTGCAGCTTCCGCAACTGCCTTGACTTACTCAGCTGCAAGCCTGGCAAGCACAACAGTTAGTCCACAATAAAACATTCTCGATTCTCCTAAGAAGTGAATGATAGCATCAAAACTGCACTTTTCCGTACTCACAAGATGCAGTTTTTATAAGGCAGATGCCAAACTTAAAGCAGATCTATCAAGACAGAGGACAGTAAAGGCAATAAAATTTGCAAAAGGCACAGTAGTCACGAGACTAACAAGAACTAAGAGAAAGTGTACCAAACTTCAAATGACTTCAACAAAAGTAAATTCATAGCAGTGCATCACAGCATTTAACAAACATCAAATTCTTTAATACTTACTTAATACTTACTCTGTGCTGATGTTAACTTTCAAATAAATTAGCAAATAATTCAGTCATGAATTTCGATTAAAAAACAGTACATAAGCCCACATTTTCCTCTATACTGGCATGTTGTTGTTGTTAATGTTTATATCCAACTGGCAAAATTATATCATTAAGCAAAATCGTAAAACCAACAACCTTGATAGAAAGTTTGATTTGCATGCAGCAGGCTGACATGTATTGACGCTAGAAATGTCCAGCGATGATACTGTTCACTGGAATCAACAGTCAGAACGGGCGGTATGTCGTTGAAAACTATGTAGACTTCTTGACGCTCAGACGTGCTAGTTTCTCCTTGTTTTGTTTGACCATGTCGCACGCTGTCAACACAATAGATAATAGATAGATAGATAATGTAATGCATCAATGTTTAGAAAAAAAATCTCTAATGCGTATAAGTTTCAGTTATTCCAGTGATTACAGCTCTGTTTACACTTACACAGTTACATGTTTAGCAGCAGCCACAAAGCAGTGCTGGAAATGAAGGACTCTTATGCTATCTAATTGACCTGGGTTTAGATATGGGTGCGTCTTATAGAAGTCAGTCATGGCATCCTCCAGCCATTACCCATTTCCTAGCCCTCGAACCAGTGAGTGCTCAATGTTAAAAGGTGTTTTATCTTAAAGCAGTTATAATCATTCTACTTCTTGGTAAAAATTTTAACAAGAATCATGTCACAGATTCAAATTGCAATGGACAGATTGTAAACCGGCAGTGCACAGTGCACACAACTGACAACAGTGCACGTAAAATAATATGGTACACTTGCAGCTTCTGCAATGACAGGCTGGTCAAATAAAAGCAAACAAATAGGCATAGTAAGTATCTAAGTAAGTAAGTATGACTATTTTACAGTGTGCTAAAAAGCCGGCTGGGGTACTGAACTAAATTTGCCAATCGTCATTGTTGGTTCGATGCGTTAGCGTTAATAATGCAAACTGAATACGAAAGTCAGTAGTCTTTCTGTACCAGTAATTAGTCGTATCAATGAGAGGGCCGGATATATAGGAGTAGCTACCCCTTTTTTATATGTTCAAGGGGTAGCTCTACCCCTTTTTTTACAATGGCAAGGGGTAGTACTACACCTTTTTTCAGAGGCCTAAAATAAACCCTGATCATAAGACATAATAATGAAATAAACACAGGAGACTAGAGGTGGGTCAATATCAAAAATATCGGTATCGTACCACATCACACTTCAGATATCGGTTCTTCGATATATCAATATCGTATCAGTGACAGGAAAATATCAGTGATTTCTCGACACTTTATCATACTTTTTCCAACTTTTTGAGCATTAATTTAAAGACAAACAATTATATGAGTAAAACTGAGCATCTCATTTGCCAATGTTACATCGTTACATCTCTATTAGTCCGAAATGGAAGTTAAGGAATAACAATGACGTCACTAATTACTTGCTATGCGAGGCCAAAGAGTGCTTCAGTAAAGGATATCGATATCGATATGTAATGCAGCAAACAATATGCATGTAATCAATATGTAATATTCATATGTCAGTGGGTCAAAGAGTGCTGCAGTAAAGGATATCGATATCGATGTGTAATGCAGCAAACAATATGCATGTAATCAATATGTATTATTCATATGTCAGTGGGCCAAAGAGTGCTGCAGTAAAGGATATCGATATCGATGTGTAATGCAGCAAACAATATGCATGTAATCAATATGTATTATTCATATGTCAGTGGGTCAAAGAGTGCTGCAGTAAAGGATATCGATATCGATGTGTAATGCAGCAAACAATATGCATGTAATCAATATGTATTATTCATATGTCAGTAGGCCAAAGAGTGCTGCAGTAAAGGATATCGATATCGATGTGTAATGCAGCAAACAATATGCATGCAATCAATATGTATTATTCATATGTCAGTAGGCCAAAGAGCGCTGCAGTACCTCGCCGATATTTTGGGTCAGAAATATCGATATCGTATCGATGTGCCACCTCTACAAGAGACCAAGAAATAGATGTCTTGCCTGCTAGTGCCACAGCAAGGTAAATAACAAAAATACACACAACACAAAAACATATCTGGTGCCAGAAGACTACTTACTATTATCACATACCTTACTAGATCTTATTATCAGTAGCAGTCAGTGTAAACAGCAGTGTAAGCTACATATCATGCCAGTGACATAAGCCACTGGAGAAACAGCATAAATTACATTTACTGCTGGAACATGTAAATTGTACACCTCACCTTAATCACATTAAGTCAAGTAAGTCAAGCTGCGGCTCTATGGCAACAAACTGTCACCAAGGCGACCCTGGTTCAATTCCCACTGCTATCTACAGTGGCCAATAGGGCACACTAAAAAAGTAGCCCCCAAAGAAATTTAGCTGATTTTGAAAACCAGAGATAGCTAGGCCTATCCCTTAAATTTTATACACTAAATAATGACCCATTTATATATATATACATATGCAGCTGTGCTAAGTTTTACTATCATATTAACAAAACTGACAAAATTATGCTGTGTGTGTGGAAGCAATTTTTGATAAAGTTAAACCGTCATGATCAAAGCAGCATGATCTTTTTTTGTGACAGCTATATGCAGTTTTTGAAAAATTAGCAAAGTTTCTTGGGGGGGGGCTATCAGGAAGGGTACCATGTTACCAAAATTGCTCAAATACTCTAGAGCACATCCAAGCCATCATATGGGGCAATGCTTGATGTTAAAATTTACAAAACACACAGATGAAGTCACCTTATATTATTACGACTCCACGCTGACAGTGACACATATGAGAAGTCAAGGTCACGCGAAGCAGCCCACTGCCTCACATTGAGACTAATATGCAGTGGATAGGAAGTCGCTCTTGTTCTCTGCACTGACACTTCAAATACCAGCAGCGGAAGAAACACGCGATGAGTATACCACTCCAATGTAATGTTCGTGCCGGACACAAAAATAAGTTCTTGAAAAACACCTGCAAAATTAACATGCAAATATGGTAGAATGCTACAGAGTTAAAACAATATGATGTTAAATGTACATTACACGTAACACAAAATATACATCAGCAAAATTGGTTAAAATACATTTGAAAATTATATAATATACCTGCTTTTATATTCAGAACGTAAGTCCGGTTTATTGCCTCTTGGTTGTTTATCTGAGTGACGTTAGCTGCGAGTGGGCAGGGTACAGCAGCACGATGAGATTCGTTCAAGTAACCATTGTACAGACCGTTCATGAATATATTTTCCGAATGCACTACCATACTGATATGACCATTACCAACTGATGGCCATAACCGAACATCTTCTGGTAACCTGCAACAGTAGTCATGCACGATGGATGGGTCATATAATAGAATGTATATAACACATTAATTATAGCCTCTGTGCGAGCCAAAATGGTTATTCACCATGCGCAAGTTACAACAGTTACGACAGTATCAAAAATTCTGTCCTTGTGGATCGTTTAGGGTCAGGACCCCCTTGTGGGTTGATTAGTCAGGATAGGACTCAGGAGTAGGCCTACGGGTTAGACTCAGTGTTATTTTCTGTCCACATGGACGGACATTTAGTGGGTACTAACACTATTTTCCGTCCCTGACTTTCGCGTGGAAATAGAGGATTCGTATAGTCAACATACTGGTTGGCTTGTGTTCAAGAAGATAGCCGATCCAACAGGGTCTGGTGCAGTTTATCCGGCGTTCACGGGCGAGACAAACGTGCGGGTGGATGTTCCACTTCACTCAACGCCGATGGACTTGCCGATCACTTCAGCTGGAAGGTGGCAGACATTCGTGCAGCAATTGATGGCTCGCTGCCACCTACGTTCGTACGTCCGCTGTCATGTCAATGGACGTCTTCCAGCTGGTGACTGAAGCCAACGTCCGGCGCGTTATCATGGCATCACCATCCAAGTCGTCGTCGCTGGACCCAATACTGACGTTTCTGTTGAAGGAAGTGATCGATGTGCTGCTGCTGATCATAACAGCACTGATCAACGCTTCTCTGTCACAAGGACGTCTACCGATGTCGCAGAAGCAGGCAATTGTGATGCCGTTATTGAAGAAGGCAGGTTTGGACGCAGCGGACATGGCCAACTACAGGGCTGCCTGTGTCCAACCTGACCTTTCTGTCGAAGACAGTCGAGTGTGTTGTGGCCAAGCAGCTGAACGGATACTTGGCGGCGAATGGTCTACTACCGCGGCTACAGTCCGCCTATCGACGCTGTCATTCTATGGAGATGGCGCTGCTACGTGTCATGTCCAATGTTTTCGCAGCCGCCGACCAGAAGCGTGTGACATTACTGGCGCTACTGGACCTCAGCGCGGTGTTTGACTGCGTCGACCACGACATCTTACTGATGCATTTGCAGCGGTTCGTCGGTGTGTCTGGACAGGTTTTCAGCTGGATTCTGTCATTCCTAACTGAACGTTCTCAGCGTGTGGCGTATGCCGGGAGTCTGTTGTTGCTGATCATTTTGCTGTGGGTGTACCACAAGGCTCTGTATTCGGGCCACTGCTGTTCCTTCTCTACACGGCCGAGCTGTTCGACATCATAGTGTCACATGGTGCGTCGGCTCACTTCTACACCGACGACGGACAGTTGTATGTCAACTCATTGGCGGCCGACACGGACGACACAATCAACTGCCTTCAGGCTTGTGTGGGAGCTGTTGATGAAGAGCAACCGACTGCGGTTAAATCCACAGAAGATGCAGCTGATATGGCTCAGGTCCCAGCAGCAACTGGACAAGGTCACTACAACTGACATTCAGCTGCTGAACGCCAGATCCACCCACTGTCTGCAGTACGAGATCTTGGCGTCACAATCAACTGTTGGCTTACGAGGCCGACCACGTCACCGCCGTTTGCCGTACCGGCTATTTCTGGCTGTGCCCGCTGCACAGTGTTGTTCAGTCGCTGACATTAGAGGAAAAAAAATAAAAAATTATAACACCAACACGGGATCGAACCCATGACCTGTGGCACAGCGACCGAGCGCTCTACCACTGAGCCATGTGGCCATTCGCTGGAAACGGTATAAAGCTGCAATATAAGCTAGCGCATATTAGGTACACACCCTGTATATAACTGTGTGTCCACAAGGACAGAAAATATCATTTATGATGGGTTACTGCCAGTTTTCAATGTAAAGTGCTAGTACAGTGAATCTTCTTTCTTTCCATACCAGTGCTGAGGCCCGCCTCACGGGCTGGCCCAATGTACAATGCCAGGCGAAGGGGAAGGAATGGACAGCAATTAGTTGCAATGTGAACTGTCTTTCTTGTTACAACAGCAATAACGTGTTGTCCAAAACGCAGCACAGAGCCTGGGCTAGGCAGCAATAGAAGGGAAGCGAGGGAAAGGGGTGGGAATAAAGGGGAGGGGAGAGGAAGGGAAGAGGATAGGAGAAGGGAAAGGACCGCATCCCTCTTATAAAAATCCTGGATCCTCCACTGACCGTGAATGATCTTGAACAGGCGATCTTGTAACTATTAATAGTCATGCCTATAGTTCTGCGCTACCTGCATGCCACGAACACGTAAATTGGGTCTTCCTGCAGGAAGTCGGGAATGTAGCATTTGCATTCTTTCCATATTCTTTTCAACTGAAGTAGCGAATAAAACCCAGCCACACATAACAAGCCAAGTAACAACAGTCTAATGCACCAAATTTTCTCCATTTTCTTAAACCTTACTAAACGTAATATAATAAGCCTCATCGATCTGAACCATCGAGGTCTGAACAGCATAATGGATCTGCCACCAAACTCATGGAGTTATTATTAGACTCCATGACCAAACTAAAGTTCTCGCGCTATTTTTAGTTACGGGAATTTCATACACCCGGATGGTTCTCTGTGGGTGAAAACATTGCCTAAGACAATTGTTGGTGCTTGTAATGAATTGTGCGATGCGAACAGTAGGCCTACTGTTAAGTTCTATACCTATTCCCGACGCTGCGAAAGATTTGCAGCGTCGGCGACAATAGGCGATTCGTTATTCTACGTGTTCTGCGCTTGGAAAGAAACTCCACGTAAACAATAAACACTGCACGTACGTGGACTTTCCCAAATTGTTTTACGCAATGTAACCATGAGCTATAACCATGCAGTAAGTAATCGGTAGATGATGATCTGTTGACGGCCTTGACGGTGTCGCCAGGTATCAGCTCCAGTAGTAACGTCACAGTGTGTAAATTTGCAACATGTTGACTGGAACCACCGAAGTATAGACACATATTGTAGAATCAGAAACTGGAGTTGTAACAACAATAGTAACTGTCTTCACAAGTGTTATATGTCATCACTATGAATGATGAAGGTAGTGTAAGGATCAAATCTTTCTATTAGCTTATCGGATGACAGATGATAGTTCGCTGCACGCCTGGACCTCCATGGACTGGACCTCAGAGAAGCAGTATGTGATGATGTGACAGTGATGGATCACTGTCACCGTTTCACTGAGAGTTAACGATTCGGATGAACTAGAAAGCTGAAGACTGCCGCGGTCATTTGCAAGGTCGTACGCAGAAATTTTCATTGGAGGGGGCCAAGCCATGGCGAGCGCGGAGCGCAAGCCTATCAGGTTCAGGTTCAGGTTTATTGACGTATAATAGCCATATGGCTAGATTGTGAAACACAGAAAGAGTAACAACATACATTAAGA
>Ga0209149_1000742_pt1 | contig 14403 bp, 11 predicted proteins | sample WorMetTyACAVOLI2_FD_187423 | JGI IMG/M metagenome (GOLD analysis project Ga0209149, IMG submission 187423) | Marine gutless worms symbiont microbial communities from Max Planck institute for Marine Microbiology, Germany - Olavius algarvensis... ... | reverse complement strand
AATGCAAAAATTCCCCGTTGACTCCCATAGTAACGAAAATTTCATTTGCCCCTTTTTCCGCCCGCCGGGGGCCGCCAACCCCCAAAAGGGGAGAAGACACATCCGGAACCAGAGTACGCCTGCATGCGAACTTTGGCGTGAATTGGCCTGCGGGTTGTCGAGAAATCGTTGACGAACAAACAAACAAACAAACATACAGTAAACCAAATACCTCGCCCTTCGCTCTACTAGCGAATGGCGGGTAATAAAGGGGCCAATTAAAGAAACCATAAAAAGTCCACAGCCATGTACACATCTGACTCATTATCTCCTATTTCAACAATATAAATATGTATGCACTGATCAATCAAAGTGGCTATAATTTTTTTGTGCCACTCTGTGGATAATATCGCATGAAATCCTGAATTAAAATGCGACATGACTTGATCTGATGGGCATTTATCAAGAAAGACAATCAAATATCCAAAAATCAAAACTGTTGGCAAGATTGCAGTAATATCTGCTAATGAAGATTAAAATTTGACTAGATTATATGCGGCTTTATCGCGACATGACGCGGCTTTGCCGCACGCGGCTTTGCCGTGGGCTCGCAAGGCCGCGCGCAGCTTTGCAGCGACATCGTGTGTCGCGGGCACACACCGTCGCGGGTACGTACGTACCACAATTAACATTAGGATGTTAAACAGAATTATTATCCAGCTTAGCCAGTGGTACTAAGCTTCAAGAACACCTTGAGAGATCGCTGAAGTGGTACTGTTTACAGGCCAGATGCAATGTCCTTCTTGTGACCCACCAACAGTTTCAGTGCATTTAAGGTAGGATCAAGGTTACCATTCAATTTCAAAAATGAAATTTCAAGACCATGTCGAGAAATATTCCGTGACCAGTTGCCAGAGCAGACGTGACAACTGTTGGAGGCAATTTTTAGTTGACTCCTACTCCACTATACTGACTCCTTTCCATCGCCATTTTCATTTATAGATCTGTTGTGCATGTAAGCATTTCCAATTTTCTTTTTACCTCCACCAAGGCGGAGTTTATGCAATCAGATCGATTTGTCAGTGTTTGTTTTGTCAGTCTACGTGCAGGATTACTGCAAAAGTAATCAGCTGATTTCACTTAAACTTGGCGTTATGATTGGGCCTAATTTCGGAAGCTGATTAAGTTGTGGTGGGTGGTGGGCTGCTCCCAGATACGGATTCCAGAGCACTTTTCCATTTACCTCACCATTGCGGAATAGGGCATTTTAGGAGATATATCAGCATTCCTCAAACAGTCACCGGCCAATTTTCATGACATTTGGCAAAATGACAAAGGCTTACAACGTACTGAATCCACAACATTCTGGCAGCAATCCAGCAGACATCCAGATCTGAATTCGGATTAAGCCAGAAATCTGGATTCGAATCCTGCATCACTTTTGGTTGAGACGCTCTAAGCCTTGGTTAGACGCTCTAAGCACAGGCTAGTTCTTTTTCATTTATTTTTTATTTAATTGAAAAAAGACAAAAAGAGAAATCATATAAATAACAACAAAACAGTTATACAACTCGGGCAATAGGCCTAAATGTCATTCTCCTCAGACCTTTCCCTGACCTCCTCAATACCCGACTTCTCACGTTAGTGGGAACCATGAATATACATACATACACACAAACACATAAAACTACCACTAATGTATAATGTACACTACAGTGTGTGTTCGGAAGCACAAACAACCAGTTCTTTTAGGTCTGTAAACACAAAAAATTAATTGCTGCACAATCCTAGTTTTCCTATTTTTTTGTTGGAAAAATTCAACTAGTTGCTTTGTCAACAGTTTCACATCTCGTTTAGCAGTTTCACTTATCAGCGGATGACTGACCACCAACAGTTGATGTTTCATCTCCGTCAGACACAGATGCACTACTAACGCAGTTGCTGCCTCCATCAGAATCCACTACCTTACTGCCTTTTACCGTCTTGTTGGTTTCCTGTGAATAAGTCTCAATGTCTACAAAGGATTTTTGGTAAGCGTCGAAAGCACGCCACAGCTTCAAAGCAGCTTCTCTTCTTTTGAGTGTGAGGTCAGACGTATGGTTGTCACTGCTAGCTGCGTTGTCGATCATTTTGGCCAACATGGCGGACGACCTCTGAAGATCTTCTTTCAATGACCCGAGCAGCATGTTCATGGACTGAGTTGCGGCCAGAAGTTTTTCCAGCACCGGCCAGACATTGTGTTCATCGACTGGTATCATATCTTTATCATACTCTGGCCGGTGAATTGATACTAGTCCACCATCAACAATGGACCTTGGACTGCCAATTATTTGCTGGTCCAAGCTAGAAACCTTCGTCATCGGGGAAACACCCAAGCGGCCTTTCGTCAGAGCCAGTTTTCTCTGATCCTGTGTCTGAAGTTGCGGTGCAATAGTAATGATGGCGGCAGACTTGGGTCGTTTCTGTGGCGAATCTGTCATGCTGTTGGCAGACTTGCGTCGTTTCGCATTACGAGGACCCTGCGATGACCACTTCCGATAATAGGCAATAAACTGAGAACAAGTTTGGACGAGACCAGACAGAGGCTCGGGATTGCATATGAAGCAATGCCACTTCTCATCATCATCATCATCTGCAACATAAACATTAATTACCAAAAGAAAACCCTGCAAAACTCAAGCAGCAATGCTAATTGGTTTATATCATCCTCATTTACTGTGTCACAAAACATCAAGTAAGGTTCTTAAAAGTTAAAATAATAATAATAAACGAAAACAGTCACAATTCTCAGGGGCATTGCCAGCCATGAGGCACGTGAATCTCGACTCTTTCCAAAATTGTGTACAGGCCTAATTACAGCATGTACCCATCTATCTTCAACAGTTTCCCAGTTATTCGAACCGCAAGTGCAAAAAATCACCGTTTTTACGTACCGCCGCCCACATTTTTGTTTCTCCTGGAGACGCCCCTGCGATTATCACGCAATATGTTGCATGGATGGAAAGACAATTCAATGCTTGCCAAACCCCTCGCAGCATGTGCCTATCTATCTTCAATAGTTTCCGAGTTATACGATGCTTAAATCAATGCGTAAGTCCAAAAATCGCTATTTTTACCACATTTTGTTTCCCCTGGGGATGCCCCTGGGGCAATCACGCTAAATGTTGTATGCATGGAAAGAGAATTCGATGCTTACAAATTGTCTCGCTGCATGTGCCCATCTAACTATAACCGTTTCTGAAATAGAGCGAGATATTGGTCGAAAATCGTCATTTTTTCATACCCCGCCTTGCATTCGACGCCCCCGTTAGGGGGGTTCCTGTCGGAATAGCGCCACCCCGTTTTGGTATGGAAAAACTAGAATGGCTTGGCTACCCGATGGTGAAAAAATTTCGAAGTTATCTTTATTCGTTTTGGTGCAACTCACGAACGTGACAGACAGACAGACAGACGGACAGACAGACACCGCATGCCGGCAATAGCCGCACTTATGCATAGCATCGCACGGCAATAAAACTTGCTGTCTACAGTCCTTTGGCATTTGCTTATTTAACTATGTGCTGCTTACTAAATGTACGTTTTGAAGACGATGTCATTATAACGCACATTTATGTCTGTCTTACACATAAAAGCAAACTTATGATAAGCATATTTGTAACATTTTGAAATTAATCATGTATTTTCATCAAGGGTTCGGACTGATAAAATGAGTTTATTTCCTCATGTTTTACTATGCGTGGCCCCCTAAACCACAAGTAGCTCTGCTGTCGCAAAAAGTCCGTGCAATGCTTTGTGTCTGTCAGTAGTTAGATTCAACAGTACAAAACGTCGAACAGAGTCTTTTATTGTTAGTTACATACGCTACAGATTTATCACTGTGTGCAATTAAATGCTGTTCTGTTGTCTTTTTGGAGTAATGTTGAAACTTCTTGTCATAAACATTTCGCCATCCTTTCCCGCCATCAACAAACACCACCGCTTACTACCAGCGAAGTGTCACACTGAAATACACACTATCGTATCATATCGTAACTTGCGGGACGATGGTCCGACGGCGTCGTATTGACAACCCCTGTCCGGTAGCAGCGTTAACAGCACGCACTGAAGCCAGATATTGGCTCAGAATCACGATTTCCGACTACCCCGCCTGCATTCGACGCCCCCGTTAGGGGAGTTCCCGTCGGAATATTGCCATGCCGTTTGGCACGGAAAAACTAGAATGGTGTGGCTACCTGACGGTGAAAGATTTTTTGAAGATATGTTTATTGGTTTTGACAGAATGCACGAACGTGGCGGAAAACACATACACAGACACCGCATGATGACACAGGCCGCGCTTGCATAGTATCGCGCGACAAAAATCCTGGTGATGTCAATGACGACTAATACCTGAGTTAAGAATGGATTCCAAAAAGTCACGACCGAGATTGCGTCGTATGCAAGACTTGCAGAACATAGCCGGACAGACATCACAGCAGATCAGATTGAGACCAGCAGAGCACCACGAGCAGTGGTTCTTCGTGGCGGACTTGCCGTCTGAGGCCTGCCGTTGTTGCTGATGGTTGTAACAATGCTGAAATATTTGTCAGCCAACACAAGAGTTTAGTAACAATTAAACTACTTAACGGCCTTCTACTGGTTTACCCGGATTAACTGGTAGGGATGTGATGGATTTTGAATTTAAATGCTGTCGACTTCCGAGCATTTTTACCATATCCAAACCCTGATTGATTCCTTAGTTTGTTCTCATCGAAATCGACTGTGTAATTTTACGTTCTGTTTTCCGCTACATCGCATCAGTGTCGTCTTCTCAAATTGCCGACTGTTACAAAATAAGCAAAGCTCATGTGAGACAGTCTGAAACCAGAAAAAGGCGACAAGTGAACTTATTTGTCTTCGATGAGCACATGCGACAAATCTGCATCCGCATCCATACAGATTTGATTTTGTGAATCCGTATCCAATGGATGCGGATTTCAGCTGGCTCCGAAACATTCCTTGTCACTGGTGATCCCCAAAGGTGTCCAATGAAACTGGAGATGTTTTGACATCCTAAGTGAAAGCATTGAAGGCACTATAGCAGAAAACAATAGCACAAGTGAAAAACTCTTATATCAACACTAAACAAATGTAGCAGGAATTTATCAACCTTGCAGAGGAGAACATTGAGAAGAGAATGCTTGAAAACAGAATCACGTCTGTTGATATCAAGTTTATGTCGACAAACTGTGCAGTGTTGAAACAACTGCAGGGCATCAATGTCAGCCGCATCTGAAGACACATACACACAGACACACACAGACATGAATACATTTGGACATGGATACAGACAGAAACAGGTTCACAACATCTTCTGGAAGTCCCAAGTTTGACACACAAACACAATGAGACGAAAACAACACCTATTAATGTTACGGCAGTTGGCACACCCTCTGCTAAAGGCTTATAAAATATACCTATAAGTTTATTGAATCAATTTTAGCAGGTGCCACACCTAATAACACCAATGAAAAATTCTAAGCCCAATGCACAGTGGAAAGCGTAACTCATTTTAAATTTAATATTGAATCGCCGCCAACCAGTCAAAAACCTTTGACGATCGCCCATCTTTATGTTGCCGATCGTCGACGACTGCTCAACTCAACAAGAAGCTCAGCTGTCGCAGAGAGACCGTGCGACCCTTCGTGTCATTCAATATTTTGCTAAGTCACTCAAAGTCACTCGAGGTCATTCGAAGTGACACTGTTGCATAGGTCGTGTATGAGTCCCTATTAGTATTTCAATGACATTATGTCTGTATGTTGTACCATTTCTGAGATATTCAGCGTCAAGGAATGGCATGAAATTTAAACTGGGGGTAGGGGTCGTTTAAGGTCACTGAAAATGGCGCCATTCAATAGATCATATACGACTTTCTATTGGTCAGCCATTGTAAGTATAGCTGTATGTTGTACCATTTTCAAGTTATTTGACACTGAATAATCATGACCTTGAAAAGGTCACTGAAGGTCATTCAAACTGGTACCATTCGAAATCTTGGGTGCAGTTACCTATTCGCCTTCCATAGTAACTATGGCCATATCTTAAATTTTAACCGTTTACGAGATATTCAGCGTCAAAGAATAGCACGACCTTGAAAACTGGGTTAAGGGTTATTCAAGGTCATTGAAAACGGCACCGTTCGATAGATCACATACGACTTTCTATTCGTCTGCTATTGTAATTATAGCTCTATCTTGTACAGTTTTTGAGTTATGGTATTTGACGCTGAATAATATCGTGACCTTGAAATCTGGGTTAGATGTCACTCAAGGTCATTAAAACGTACCATTCAAAAGCTTGGGTGCAGTTTCCTATTTGCCTATCATAGTAGTAACTATGGCCATATCTTTAACGGTTTATGGGATATTCAGCGTCAAAATATAGCGTGACCTTGAAAACTTGGTTAGGGGTTGTTCAAGGTCACTGAAAATGCTGCCATTCAATAGACCATATACAACTTTCTATTGGTTTGCCATTGTAATTGTAGCTCTATCTGGTACCGTTTTTAAGTTATTTGACGTTGAGTGATACCATGACCTTGAAATCTGGGTTTGAGGTCACTCAAGGTCATTCAAACCGGTACCATTCGAAAGCTTGGGTGCGGTTTCCTATTCGCTTTCCATAGCAACTATGGCTCTATCTTGCATCATTTACCAGATATAGCGAGATATTGGTCAAAAATCATGATTTTTTCATACCCCCTTGCATTCGGCACCCCCATTAGGGAGGTCCCCGTCGGAATATCGCCATCCCGTTTGGTGTGGGAAAAGTAGAATAGTGAGGCTACCTGACAGTTAAAAAACTTTGAAGATATATGTAACTGCTTAGACTCAATACCGGTGTGTGACTGACAGACAGACAGACAGACAGACGGACATCTTGCGACGGCATGACCTGCGCTATGCATATGCGTCGCATGGTAAAAATTGGAAAACTGGACTGGTAAACCAAACTCAACTGGTAGGTGAGTTGAGTTTTCTGCTATGCGTTGGGCTTTATAGGTTTCGAGACAATTTGTAAGCATCGAATTCTCTTTCCATTCATACAACATTTAGCGTGATTGCCCCAGGGGCGTCCCCAGGGGGAACAAAAATGTGGTAAAAATACCAAGAATATAAACCTGCGCATGTACTTCAAGTTTAACCGTGAAGCTAACTGCAACACCTCTATTCAAACTTTCATCTGTCCCATGTGTACTGCTACATTGTGCAACTTATGCTGCATTGCAGTCTGTTGTGAACTTCTTATCTACGTTTTCTGACAAAATGTCCTGCAATACCTCAACAACTTTACAAAACAGCGTCGCGCAGTTTGTCAGCGATAGCTGAGCTTCTTGTCTGCTATGCATTGGGCTTTATAGGTTTCAACCGGAATCCAACCAGGGTTGCCCAGGCGAGAGTCCACTGCCCTAACAACTGAGCTACTGCTGCTCAATAAACACATATAGATACATCATACATGACTAACAGACAGCGCTGAAGCAAAAATACGACTGTACTGGCATAAACAAAATAGCCTGCCCTTGTAGCTTAATGGGCTTTTCCACTTGCTACAATGAACAATAGCCATGTGGCCGTAAGGCCGTGGAGGTGTGGGTTTGTGTGCCGGGCCTTGCAGTTTTTTGGTAGATGTGGGTTAATCAGCATATATTTGAAGATTCTTGGACATTAATACCTTGAGATTAATATCCTCTTAATTCTGTGACAGGCCAATAGAACCAGGTTTAATAGCACCCAGATCGCTAGTGAGAGCCAGCATTGGGATAACAGATGAGGCCGGCACTATAAGTAGTGCACAGCCTCAGAGAAACCAAACATACAGGCCCAGCTTGTAAAATAATAAGCTACCCGGTATTCAATCTCTTCTGCTCCTCCCTCGCACAGCAAAAGTGGCAGTAGCAATGCACCACCTACAGCTGGATACACTCCCCACCCTTCCTTCCATTCCGGCAGGGCATGTGCACTAGGCCATCTTAAACTGGCCTCAGCGCCACTTGTGGCAAATCTAGGCCACAGCAGCCCAGATGATATGGTATGGCACAAATAACACACTGAGAATTATCCCAGTTTCACCACTAAGCATAATCTGACGACAGATAACCTACATCAGATGACAGAGATACCTACATCACATATTATTTTCACTTTCTGCAACTCACAGAGTAGTATAAGTTATAGAAGATAAACACATGGATCTAATTGTTCACAATTTTAAGGATGTAAAATTGTAACACATCGTTTAAAATATAGACAAATATTCCATAATTTATCAAAGAAAATCTTTCATAATTATAACAAACATTATCAACATGACACATTAGCAACATCACAGTCAGAACTAACCAGAACTACAGCTCTCAACACTCTCAGCAGGAAAAAATTCTGGGCCCTGAAACGGACTATCAGTTGCATCCTCCGGCTGGACTACAATTGTGCCTTTAAAACACACCAACACAATCTGCAGTTAGTGTATTTCTTTACATGTAACAAACGACAATGACAACTAGGGTTAGGATGACACCAAAAACTGCAGTATCCGCTGAATCCAACGACTTACCACTACTAACTATGACAGCGATACTTTCACAAGACAACAGTGGAGTGACTAGTTCAAATTACAAATGAAGACCGACCGGCATCTTTGCATAATTCCTATAATAGATCTCATGTTGTACAGTTTGTAATAATTACACCCAAAATATTAGTACAAAACAGTCATGGCATATTTCAAGGTGACCACTCTCCAGACAATGTGAAATTCCCTGACAGTTCGCGGCACTCATCCACGGCACTCGGCATGTTAAGTGTTACTCATATCATGCCCGTTCTAGTGTTACTGTCAGTGGTGGGGGTAGGAATGCAACAGTACATGATCCAAAACCATACACTTCACATTTAAGACACAACAGACGCCGCTAAATACCTGTATGGACACAAATATGCAGTTTACAATACACAGATTTAGGCAACTTTTCCCTGACAAGATTTTCCCTGACATTTCCCTGATTTTCAGTAAAATCCCTGACATTTCCTCGACAGCTGTCAAACTCCCTCACATTTCCAGGTTTTCCTGACAAGTGGTCACCCTGATATTTGCATAATTTCGTACAACAGGCAGAGTTAGTTAGCATGATACTGACATTCTCTACACTATAATTCATTGTACAATGTAAGCATTTTCTTGTTATTGGTATTACCGGCAGTGACTACTACTCGACGCCACTATAATTAGGCAAGTGATGACACCAAATACTGGTATCACTGTATCCCTAATAATGGCTATTATCAGCATCGTTATTGAACACATTTTTGACTATTTCTACTAACTTTGAACTTCTTAAACTTTACTGCTGGAGTTAGCAACCTGTAGGGGAGAGAGAGAGATGAATGGACGGCAATCCTTAATGTCCCCTATAAGATGGGTGCATAACAGATGAGAGTAATGGCTTTAACGATGGCCGAAAGAATTTCCTCCTCAGCCTATGTCCACATCACATGATAGGTTTCTTTCATTATTTTCTTACTTATGAGATCTGTACATAACATACAGATTCATCACTATGCTGTAAATCTTATCAAAACCGGTGCTTATGCTCCCGAAGGAACAGGAATAAAATGCAAAACGTTCATACCTTCTGGCAGTCGAAAATTCTCTGAACACAATTTCCCTCGCGTCAAATCGTATCGTGGAGGCTGCGCGACATCTGTCAGTTGCGACTCTTCAGCATTTGAAGCCGAGCCAAAGTCAGCATCAGCAAACGGAACTGGATTAGGTGTGATGCTCACATCAGACACTATTCTGTGCGTTTTGTGGGGCTTTCTAAAACAAATATTTTTAACAATTTATGGTTTTCACTGATACTACACGCTCCAAACAAATGATGCTAATTTCATTACATTAACTTTTATGAACACATGAGACTGCAGCACAGTATGTCTAAGACTAGAGTCGAAGGTTTTATCTAATGAACACGTTTGTTCGTCAAAATAGACAGAAATGCAAGAAAAAGACAGGAGAAAAAGATATATACAGAGATAAAAGCACTAAAACATACAACTACAACTATGCACTGACTACAGATGTAAAGCACTACGACTGACAATAGAGTCAAAATGCTTATGTACTGCAGCAATAGCTAAATGTCGAGGGCTACATATTATGTAACGCAAACAATCATCTTTATCATAGAAATCATCAAATTGCAACCAGAACAAATCATACAATACTAATCTAATCTAATCTAATCTAAAAACAATTTATAAAGCGCCAGTATCGGGAGCCAAATCAGAGGCGCAACTCACATGTAGCAGATGGTAATACTTAATTGCATGCACCTTTAATGAGCTTTAATGCACTTTCATGATCTAATGCTGTTCTCAAAAGCCTTGATCACAGCGCCCAATCCAAGTAAACTCAGCGGATATAATTGGATTGGGCATTCTGATCATTCCTATGACCAGACTCAACTCAATTCAACTGGTTCACGAGATGTAAACATTTAGAGTTGTCACAAGAGTGATCACAGCACCCAATCCGATGCAACTCACGTTCAACCAGTTGTAGAATTTCTGAAAATGTTCAGTATTTTTTGACTTCGAAAACTGAATAAAATGTCGTCAAATTCAGTCTTGTATCGCGCGCTGTGATCAGTCGTAAGAGTGATCATAGCGCCCGATGCACTATAATCATTTATCACTTTTATGATCCGACTCAAATCAACAAAATTGCCACCTGGGTTGAGTTGGATGGAGGCCCTGATCAAGCCAAAATACTATATAAACAGTATGCAATAAACTAAGTTTGATATGTTGCCCCAATGGCCTGATACTCATGTCCTTATCATTACCATAATTATCACATCTGTAACTGGGACTGTTATCATTATTGTTATCACTGTTATCAATATTATTCTACCAGTTATACTGCATGGTCACACGATAAAACAGCCTTACCTCCTAGATGAACGGTTCTGTTCAACAGATTCCTAAAGCACAATCAAGTAACGTGTCAGTTACCAGCAATGTACCGGAAGAATTCCACCTACACTAACAGGACTCTCAAGGTATATAACTGAAGCATTCAGATCACAGTTTATTTTGTGGTTCAGAGCCAGCACTGGCACACTTAGCATCATTATATCTCTACCATAACTTGTTCTCAAGTCAGTACTTTCAAGTAACAAAACATTAACTTCAACGTATAGTATCATCGTATACTAACAACTTTTTATTTTAACAAGAAAGTATGAAGTGAACACCTTGTAACCGTGAAAAGTTTAAGGTGTTAGTTTTATCAGTATACAATGCTACAAAAGGAATCCAATCATTATGGCTACCAGTACTATCAATGACAAAGTTGAAATGAACAAACTAAAACCTGACACAGCCTGCCGATGCATGCAGAGAAAAATGGTGCATTTTATTACCATGGGCATGTTCTATTACACTCAATTCAGTACGAAACTTCTTTCATCATTCTTTTGCAGCTAACTGAAGTTAAAGAGAATATTTTTTCCAAACCACTCACTCATTACTTTATTGACTGTTTATAGGCACTGCTCGTTGGGTCAGATCAGCTTTTGTACAGCATTATAATAATTCATTTCCTCTATCGTGTTTACTTGCTCTGCTGCCACTGAGAGTGGATCAAACCACTTAAATGTTGACAAGGCAAGGCTACTTTTGTAGCTAGGTAGCCGGCACTGCACCTTGGCTAAAATGCACTAAATCAGGCCAAAAATTTTGCCAGAGCTTGATTTGACCGGATTTGCCAGAAATGGCTCGATGCCGGACCTGCTGGAGCCGAAAGCTGGTGCATCCCTAATAATAATAATTATCCTGAAACTGCATACTGTTTCATTTTAAAAACATTTTACGAGTATAATTAGTAAAGAAAACGTACCATATTGTCTAACTGTGTCCAAAAGATCTGCAATATATTACACATAAATCACTAATTACACAGTAATTACATACAACACGGCTGTATTGAGGAACAGAATTCAAGCGTAAGCACGCGCTAATTTCATGCCGCAGTGTTAGCAATAAATTAGGTCAAAGTTGGTGACCAATGTATAAGCCGAGAACATAAATTGCAGAACACTATCAGTAATGCAGTCGATGCAATAGGATACGACGTTGCAACTGACAGCATTATAAACAGGCAGTGATTTGACTGAACCATGGCACCATTACTGGTAAATGGCATGAAACTAAAAAAAAACTAGAAATGCTACTCAACCAAGGGGTCGATAATGATTCTTGCACCACCAGGCCTCCAAATCTTTTTTCTGTGGTACATTGTGCCACTGTGACTGTGTACTGTTGCAGGCTTTCTACGGACCCTCGATCATCTCCCATCTCAAGTGACAACACTGCAATGTTTGCAGACTTAACTGCCTTGATATGTGTGCATGCAGAAGATGCTTCAGTGTTATAACCAATTTAGACGGACGGACAAACATCTTGCCACGGCGCAGTCCGCGCTATGCATACACGTCGCGTGGTAAAAATTAATGTATTTTTGCCCTTTGCAAGAATAGGCAGTGCTGTTTCATCAAATGCCGTTGGCCAAATGCGTAGCACATTTGCTCAAATACCAGTTGCTTCTAGAAAGTGACACCCAAATCCAGCACTACAAGAGAAGCTCACCAAACGACGTTTTCTAATAGTCCTATTACTTACTCACACTTACATTTGTGCTATTTCAGTAAAAAAATTCGTGGAACAGTTAGGGTCAGGACACCCAACTCCTGGGTCGGTTAGGGTCAGAAGTATGGTCAAGCCTAGCCTGAAATCCGGCGTTGTATTCCACGTACTGTATGAGCAGTAAGCGGAATACAACGCCGGATTTCAGGCTAGGTCAAGCATAAAAACCGGCCCGGCCGGGGTATATAAACTTTCTCAGGCGGGGGTAAAGTGCGAGGTGCGAGTCTGCGAGGTGGTAAAATGCGAGGTACGGTGCGAGGCAGGCTGCGATTGGTCGGTGGCTAGCGGGTCACCTCGCATTTTACCCAATGGTAATTAAGCTTCACCGATGATGGCGACTCTTGCGAGGAGGCCTGCTCAACGGCCGGCAATCGTCGACCTCTCGCCTGTCCGGCGTTGCCATCGTTGCTCAGCGTATACGTCGCTTGCTTAATTAGGCTTACTTATCTTTATTCACCCGTGATAGGTAGAAAAACACAACAACAACAAGAAACAACCGTAACAGTATGCAATGCATTACACACTGAATTACCAGGATGTTGATACTTTAACATAAACTGGTCAGTTCGCCGAGCAGTGAACAATAACCTAAGCATTTTACCACCTCGCAGATTCGCACCATGCACTTTACCCCTGCCCAACTTTCTCACAGGTGGTTAAAAAGACTAAACTAAAATTGACTTTGACTTTGATGATGTCGGGCTGTAGACGCTGTTGTTTTAAATGCCTCAACTCGAACATTCGTCCAGTCGACGTTTGAAACAGTTGACAGTCTCGGCTTCAACAACATGCGCTGACAGCTTGTTCCAACTGTCGACAACTCACTGGCTAAAGAAAAACTTTCTAACGTTCAGACGGCTCCTATCCTTGAACAGTTTGTATCCGTGACCCCTTAGGTTGTGTAGACCATCACTGAGAGTGAAGAATTTCGCACTGTCGATAGACTCCTTGCCAGATAGGATTTTATATGTCTCGATTAGGTCCCCTCGTAGTCTCTTCTTTTCCAGTGTCGTTAGGTCTAACCGGTGGAGACGTTCGTTGTATGTCAAGTGTCTCAATTCTGGAACCAGCTTCGTAGTTCTCATCTGAATCCCTTCAAGGGTGTTGATGTCCTTTCTTAAGTGGGGACACAGTACTCGAGATGTGGCCGCACAAATGTCTTGTAGAGTATCCTGAATGTTGGAATATTGTCATGGAAATGTCGTTTTATAAGTCTTAGTACAGTTGTTGCTTTCTTGGCAGCCTCTGTGCATTGCGGAGCTGATTTCAGATCACAAGTATTAATGACGCCAAGGTCCTTTTCTTCGGTTACTTCAGCCAGTTTGCTTAATTTACTATCTTGCTCTATGAAGTATTCTGTTGAGTGATTATGTCCGACATGCATCACTTTACATTTATCTGGATTAAATTTTAGTAGCCATTTGTCCGACCAGTCTTTCAGTTTTCTTAGATCATCCTGGAAGATGAGATTTCCTCGGCTGTGCTTCACCAGAAACTGGATGTAGACGAGATCACGGCTGTTCTTCGCACTCGGCGTCTTAGGTGGTATGGGCACGTACAGCGTGCCACTTCCTGCATCAACTCCATCACGCGATTGGGGGTTCCAGGCACCAGAAATCGTGGGAGGCCAAGGAAGACGTGGTCCGCATGTGTGAGAAATGATATGACTATATGC
>Ga0209149_1000741_pt1 | contig 14409 bp, 8 predicted proteins | sample WorMetTyACAVOLI2_FD_187423 | JGI IMG/M metagenome (GOLD analysis project Ga0209149, IMG submission 187423) | Marine gutless worms symbiont microbial communities from Max Planck institute for Marine Microbiology, Germany - Olavius algarvensis... ... | reverse complement strand
TGGGTTTCGATTCTGTGAGGGGTCAAAATTCGCCATCTCCCATTGACTTGGCCGGTCGCCGTTAACACAGTGCTGGCGCTACCGCGCAGCCTGTGATATTCCATCTGTATTTAGAGCCCTAACATGTTGCATTCTTACCGCGCGACGAGTATGCATAGCGCGGACTATGCCGCGGAAAGATGTCTGTCTGTCCGTCTGTCACACGCCGGTACCCAACACTGCCGACTTATTTCAAATCTATCATTCGTTTCAAAACTGCTTGAGCATGTGGTGGCCAAGCAACTCACTGTGCATCTGGAGTCCAACGGTATCGTCCCTGCCCTGCAGTCTGCTTACCGTCGTAATCACTCAACTGAACTGATGTTCACATTTACAAAGTGCAATATGAAGACCCTGCTCCAACAACTCTGGAATGTTGTTCTTGGCTTAAAATAGCTCAAATTGTTCGTCAGCTTCTGGGGGACAAAGTCCCCCAGATTCTCTACCAGGGCTTTGCCCTTGGACCCTACTGGAGAACGAACCTCCTGATTGGCCAGTGTTTTTTCTACGCCTCTCTAGGGGAATTTTCCCCCAAAAAAATTCAGAAATCCCCAAAAAAATTCGTCGAGACCGAAGAACCAGAGCACGAATTCATGGCTGGATGACACTGCCAAAAATTTGGTCCCAATTTGCCTTTACTGTTTAAACTGCGCGAAATTTGGTCAGTTGATTCTCAAGAAAATCATTATAATTGTTGCCACCAGATGTCAGATTTAAGGCTAAAATGCACCAAATTTGATTTTGGCTCGGGCTTCGCTCCAGACCCCGCTAGGAGAGCTTACAGCGCTTCCCCAGACCCTCTAGCTGGATTTAAGGCACCTACTTCTATGGGGAGGGGGAAAGGAAGGGAGAAAGGGAGAGGAGGGAGAAGGTAGGGGAGGGGAAGGGAAGGAAGTGACGGGAGGGCAAGAAAAGGGATGCCCCCCTTCTGAAATCCTAAATACGCCACTGCATGTAGGCTACACTGTTTTGTGCAGGCACGAAATGTGAAAAATAGACCAAGAATTCTCGTGCGTTTCATTGTGATGTTTTTACTATGTAAGCACGTGCGTCTGACATGTGTTCTTAATAAACTTATGATGATGATGATGATGATGATGATAAGTGCTGACCTTTTACCAGAATAACTATTTTCGCTTGCCTAGGATTTCGAGCAACACATCATGGATTAGGTTACTTTACTTCTGTGACTGTCGAAACATCTGTACACGCAGGCGCACAACTCGGCACAAGAACTCTTGGCATCGCGTTTAACGTACGCAGTTAATTGGATTTCTGATTGCTGTCCTGAAAACACGTGTTTCGTGTCTTCAATGCCGTTCTTACATCCGCCTGGACTCAGATGCCTCCACAAGACACACAAGACGAAGACTGTCTCAAAGGACCAAAGCATAAGCCGATCGGTCTACAGACCATTACTATTGACGCCTCTTTCAACTGTCGGCGACCGCACAGACGTTTTACCGCCAGTTTACCGCCAGACGTCACGTTGTCACCATCTCTGTCAACGTCCAAGCGTCACATCGAGGCAGTTCAGTTCGTTCGAAGCTTCACTTACGTGTGACATTTTCTTTCGCCGTGACTCGCATCGCGTCTCGTTCGTATTTTTGCGCGGTCCCCTTGCAGTCCTTTAACTTTACGTCACCGTAACCATTTCGCTCATTATCGTACCGCGCGATGCTACGCATGGTGCGCACTATGCTGCCGCAAGATGTTCGACGGTCTGTCTGACCGTCACATGCCGGTATTGTAGTGTAACTGTAAATGTCAATTTATATAGCGCATCGTCGCAAAGAAAGTGCCTCTACGTGCCTCTAATTGTGTCGCAACGGCTAAACATATCAAACTTTTCCACATCGATAGCCACCCCATTCTTGTTTTTCCACCCCAAACGTCATGGCAATATTACGACACGGACCACCTTACGGGGACGTTGAATGCAGGTGTATGAAAAAAACGCAATTTCGATAAATATCGCGCCTGCTTTGGAAAATGAAAACGGCCATAGTCGCTGTGGAATGCGAATAGACAACTGTACTCGAGCTTTTAAATGGTACCATTTTCAATGAGCGTTAGTGACCTCTAACCAACATTTCAAGGTCACAATATTATTGAACGTCAAGTAACTCGAAATGGTATACAAGATAGCTAGAGCTATAATTACAATGGCCGACCAACAGAAAGTCGTACACGATCTGTCGAACGGCGCCATTTTCAGCTACCTTGAACGACCTCTAACCCGTATTTCCAAGTCACGTCATTATTTGACGCTGAATATCTCAGAAACGGCTAAAGATACGACCAGAGTTGCTATAGGATGCAAATAGGAAACCGTGCCCAAGCTTTCGAATGGTACCATTTTCAATGTATGTCTGTTTGTCACTGTCGCATTCAACAAGAACTTAGCTATCGCCAACAGATCGCGCGTCAGCTGCGCACACAATACTCTCAGGGCATCTATAGGCATAAATATTACACCACGACCTTGAAATCTAGGTTAAGGGTCACTCAAGGTCACTGGAAACGGAACCATTGGATAGATCATACACGACTTGGTAGTAGTCCAGTTATTTGACGTTGAATATTATCGTGACCTTGAAATGTGGGTCAGAGGTCACTTAAGGTCCTTCAAACTGATACCATTCGAAAGCTTGGGTACTGTTTCCTATTCGTATTCTATAGTATCTATGACCGTATCTGTAGCCGTTTGTGAGATATTTAGCGTCAAACAGTGGTGTGACCTTGAAAACAGGGTTAGGGTTCGTTCAAGGTCATTGGAAATGGCACCATTTGATAGATCGCGTACGAGTCCCTATTCGCCTTCCATAGTAACTATGACGCTTTCTTGTGTCATTTGCGAGAAATAGCGAGTTATTGGTCCAAAATCGGGAAATTTTTATACCCCACATGTATTTAGTGCCCCCGCAGGGGGTGACCCCGTCGGAATTTTGTAAAGATGTTTGATGCTGGTAAAACTAGAATGATTGGGCTACCGTACGGTGAAATAACTATGACAACACGTTAAGCCGTTTTCATACAATACCGGAACGTCACGGACGGACGGACAGACGGACGGACAGATTTGCTATATCAATATCGCGCGTCAATATGCTGACGCGCGATAAAAATCAAAAGCTAAACGCCGAAAATAATTGACAGAAAGGTAGCCAGTGTCGCCTGTAGGTTGCTGACTACTTTTCGAGTCGAAAGGTCAAAGGTCAATGTGAACGTGTCATACAAAAAAATGTTCACACAAAAATGTGTCATAACTTCAGGGCTGTTTTAGAAGAAAAACATAGCGGGGCCTGGTCATATCCATTTGGTGCGCCTTACTGAGGCTTTTATCCAGGATTTCATATCAGGAATCGCACACGTATATAACTCACTTACTTACTAGAATGCTGCTGTGTATTTAGTCCACTCCCAATTTGACCTTTGGATGTTTTCCAATAAAAAAGTAGACAAAACAGGCTTAATAGTGCAGTCTCGGTTTACATCATCTAATAGCGCTATATGCGTTAGGGGATGTTGCATAAAAACCGGGGGTTATAAGTTCCCTGGGGCAGACTGGGGGTCTGAATAAATCGCTGTAAGAGGGCCATACTGCAAATATCTCGTGCCGCTGAGGTTCGACCACTGCTGAGTCAATGGTAGCAGTTGGAGGGCCCACGGATTCACGCTCCATAACTCCTAGTCCTGGAAAGGCCTGTGCTTATGTCCTCACGATCTCAGGGTCCGGTGGGCGTGCTACAAGAGCGCGCAATCAGGCTCCAGTTTGGAAGAGTGGGCAAAATAATCGCCGTGATCCTCTAAAACTTCACCTAATCGTTGTTTCCAGTTTTCCTTCTTTATTTTTTTTTGTTGTTGCCGTCGTGTGACAGAACGTCAGGGCCGCCTAAACGGCCAGGACTGGGGAAGTAGGGAAGATGAAAGGAAGTAAGGGGAGGCAACAGCGGATATGGGGGTCTGCTTTATTGGCTTTAGGGTTTGAACGCCCCTAAACGGCTTTAAAGCATCGCAACTTGTGTATATAAATGAAACAAAAAAAAATACTCATTGTTCAATTTATTAAAAGCAAAAGGAACATTTGTTAATCACAGAATATCACGATGCAAAGAAATTTGAGAAAAAATTAACATAGCATACAGTAAGTTATAACATACTAGCTAATATTAATACTATTACGACACGGAAATAAAGTTGACACGAAATTAAAGTTGCAGTTTTTTAGTGTAGTGTTTCTTTTAGTAGCCTAAATATTGGCACAACAATCTTGAAACTAGTTCACATTTACGTACTATAATTACGACAAATTTATTATGCGTGTCTGATTAGAACTGAATGACTTCGTTGTATAGAAAATAAACGGTACATCGGCTTTCTTGTCCCTACACTAGTAGAGTATTTGACTGTAAACACGGAGGTTCAGTGACAAACAAGGGCGTCGACAAGCGTAAAACGGAATGCAGAAAGAAATTCAAGCCCCCAATTAAACGTCATGGAGCCACAGATATCAGCGGTGTGGATGGGGGAAGTAGAGAACTCCCTGTCTCTCTCTATCGAAAAGAATACGGGAAAGGATCTTTGCAGGAAGTCATGCCCCTCGTCAGATTTTTTTTTACGTTTTATCTCGAAACGGTGCGTTTCAGTACACCTCAGCGTCTCGCAATCGTTTACGATTTTCGACGCTACACAACTTTGATTGACTGAAGACTGACGGATTAAGACGCAGTACTTTACACTGCACCAGTCACAAAGCCGTAAACTCCGGGGGCATGGGGATGTGCCCCCCCCGATAATTTTATTGGGGGCAACGTCCTCAATAATTAGCCCACTGTTGATCGTTTTGACATTAGCGCTCACAAGCATGCACAATTTTTCATGAAAAATTTCAAGTTTCCCGGCGGCGAAAACCCAACCCCCTTGACCGGGAACGCCTTCCGTACCCACACCCTTGCTGTGACACAGTGCTCCCCAACATTTTCCTCAAGCTTACGCCAACGAACACGTCAAGCTACAAATCGGAGAGTCTCATCTCACGCCTATCTCCTAATCCCATCCCGGAAAAGTCTCCCCTAGAAGTCGCCGGATTTGCATCAACCTCGGAAACGCCAGCGGGCAGACTAGGATGGACAGGTCTGCCCCAGTCCAACCCTGACGGCGCCCTGATAAACTATATACACAGCGGCTTCGTGACTTTTACTGTACAAAAGCTTAGTTCTCATGTCCGTAAATTCAGAGACAGAGTGTGTTTGATGTCCGCAAAATTACAAATTGCCAAACTTAAGCACTTTCCAGTTTAATCTACAAATTAATAAAATCAACAAATCACGTAATCATTTAACACTTAAAGACATTACGACATTTAACGCAACAGTCCACGAAAAAAGTCCGGAAAACGAAAAAAAACTGTCGGCATAACATAAGTACAATAAACAAAGATAAAACAAAAGCAAAACAATATTAACACTTTTTTTACAAACGCTTTGTTTTAGCGGTCCGAACAGCTGCTGTATCGCAGTTTCATTGTAGATTTATTGCAATAAAGTTCCAATAAATCTACAATGAAACTGCAACATAGCAACATTTTATTGCAGTTGAGCGGACCTCTGCAATAAAACAGCCTGAATACAAGAGTTTTTTGCGTACACCATTATTACAAAGGTTCACACATCTGCAGTAAAAAAAAACGTTATTTTTGGTTTCATTTATGCTTTATTGCAGTTACGCGGACGCCATGGATAATACGTATTGTATTGTGACAATTAACTACCAGGCAGCTGCAGTTATGAATCCGAACAGTTTGTTAAACGTTTAACAAACTGAAATACTAAAACGAAATTCAACTGTTGTAGCCTGAAGCCCGACACTATATATGTACATCCTCTATCACTCGCAGCATAAAATAAATTAGCCACAACAACATCTCACAATATACTGCGAGTCAAAAATGAAGATACTATACACGAATACTTCATAAGATAGTGTAGCAACGCACTTGACGTCTGATGGGATTTGTTACGACTATTTTATTTGAAATTTACTGCTAAGTCTGTGGCTAAAAAGTTTCGAAAACTGGTCAAATTTTGCGAAGTTGCAGACATATCCCTTTTTTTGACTCACAGTGTGCAATAACTATACAGTTTAGGCCACTGTCAGTTAACAGTTTGTTTCTGCAGGCAATAGATGACAATTATGCATATTGAATGCAATGACGACAAGATGCGTGAAAATCGATATCACTTTGAAATAAGTAAGCAAAGGATGAGAATTTATGTCACCTGGAATAACTGCAACAATTCTAACATGCTGACTATCGATAATCGACGTGTGGTAAACCAAAGTTTTTAATGGTATGTGTCCAAGAAGAACGGGTATTAGCCTTTTTCATTCACACGGCCTTTCGTTCACAGTTCTCATGTGATCAAGGGCGGTAAAAATGCAGGACTAAAATGGCGAAGTGGTAAGCAAGCCTGGAAAACGATTAACTGGAGAACGACGCATCTAACGGCAGAAATTTAAAGAAAAAACAACTACTTTCTGTGGAACGCGGAAATCTGTCGCATTGCCGAAATTCTGAACAAAACTGCTTCGCCATCCAATTTTTTTTCTGAAATCGGACAATCGGCTGCTCGAGTTATGGCCAAAAGCGATTTTCAGTATGGCGGCCGTCCGATATCTAGATTTATTTTTAAATATCATATTTGGTTACGTTTTACGTTATCAAATATGTTCTATGCTCCGGACGGGCGCTGTGTTGAAAATCGTTCGACCTATCTCAGCGAAAAGTCATCCGATTTTGACGAAATTTGGTACATAGCAGCAGATTTCGAACTGGATGGCAGTCACGTGACCAAATATGGAAATTTTAAAAATAAATTCACGATGGCGGACAGCAGCGACAATGAAAGTTGTTTTGTGGCCAATTGACTGATTGCTGAGAAATTTTGAGTGAAGAAGCAGTTTGCTCAGAATTACGGCTGTGAGACAGATACCCGCGTTCCACAGAACGTATTAAATCTTGTTCTGAGAATTTTTTTTAATTCAGAAGAGAGGGTCCATTTCCTAATTTGGAGGATAAGCTCCTACCCATGCCGCAGTCTCCACAGTGTATTAACGCCACTGCCAGCTATGGGCTCAACCACTTTTGAAGGGATTATGGTAATCCACCTACTTTCCTCAAGTACGGCATCCGTTTGCAGTTGCATTTCACTGTCCAACACGAGGCCGTACTGTTATCAAGAGTCGTCTGATGAAATTGGTTGATGTTCCACCGCTGCGTGGACTACTACAACGGTCGCAGCAGCAGGTTTGACAGCTGCAGGGACGAATCCAGGTCCTGGAAAAGCCTGGCCATCGGGTTCGTATTGTCCAGGGTCAGTGGCAGGTCCTGGAATGGCCTTGGAATTGAGTTCTTCAACTGGGTTTGAGCCAGTTCCTGGTGAAACCTGCCGCTGCGGTTCTACCACAACTGGGTCGGGGGTAGCTGCTGGAAGAACCACATATTCATGCCGCATAACTCCGAGTCCTGGAAAGGCCTGCGCTTGGGTCCTCGCGATCTCGGGATCAGGTGTAGGTGGAGGTGCTTCGAGAGCGCAATCAGGCTCCAGTTTGTAACAGTGGGCAACATCGTCATCTGAAACTCCACCTAATCGTTGTCTTCGTTCGTTGTAGTCCTCTGAAACTCCACGAAGTCGGCGTTGTCTTCCTTTCTTCCGTCTCTGTTGTTGTTGTCGTGGTCGTTCTAGCAGTGACAGATCGTCCATGCTCGACTCCGAGTCTGTCTCACTGCCTCCTAAAACATATAACGTAACGTAGGTTTATAGGTTTCAACTGCTCAGCGTACGACGGATAGAAAATTATCACACCGCTATTGGCGGATATGCTAAACACACAACGAAAGTGTAGAGGGTGGCCATAAACATGTGGCCACTTTTTTGACTGCTCATGTCTTCAAAATGCAAAACCTGTGTTAACTACAAACTAGTACATAATATTACTTTTCGGTTAGGTTTTACTTCAGTGACGTCATCGCGCTGTTGAGTTCTTCAAAGCCTTAGCAAGTGGTGCATTAAGTGATTTCCATTCGCCAGGTGGCGAATCATGCAAATCAATCGGCAAAAGCACACAGGCAGTGACATCACTTTTTGAGCCTTCCCGTATAATAGAATAATCCAGTAAAATACGAATAGGAATGCTGGCAGATTCCTGTATAACAAGCTGCAGTCACAATTATTGTGTTTATAGTTTTCAAAAGTAAACAAAGTGACACCCCTTTCAAATCTGCCGCATAAAGACCTACTTTATGATTCAGGTATTCGATAGGGATCAAATTTCAAGTAGGCCCCTACTTTAATTTTTTTTGAAATACATATTCCACTGTATATAACTATTATTCAATATACATTAGTCACACATTTCTGTACGATTTTATTATTAGGCCTACGTTCTCTTGACTGTTTAATCTCTAGGCCTACTACACTTTATCGTTGTTACTTGCGTGTTGTCAAAGTGCTTTAAACGAATATGAATATCAATGAATATGAATGAATATGACTAAAATTTAAAAAAAAACTGAAGATAACTGTATCCTAAATCTCCTTGGTCATTTGCTTTTGTATCGCGCGTCAGCACAACAGCACTGATGCACGATACTGACAACGAAATTCTGTCCGTCCGTCCGTCCGTCTGTCCGTCGTCTGTTTGTCACGTATCGGTATTGTATCGAAACCGCTTAACATAATATCAGCAGTAGCGTAGGCAGAATTTCAGAATGGGAGGGGTTAAGATCGAGGCACCGAGGGGGTGGGGTGTGGGGAGGGGTGTCCCCCTCCCCACTGGGGAGGGATCTGGCGAGGGGGGCTGTGCCCCATCCCCAGGAAAAAAATAGCATTTTTTTGCATCAAAAGCACACGTCTGTGATGCACTCTGACACCCCTTTGAAGTAATTTTATTACTGGTTGATAATGAACAACAATGCACAAAATGGTTCGTTTTGCAATGTTACATACAACCAAATATTGCTCACGGATCCAGATCTACCATGCTAGCAATCGCACCCCCCCCCCCAATGGTTGGTTATGCGCAAATCGTGCGAGTTAATAATTGTCCTTCGAGTCGTTAGAGCCTTCGAGTCGTTAGAGAGAGGTTATAATATTTAATAACAGTAATTTTACGGCTGTGAAAAAAACGGCTTCGATGCGAATGGGGGGAGGGTGAACCTCCCCCTCTGGCTACGCCACTGAATATCAGCATATTTTCTTCAGCATACGGTAGGCCAGTCATTCTAGATTTCCAGACAACTAGGCACTACCTCTCACCTCAGCTTCTATCTATGCTTCTTTCTACTATCTGTGTAATTTTATCACGCGTATGCCTTTCAGTGATTGACTGCTATGAACGCTCTTTTCTTCGTCACTGAATGCGATATAAGTTTTTAGAAATATATGTTAATTTCTCTACCACACTGTTATATGTGACAATCATCACGTGCTGCATTACCTCCTCCAGCTATCAAAAGCCAACGATACAAACTTGTTCACCCTGACACGCAAATCATCCTTGTACGACAAGTGTAATTTTATCACAAGTGTGCTGTTCAGTGACACTTAGGCCTATTGATTGCTATGAACGCTCTTTTGTGTGGTAGTGGTGGTGGTAGTGATGATGATGGTGATTATTATTATTATTATAAACGAAAAGATTAACGTGGCATTTAGTCGTAGAACTGCAAGGACACGTAACAGTCACAAAAAACAAAGCCGCGGAAACGTCGTGTCTAACAGTACGGAAGAAGAAAAATAGTCATGAAAATGACTGCTCGAAGAGCAGTGTCTTCAGCTGCCGCCTAAACATTAGCAATGACGGCTGTGATGTCAGTGTGGCTGGTAAGCTGTTCCACACGCGTGCTCCCGCGACTGCAAAAGCACGGTCACCAAGAGTACGGCGGCGAGTCGTTGGTACCAGTAGAGCTGATGACGAGCCGGAGCGCAGCCTGCACCGCGATTCAACGTCTGCTGCACGATTAAAAGCTTCGGCAAGGTAAGCTGGCGCGAGGCCATGAAGGCACCGAAATACGAGTATGGCCAGCTTAAAAGTAATCCGTTCAGGAACAGACAGCCAATGGAGTTCCCGGAGCAGAGGCGTGACATGATCAAACGTCCTAGCTCTATAGATTAGTCGTGCAGCTGCATGAAGAACGGACTGCAGACGATTCAGCTGTCGTGCAGGCAGCACCGCGTTGCCGCAATCAGGACGCGTTAGCACCAGCGCTATAACGAGCGATAGCGTGACCTGCGTGGGAAGAGACCTGCGGACACTACGGATTTGTCTCAGTGCAGCAAAACAATTTGACAATGTCTTGGAAATATGGGCGGTGATGATGATGATGATGATGATGATGATGATGTTATGTATATACCTGGTCGTTGACGAGTACCGTGACATGTACAGGTGAGTCTAGCGGCGGTGACGATGACGACGACGAAGGCAATGCTAGCGAATATCACTGGAATCCAATAGTAGTCCGCTGCATCCATAAACACAACATACAAACTAGAGCGTCAAAAACGTTAAATCGCCACGCGCGCGCCGCAGTCCCCAAGATAAGAAGGAACTCGCTGCCGTTCTCACTACGTGTCAGCTGATGGGAACAGGTAGGAGTAGCGAGTTCCGATCGACAATGGTGCGCGGTAAGAATGAGTACTTGTAGTAGTCGGTTCGACGAGTGAGAGGAGTGAATGTCGGTCACAATGGCTGTGGCACGTCTGTATCTGTTGATAAATCTGTCCAGTTCGTGACTGACAAAAGTGAACAGCGTCAGTCATTTTGACGCGTAGTTTGCTGGTTAGTGCTGGATTAACCCTATGCCAACACGAAATGCGGGGCCCTTCTAACCCCCTCCGCTAACTTCCATTCCTCTCCTCCTTCCCTTCCCCTCCCCTCCCCTTTCACCTCCCTCCCCTTAGAAGTATGCCTCCTTAAATACAGCTAGAGGGTCTCGGGGAGCGCTGTAAGCTCCCCCAGCGGGGTCTGGGGCGGAGCCCCAGCGGAAATAGAATTTGGTGCATTTTAGCCTTAAGGTGGCACCAATTTTACTAATTTTCTTGAGAATCAACTGACCACTGTGTATGCAGTATTTTTTTTTAAATTGCACAAGAAAACGTTTAGTTTGAGGATTTTCTCGGCCCATAACGCCAAGTCTAACACATTGATGTTGTCAATAAAAATGACGTCGTACCACAAACTGTAACCATAACGTAACGCAAAATTTAGCAGGTTCTCTAGTCTCGGGCACCCTATCTTGTGACCCTGGATTAGGGGCCCCCTTTTATAAAAAAAATGCCCGGTGCTTTTTAAAACTGGTGCATTCTGGTAAAACAATCCAATACTTCTTCATACTCGGATACTCCCGTAATTATAAAACGTTATGTGATAGGAAAAATTTAGCCGACGGCCGCTGGGGGCCCCCTGACAACGGAGGGCCCTATGCCATGGCATAAATGGCACTATGGTTGATCCGGCCCTGGTTATACTCACATTTTGTCAATTCTTTATTTCGAAAGCGTCCGCGAACTCGACTCGTGTGTGGATGTCCATCTTCGGTCAAACCGTCTTCATCAACTTCAATGAAAACTCCACCTGTTCAACATACAGACGCATCCTTCAAATTCTCTAAAACGTTGAAGCATTATTATTATTATTATTTTTAAAAAAATCTAAGAAAGAATGGAGAGGCTAATGTTCCGCGCGGTCGTCAAACTCAAAACTGTTGTGCTTCAAACCAGAATTGAACCGAAATAGCAAAACAGAAATGCGTTGAAACAGAAAAGTGGTTTCTCTGTCATCTCCAGACACGCGAGAAATCCTCCGACCGAGGTCGGCCAGAAACTTGCGGGCATCATAGTTCATGGGGCCAAGAGACTCCACAGAAATGGGCTGGAAGATGTACTGGTCTTCCAGTGCGCTGTATTTCGCGACCTTGTGGGTGGCGGCCAACTCAGCAACAGCACCGGCGGAGGCGGTTACAGACTGGAGGTAAGATTATTATTTTTACTCAACGTAAATAAATTACTCAGGGATTTTAAGAAAGAAATTATGAAAAGAAGAATACAATATTGAAACGGAAACTACCCCGGCTGGTCGTCGACTAGACAAGAAAGAAATGCAAATAGGTTCTTTGGAGCGCGGCTATCTGTGCCGTTGCTAACATTGTGAGAACGATTCAATTCGGTGAATATTATGTACAAAAATTTACACAGAATTTGCGTTGTTGTTCCATCACTAATTATGTACATACCGTTGTCATGAAAACACGTTCGATTTCGTCGCCCGGGCGACGTCTGGTTACCATCAGAGTTGTCGTCGCCTAAACATCACAACAGAACATCACTATACGGAGACCACAGAATAAAATACAAAAAAAACAAATGGTGGCGAGAACATCAAACCTTGCCCCAATCCTCACTGCAGGGTGCTGCCAATCGGCGAATTTGAGCCATTGCCCGAAAGTTCCACGAAGATATATGTGACCCTTGTTCCGTAGTTGTAAAAAATATGCAAAAACCACAGCCACTGCACTGCGAGCTTGTTATGTCATCGTAAGATCGGCTCGGCAAGGAAATACGGCGTCCGTAGATAAGTACTAGTACCTCGGAGATAACCACTTGCTATTCGATCGCGAACTTCAACTTCAACTTACATTAATACGTTGCCGCAATTCGTTGCAGAGTAGTGATGTAGGCTTACATCGTCATAATGTGTTTTTAGTGTACTGTATTTACTCAATAACTATGATGATGATTGTATACTACAAACATTATTCTGCTCGAAGTCTGATGCTATCAAGACTGTATGGACTGCCTTTGAGAACTATGTGTTGTGACATGCGTGTTTATATTGTAAATGTGCATGTTTTTATCCACTGTATATAGTCTGTATTTCTTTCTGTCTTGCTGCTTCTTTGGCGAATAAAGGTGTTCATTACATTAAATTTATTAGTGATGAGTCTAATAATTAATCTTCTTCTTTAGTGATGCCAATAACTGATAATTAAGTGAAAATGTGTGTAAAAGAATGACACATTTGACGACGGTGTCTGTATAACGTTCATCATTTTGCAGACAAGCATTGCTCATTGTCTGGTCATTTCTGCTGTTATTGATCGTTCTCAGTATTCAGCTGTTGACAATAAACAGTGTCACTCACTGATATAGTTTACGTCGCTAGCACATTAGTAGTCACAGTTAGTTAATAATAACAAGTCAGTGCGGCCTGAATGGCCGACACGGTAAGCCCCCACCGCCATCGGTATGCTTTTCATGCGACAGACAGACGAACGAATGGACGGCAGAAATTACGTCGAGACTAACGATATTAACTATTTTAACGGGACTGTAGCCCTAAAGGGCAAATGATAACTGCAGCCCTAAAGGGCAGATGATAACTGCAATTGAATGAATGAGTGAGCAAGGTTTGGAGTCTTGTTTAACATACAGTAGGTGATTTTGGGGACAAATCTTCTCAGCCACTCAACGGTACTGATAAACTGTTAATAGTGTGGCAGTTACAAGTAGCAAGAATCCATCAGTCTTTGTAGACGGTTAAGTTGTTTAACTAAAATGCACAATAAATAGCATTAAAGCAGTTTATTGTGAATATTTAAAACTAGCATGCTTTGTGGCTGCAAATTTGTTTCTGTATATTTGCAGTGATCAGTTAAGCCATGTTGCATATATGCTTCATGCAGTCTTTTTATAGCTAGCTCTTAATACTACCACTGCATGTGTGGAGTCCTCCCTTCCCTTCCCTTCCCTACACGCACTGGCTTGTCCACGGCACTGTGGGCTAACAAGTACACAGGGCAGTGGATAGACAACCAGTAGCCACACACATGCCTTCTGCTGCTGGCAGTCTTGGGGCATGAGAGCATGCATAGTACACAAGCTGCCTGGAGTAGTTGAGCTGAGCATCACTCTAGACACGCCCTTTAAGTTCCTCACGTGAATGGAGGCATGTGATGCAGAGAGTCCCTTACAGGCGTAGTTAGCAAGGGAAATGGCCGATAGGCCTACAGAGGCCAGGGCCTACGGGGCTCATAATTCAGCCCTGCCCTTGTCCCGGCTCCTAGCATATGCTGGAGTCTCTCTGGGGATGGCCTTGTGGACCCAACCGGCGGTCTCGGCCTACGGGGCTGATCAAGCCCTGCCCCTGATTGATACGATACGATACAATGCATGTGTGGCATAAGTGGTTCGGTAAGTAAGTATAATTGGTGGCTTGGTGGTTTGCAGGTCATATGGAGCCGCTGATGGTGAAATTTGCCGACGCAGGCAACAAGAAACGTTACGAGCGAAGAGAATGGGTCGACCG
>Ga0209149_1000739_pt1 | contig 14427 bp, 1 predicted proteins | sample WorMetTyACAVOLI2_FD_187423 | JGI IMG/M metagenome (GOLD analysis project Ga0209149, IMG submission 187423) | Marine gutless worms symbiont microbial communities from Max Planck institute for Marine Microbiology, Germany - Olavius algarvensis... ... | reverse complement strand
GGGGAAGGGACGGGAGGGAGTCCCGGAATGCCCAAATCCAGAGATAGCAAGCCTATTTCAACTGTTACACATCCATATTCTGTTAACAACAAGCAATGCAAAAACACAACAAACCTCGCCCCATACACTCATCAATATTCGCTAGATGGCGCCACCAGTACTCACTTAATATTGCTAACGAACTAAGTTACAAACACACGCCGCTAATAACAGCACCGCGGCAGCAGGCGATGTAACTAGCAAGTAGGTCATGCACAGCTTATCACTGCCTATGGCTTCACTGAGTCTATACAGGCCAAAGTCGCTGAAATAAACACTGACATGCACACGTGACTGACGTGAGTAGCGTACCTGGCTACATTTACAACGACAGACAACCTCTACGTCATCCCGCATCAGCTGCAGCTACTTGCGCCGTTAACATACATCATCAAACTGCATCAGTCGCATCCACGGCACGCACGCACACAACGATACGGTAACTCACGTTGCCTCTAGTACTGTACGTCAGCAGCGGGGAAATCCTGCCGCGAATCAACGCCCGGGCAGCAGCGCAGCTAAGCCAACTGCCACTGGCCGGTTAAAGGCCACCCGCAGTGCCTAACACAAAGACCGCGCGATGATTGACAGCAGGCACCTTAGCGCGGTATGGGCGTGTCCTGTTGCCTCGCAACGGCGACGCCCTTCACTTCCGGGCAATGCACAACGCAGCTTCACCGCTCCACGTACCGACCCTTCCCTCCTTGCCCATTCCCTTACCACCCCCACACGGGGCACCACAGTGTCAGACTTCACGTAATGATTAAAAACAAACGCCCCTTACATCAATACCGCGCCGCAGCCTACCTCATCCACTGAAAATCAATTACACTGAAACATTTACAATAGCGGATTTATATGATGCTATACACTGGCTGCACTGGCAGACAATTCAAAGCTGCGTTGGGTAAGTACAGTGGGCCTTACATCTAATGATCTAATAACATGCAGGAATTAAATTACGAACTGTAAAAGAAAGCGAACAATGTTTCACCACAACAGGTATTCCAATCACTCCTGTACGTTGCCCGCCCCTCCCCCAGGTGTGCTAGCGCGCCAATCACCTGAGGCAGACACGTACAGCACGAGCAATGCTAGCAGTCCGGACGGGTCAAGTAATCAATGGAACTGTACAAAACACAGGACACAATACACGCCGCAATCGTCCGTCGACTCGCTGGCAGCATACGGCGATCGCAGCCGGGTGGTCCCACACACATACGTGATCTACGGTAATTGTTAATTGATCAATACCTGGTCCTGTGTTTTCGCTAGTTGTCAGATGTGTCTTATTCTGGTCTTACTGCTATTGCGTCACTGAACTCTGACTGATCGATATACTTGAACTATCTTCCTATTACACAGCTTACACGTTGCTCACTCGTTCCGGGGGAGGAAGGGGCCCGCCCCTCCCCCAGCCTATTCACTCGGCAGACGTATTATCTGATATACGCCACAATGATTAACGCTTTAATGGGCACATTAAAACTGCAGAGCAACGGACACAATACGAAGATTGGTACACTGGCCGTTGATGCGTGCGCTGTTACAGCGAGGAGGGGCCTGGGCGGGCTGCGGCCCGCCCAGTTCCCTCCTGGCTGTACCAAATGTAACAGCCCACCCATCAACGGCCAGTGTACCAACTTCATATTATTCGACGTGGCACTATATTTACCTCTGCACTCTAAACGGTTAAAGTATGTAGTACATGTATTTGCTATGATCTTAGTTTTCCAGTAAGTTTAGCAGTAACCAACAGAATGCACTAAGACTTCAGCGTATCATAAATATACGCCTACAATAATCTAACCTAATCTAATCTATGTATAATAAAACATTAGAAGAATACTGCGAAAATTAGTGAAAGTTGGAAGTGCGACAAATAGCAGCAGTCAGTCAGTAGGTAAAAAGTTTTAAAGTCTGTTCGCATACGTGGCAGTGTATTGGAGTGTTCCACACGGCTGAGCACGAATGAGTCAGTAGTTTCCTAACGGCCCATGAGCAGATTTAGTGCTGTGCTGCTACGAAGTCGTTAAAAGGTTGCTATTGGGCCGGCTACAGTCGCATATTAGACTGCAGAAACATCTGTAGACCAAAATATCAGTGTCTAGCAGAATGCTGGGGTAACAAATTGAATTTTAGTCATATAAGCAGCTATTTTGTAGTAGTGACTGCATAGTTCCATACGCAAAACGTGCATTTTATTCCCAACAATTACAAAAAGCACAAGCATGCGGACAACACAAGAAACGATGGAATGTAAACGAATGAGTACGTCAGCGTACATACATTCAATGGCACCCACCAACGGTGCTTGACTACAGGACAATGACACATGCTAAATGAAACTAGACCACAGTTTCTGTTTCAACTTGAATTTAGTTGCAGTCAGACTTCCATTTCAGTGTAAGATGCATCAAGTACTAATAACGTCACACAATAATCCATGATTAAATGCAAAATACACAAATATTAACGTCAACTATATTACAAATGCCTGTTAACTGATCCCAATCACCACCATATTTATTATGCAATATTCTACATCCCATAACCAGTCAACAGACTACAAAATGAACAGCAGCCATGATAAATATCGTAAATATCATGACAAAAGTCTAGGTGTATATCAACGGTCACTCTGACGGCACCAGTGAAACAAGACATTTTAAAGTGAAATAACACTCCGAGACGTACATCATGCGTTCAACAGAAGATCATGACCGACAGTAAACTAACTCTAGTCGATCAATCACGTATCAATGATAAGAACGTGCGGCTGAAGACGTAACAGCCGATTCCCCACTATGTGTAACAAATACAATACAATACAATTACAAATGCAGTTAGAACTGGCATATCACAGATTACGACAAAATTAATATAAATACAAACTCGGTCCCTTTACAGAATGCACATTTAAAATAAAACTATGTACAACCATCTTTGAATAAATCTCCACGGCATATAACTTTGGTGTTAAATGTCTGATACGTATGTGTATCTGCAGGCACAAAATTTTAGGATCTTAGCAAATGAAAAGTGAGAAAAGTAAATAAAACCAAAAAAAAATCAAAACTACAAGACACGACCCAATTACATAATAATAAGGCAATTTACGAGAAAGATGTCTTTCAGCCTTTAACGTCGTCCACACCCCCGTTCAAGGGCTCGGACATGCCCACCTGTAAGGTGAGGCTTTTCTCTGAAGCGTGAAGCAATTAGTGACTTACGCAAGGCAGCATGGAACCCAGGCTGTACGATATGTACACTGTGTTCAAAAAAACATCCACTCTTGTTTTCTTGCATAACTCTTAGAAAAGGTAACCAATTTGTATTAAAATTTCAGACAAAATAGCTGATGAAATACTGATTCTAACAGCATAAAATAATTTGTATTCTTCTTAAATATTCTTTGCTAGCAGTAGCAGAGATGTAAACTGGAGGTTAGTAAAAGTGTTGTTACAACAATGAGATTTACCACTGACGATAAACATCTCATTAAATGGATGTAAGTGTAAGAAATTACGTATAAAATACGCTTTCTGAAGATGTTTTTGACAGAAGATGAAGTCTTGATCGGGAAAAGACACTGATCAAAACATCTGTGCGAGATATTAACTTTGTTGGTCTTTGCAGTGGGATGGGCATTGTGTGGTCGACCACAATCCAGACACGAGTCAGTGATGCCACTGCTGTCACTTTCTCCGTTAAATGTTTTAACCCACTAAAATGCTATCCTCTGTCAGGAAACATCTTCAGAAAGTGATTTGCTTCATACGTTTTATTTATTCACGAGCATTTAATAATAATGTGATGTTCAACAGTAAATCTTATTACTGTAATGACACTTTTACTGATGTCCGGTTTACATCACTGCTAGCAAAGAATATTTAAGAACAATACAAATTATTTTATGCTGTTAGGATAAGCATTTCATTAGCTATTTTGTCTGAAATGCTATTTTGTCTGAAATTTTCATTCAAAATGGTTACTTTTTCTAAGTGTTGCACAAGAAAGAAGAGTGGATTTTTTCTGAACACAGTGTACATTGCTGGTATCTAGCTGTAACAGCTGTCAAAACATCCCCCATAATAACGTGACGTAACATAACGGTCCCTACACACATCGCTGTGCTGTGCTGCACTGGTAAAGTCACAAATGACAAAGTCACATGCGCCATGATTCTTTATAGACATCGGCACTTTATAAATCATTTACTTACTTACTTACTTACTTACTTACTTACTACCCGGTACTGTTTTATTACTATATGAAAACTAGAAACACACAGCACAGTGACATTAACTATCACTGCAGTAGTATGTAGTGCAGCAAAGCGCAGCATATGCGTGAACGGATCCTAAGAGTTTATCATTGAGCCATGGCTGCAGCTGTAGGCAACTTGTAAGTCAACAGAATAACTTTAATTATAGTTGGGCCATATAACTACAGTCTTTCTTGTGTTGTATAAATAAACTGGACTCCAAATACATCAACCACGTCTACACGGGATGATGTGAAAACTTTGAACCACAGAGTGACGATGTAATCACATCATATTGCAGAGACTGCAGAGCAGACTATCAAAAAGTGGTCCTCAAGTTAAAGTCAGACTATCGACTGTGGCGAAGGCAAGCGTGACAACACCGTGACAGATCTCCGACGACCGTGCACAGCACGGAAACGAGGATCACGGCGACACAGAAAACGAAGTGGCCGTCAAACCCCTGAAACACACAACAGTGGTGCAGACATCATCCGATCAGTCTGTGTCAAAGTCCCACCATTTTGAGTGACCAGCTGGCTCCCAGCTGCAGAAGCCGTGAACAAGCAGATTCGGTGATAAAAAAATAGACCACCAAAGAAAACCAAGTCATTCATAATGAATCAGAATATCACCGAAAACCAGAAGCAAATAAAGCACAGTCAGCAAATCCCGTGAAAATGTGAGCGTTTCATTAAATTAAGCCGTGTGCATTTCGTTTTGGCGTGAAGCATACAGTGCTAAACTGGTGCAAAACTAAACAGTAAGCAAAACCAATTAGTGAAGTGACTACAGCAAAAATTGAAAGCGACTTGAGCAGCGCATCAGATATAGCCGGTAAGAGATTCAGAAGCAGCAAGGCAAAGTATGGCAGACACGGTCACTGGTCAGTCCGAAGGAAAAACCAAACTGTAACAGAGTTGCCAACACCACCATCCCATTGCACATAAAACCCAGTCATGTCTGCACCACAGTTGTATGTCATCATCTGTTAATGCAATGCAGAATCACCAACGAGTTAGAATGTTAGAACAAGTTAAACAGGCAACAGCACGTGTAACAGAAATCATCTAGAAATAAACTGGTGACATACCAAGTTCAAAGTAGACCCCCAATTTACTATCTGAAAAAAATACGGACGGCTGGAAAAAAATTTGGCTGATATTCGGATTAGCCGAAACGGCTAAAATTCGGTTGATTACAAACAATTTCAGCCGAGCTGTTGAACCTAAACTGAAGTGACTGCCAATGTGAGTGATGTACTTGTTGTTGTTGTCTGTTTCTTTGATGTTACAAAACATGCATCCATCTGTAATAATAAGTTTCGAAATCACGAGAATGATTCACTTCAAATAACACGCTAGTCACTTTATTATTTGAATATCCGTATTTTCGGCGGATTTTTGGCGAAAAAATTTGGCGGTGAGTTTGGCTAACAGAATTATTTCCACAGATTATCGGCAGAAAAAATTCAGTGGCAAATTCTGCTATCGGCGGCGGCTTGGGGTCTAGATCAAAGCAATGTTCTAACGTGATATTAACACACATTTGGCAACAATGTCACAAAACACACACAAATGAATGTATACAATGTCACGATTTCATGAAGCAAACTGGCCATTTTTTTTAAATTTTCAACTAAATTTTCAACTGCACTGCTACATCACGATAAAGGATTATGGATCCAAATAACTTAGAAAAGCTGATGAACTATTCCCGCAGAAAATTTGCAGTGGCAGTATCATACTGCAGCCACAAAATTTATAATTTATTTTTAACAACAAGGCAAGCTTACTCTAGCAAAGCAACAGTGACAGCTGAAGTGCAGTGAGTCATTAATCAAAACAATTAATAGAAATAAGCACAGCTTACAAAACAGAATGACAGAACGTATGGCACACAGTTAAATAAATTCAACGTAAAATGACTATATATCACAAAAAAATGTTAGACAGCTGTAATAGCTGTCAAAACATCCCCGTAATAATGTAACAAGAAAATACAACTCAACTGTACCAGTAAATACTTGTACACGCAAAAGTAATAACTGTAATACCACTGATTATCATCCTGCCACAACAGGCATATAAATTAACTAATACACAAATCCTACCATTTATGCAAAATAACTCACAATAAGCACACAAACAAATGTTAATTCATATTGATTACAACGTGATCAGTGATCACAGATTTTTTAGTCAAAAAATTCAAGCACACCACATCACCAGAGATAACACGATTAGTTCAAAGACACAGAAAATCAAATATCACAAGAAATATACAACAAAATATATACTTATTTGTTACTACTTAACATCAAACTGCATGAAAAATAAATCCATTTTGAGGAAGATGAAGGAAATGTGCCTATTTCAATACAGGCTCAAATATGAAACCCAGCAAGGAAAAGAATGCAAACGTTATTCTAAAGTATCAGTTTTGTGAAGTTGTGCAGCTTTGATTTGCAATGTCAGCGGAAGTCTGCATGCTTGCCCCACTGACTCTTACGTGCTGCCACGTCCTGTGCTTTTAGTTCACGCCGCAGTCGTTCGACGGCCTGATGATAGCGGCAACCTGCTCTCATTCTCATAGTGCCGAGCTCCGTTATGCAACCACAGTCAAGCCGCACTGACTTCTCAGCCGCCATTGGTGCCAGTCGTTTCATCGTTGGCTGCACAGACATCATCTGCGTCCGTCGAGATCGTAAACTACTATCACCAACTTGCAGTGCTACATCACGATAAAGGATTTTGCGTCGAATCTCGACGACCAGCTGAGTCTTCTTCTCTTGCAGGAGCTGGCGAGTACCGGCTGATGATGCGAAGTAGGGATCGGCTGCTAAAGATGTCTGCTCTATCTGCTGCTCGAGACGCTCCTTCTTAGACATGAGGCCTTGGAGATGCTGGAACTCACGAACATGCTTTTCAACTGTTAGTCGTTCCTGCAGCAGCTGAATTTCAATCGACTCCTTCTCCTGGTAGAGATCATGAAACTTCTGACGTTCCTTACTCAGTGCATCCTCCAACTGTTCAACTCTGTCCGTGAGTTTAGCAGCCTCGTCCTCTCTGGCTCTTCTTGCATGAAGCCGACACCGAAGTTCATCGCGTTCCTTCTGCAGCAGCTGCATCTGCTGACCACTCACCTCAGTCATGGCAGCCACGTTCTCCGATGACGACGAACCAAATCTAAAGGATCGCTTCTTCTGCTTTTCTCGAACAATTTCCATCTGCTTCATCAGTTCATCCTGCTTTGCTAATAGACTGGTTCTCAACTCAGTGTTTTCGTCAACCAGTTCCTGGTAGTCCTTCTGTTGTTGGACAAGTTTGGCCTGCAGTCGAACCATTTCAACTGGGATGTTGAGGCCAACAGCTCGCTGGTCAAATGATGCCAGTGATGTAGTAGATCCTATACTGGAGAATTGCTCACAGCTCTGCACCCGACACGGTCCTCGTGAGAAGTCCAGAGACGATCGGTGTTCGTGTATGTTACACAAACTGGCAGAACCTGGAAAAGATGAATCCGCAGGCACAGTTTTTAATTCAACATGTTGTTTCAACACAGCATTCTCATCACTGAGACATTTATTTGCTTCCTGCAAATCCAGCAGCTGCTGTTTTAACTCGGACAGTTCTTGGACCAGCTGGAAATGTTTTGTTTCAAGTGCTTTATATGCTAGATCATCTGGAGATGGCTGCAATGTCCGATCATGATCCGACTTAACCGCAGTTTCTGTGACTGTCATGCTTACACAGTCAACAGGCAACGAATGCACACTGGACGGTTGATGCGAGACAGGTGTATTCAACAGTGACATGGTCTGTGGTGTGCCTACCCGACTGCTGCAGCTTTCAATGTGTGACTCTAGACGCAATATCTCTTCTTCAAGTCGTGAAAATTCGCCGTGCTGCTCACGTCGTCCAAGCTGCTGCTCAAGTCGCAGCTCAACTAGCAGCTGGATTGTCTCACGGTGTTCTTTCATGGCCTCTTCAATGTGTGAGTGCTGTGCTGCAACTTGAGCACGGAGGTCGTCAAGATGCTGTTCTTTTGTGGTACACTCACGCGCGACGTATGCCAGACGTAACTGCAGGAGGTCACGCTCGTCCTGCGATGCTCGCAATCGGTCCCTCAGTCCAGCAAGCTGGCTCTCTGCATCTGATAACTGCTCTATGACCTTTCGCTGCTCTTCTTCACTGCGTCCTGCCCGACCAAGGCTTTCACATCGTGCCGCTGCCAGATTTCTCTCGAACTCGTTTCTTTCACACAGCAGTTCCGTCTCCAGAGCTTCTTTGGACTGTGATGCCATGTCGAGAAGATGGTGTAGATCAGTTGACTTCTGTTCCCATGCCGCTCGTTCAGCTGCTATCTCCACTTCACGATCTTCCCGTGCATTCTTTGCATCAACATTTTCTGCATGCAGCTGCATCACCTCATTCTCCAGGTCAGTCTTTGCCTGGAACAGTCGAGCAACCTCATCCTGCAGTTCCTGTAGGTCGACATCGACATTCACGTCTACAGATGCCTGAACTTTCAAGAAGTCACACTCCGCAACTAAAGCACTGACCTTTTCCTTCTGCTGGTTCTGTTCTTTAGCCATCCGTGTGTAGCAATTGCTTAATAAGTTTAAGGACAGCAATATATGTGAATACTGGTTCAAGACATCACCTTCACATTCAGTATGTGGCACATCCGCCTCCTCAGCACTAGTAGCATCTGGATAATCACTTTGGCACTTTTGACTAATGGAGGTAATGGACTGAGAAATTTTGTTAAACAACAGTTCATATTTCTCAACTGAATCTGCAAGTTTCTTATTCTTGCAATCCTCTCTTGAAAGACTTCCCTCAAGTTCAGAAATTTTTATGTGAAGTGCAGTGCATTCTTGAAGTGACTGCTGGAGATCAACATCTGCCTGAGAAAGTTTTTCTTCTAATGCTGAATTACTTAAATTGGCCATTTTTAGCTGAGTAGCCAAGTCAGCTCGATCTTTGTGCAAAGTTTCCATCTGATTGGACAATGAATGATTCTCTGTTTCCAAAGCATTTTTCTCATTAACCACAAAATTATAGTTTTCCGTTAATGAATTAAACTCAGAGTCACGCATTTTCCAGCATTTCTCTTTTTCGATGCTCACATCTTCCAGATGCTGCAATGCTGATTTCAACCTGGTAATTTCCTCATTAAGAATCAATACATTCTGCTGACTTGACGCATGCCGATCACTCATTGTTTGATGGTTTTTGGACAAACATTCATTCTCATGCTTCAGTTCATCCAGATGACGATGAAGTTCACTTATGGCTGCTGCATGTTGCTCAGCAGCTTCATCACGCTGCCTCCTTATTGCAGTCAATTCGTCTTCAAGCTGTTTATACTGTTCTTCCAGTTTCTGCATTAACTCTGTGTCTTTCAAATGTAACAACTCCTCCGATGAAAGACGTTCATGGCAAGCTTTCAGCTCATCACTCAAACTCTGCAGCTTGTCATTTTTCTTACCTATTTGCACCTGCAACCATCTCAACTGCTCCACATCATCATCTTCACTTAATTCTTTGTGCAAGGCACCTTTGGTTTCATTGTTCATATCTTCTCCTGTAATGTCTCTTGAAACCTCTAAGACACAATTCGCAATGCAGTCGTGTAAATATTTGCAAATATTTTCGACATCTTGCCTCTGTGTCTGCAAGCTTGAAATATCACCTCGAGTTGCATACAGCACTTCCTCCATTTCTGCAATCTGTGACTTGAGATCTTGGCATTCCAGCTGATGGGTCTGACTGTCTGACTGCAAAGTTGCCGTCAGTGCCCGGATCTCTTTAGTAAGAATTTCTTCTCGGTCCAATGACATCCTATGAGCAACTTTCAACTCATCTAGCTCACTTTCAATCTCCTCGGTATATTTACGGCCATCATCAAGTTTCTGTGACAGCTGTCGATTATTCTCCAGCTCTAAGTGCAACTGTGAATTAGTAGATTTCAACTGTGTAGCTTCCTCCTGCAATGCTGCTTCTTTACTGACAAGTTTTGAAAATTGCTCATGCAACGACTCCAATTCTAATGACAGCTTGACAATTTTGGCTTCAGCTTCTTTACGTTCAACCACAAGTAGTCCAATTTCTGCAGTTTTGCAAGACAAGCTGTCAACCAACTGGCGATTTTCAGAAATCAGCCGTCCATTTTCACCTGATACGACTTCGCAACGCTGGTTTGTTTTGTCAAGGTCATTCATGAGCACGTTATTGGTCTGTCGCAACTGGCTCAGCTGTGCCTCAACCTCTGTGTATTTTGTGATAGTCTCATCAATAACTTGGCACGACTGCTCGTGAATTTCATGCAGCTTGTCCCTTTCGGCTTCAGCCTTCAAAACAACCTGCTTCTGTTCATCCATCTCTGTTCTGTGGATTGCATAGCTTTTGGCATGTTCTGCTCTCAGCTCCTGAAGCTCACCAGCGAGATTTTCTTCATTTTTCTGCGACTGAGCAATTCTCAACTTCAAGTCATCATTGCATTGTTTGAAAACATCAATTTCTGTAAAAAGAGCAGCCATTTCACGTTTACAGCTTTCAAATTCACTAGCTAGCTGATCAAGTTTCTCTTCTACCTTTTTCTTCTCCTGTCGACATTCTTCAAGATTATCGGCCAAACCATCTCTGACTGACTTGACTTCCACGAGCTGTGTTTTAGCATCATCTTTATACTGCTGATATTTGCTGGATAAAGTGCTGACAAGGTCCTGCTGCTTCTCAATTTCTTCTCTAGCACGCTGCAGTTCTTGACTGACATCACTATTCTCAGCTTTCACTGCCGACAGCTGCAACTCGAGGGAAGTACATTCTGAGGTAATTTCCTCCAACTCAGCAATGTGACTATCACAAACAACCTTAACTGATGCACGTTCCTCTTCTAACTGTTCTTTGGCTGTACTCATCTGCTTTTCATGATACATCTTTTCTTCCTGTAGCTGGTGTTGGATCTCACATAATGCTGTATTCACACTATGTAGCTCACTCGACAACTGCTTATTGGCTGATTCTGCCTCCAGTGCTCTTTCCTGCAGTGAGGCTATGTCAGCTGTTTTTCTTAGAAGCTCAGTTTCCAATGCTTCAACTTTGGTCACTGATTCTGTAACAAGCTGATCTTTCTCAGTTCTGAGTTCACACAGCGCGGCAGAAATTGTGTCGTTCTCGCTCTGCAACGAGACTGACCGTGACGTTACTTCGTCCATGGCAGACAGTGCCGCTGCATGTAGGTCTGTTACCAAAAGCACCTCATTCTGCTTTTCACACAGCTTTATCTCAATATCTCTGATGACGGTTTCTGCCTTTGTTAACTGCTCCAACTGCCATTCATTACACTTCAAACTGTCGTGCAGTTTCAGTGCCTTCAGTTCAGCTGCTAACTTGGCAGCATCCAGCTCTTCAAAAAGCATATCATATTCCTTTTGTTTATGCTCTAGTGCTGAGCGTACATTCTGCAGATCGGCACTGTGTTGTCGCCTCGTCTCAGTTTCAGTCAACTCCAGCTGCCGTAACTTTTCTGCCAATTTACCACATTGATCCTCCAGCAAGCACTTGGCAGATTCAGCAACAGAAATTGCTGCGTTGAGTTTTTCCTTCTCTTCCGACAACAATTCACAATCTCTCCTAAGATCAGCTATCTCAACTAAAAGGCATTCATTTTTTTTGTTTACACATGGCAGTGTCATCCGGAAATCAGCATTTTCCTGCTCCAAACATGCAATATGCTGCTGCATAGATTCTACCTTGGAAAGCAGTTCATCACAGTGTTGACTCAACAGTTCCTTGGCATGATTGGTAGACTTCAGTTCCAACTGCAGTGATCCCGTTTCATCTGACAGTCTGCTAAAATCATCTTGTAAGCTACAGCAGCGAGACTTCAGCACCTCCAGTTCATTAGTTAACAATGAGTTGGTAACCTCTAGGGCCGAGTTTGCCGTTATCAGCTTCTGTATTTCATCAGCTGCCACATGTGCTGCATCTTCACTCGACTTGGTAATGCAATCCAGCCGTCCACTTAACTGTTCTACATTCTTCGTCAGACACTGGTTCTCTCCTTGACAACGTTCTAGCTTCTCCTGAAGGGTGACTTTCTCTGCAGTGGTGCGCTCGAGAGCAGCTTTCAGTTCAAGAATTTCGTTGGCCAACTCTTGACTGTCAAGCTGAGTAGGAAGAGAACTGTCAGCATCACTGTTCATTACATCATCATACATTGTACTTCCTGTTACATTAGCACTGGTGTCGGAATCGATGGAACTGTCCTGTATCAATGTCTGCTGTTGTGTCAAACTGCCAGGTTCACTTTGCCTCACTGTAGCTGCCTCAAGCTGAGCTGACAGCTCTTCACAGTATCGACACAGCTCTCTCTTCTCCTCCAAAACCATCTCCACATGGATTTTGCAACTGGTTAACTGGCCTTCAAGTTCACTGGAACGCACTTCTAACGCTGCCATGCAAATGGCAAGCTCACTCATTTGCTGCTGAAGCTCTGCAGACTTCTGTTCTTCCATTTCCAGGCTGGTACAAAGTTCTTTCTTCTCTAGCCGCAGAAGTTCTAGTTCCACATGAATATTAGACGACAGTTCGGCTGACATGTTAGGAACAGCTGCTAGAAGACTGTTGGATGTGGAGTGAACCTTCACAGAATACGATTCATCAGTAACTTCACTGTTTGACTGAGGATCAATTGTTGAACCTCCGCAAGACTGTGTTCTAACTTTATCTTGATGTGACAAACCTACAGCAGATATTTGCACATGTTTGACATCAAAATCAAACTGTGGAGCAGTTTCAGTGTTAGAAGTAGTTGGTGTCATCTCACGAACAGTTGCTGCAGTGGCTATTGATCTTGCATTTTCAGACTCGAAAAACTGAACTGAAGGTTTTGCAGTATCATCTGCACATAACTTTTCACGGTGACCAGAAGATGAAACTGAGACACTGGACTGAGCAGGTTCTGAAAGCAGGTTTTCTGCATGAGAATCACATACTGTAGGTTGTAAGATACACATGAAATCATCAAAACTGGCATTTAATCCTCCACTACTGAGCTGTTTCTCCAAGTTGGCATTTTCAGATTGAGCTGCATGGTAGAGTGATGGCTCGTCCCTCAACTGACAAGACATCTCGTGTAATCTGACAGCAAATTCTGGCATCTTATTGCCAACATCACCATCCTCCAATGTCGTTATCTCAGTTTCACGAATCACACCATTGTCCTTTTCTTCAAGTTTTTTCAACAGTTCACGCCGTTCCACTTCAAACTTGCGGCACAGTTCATTCTTCTCGTTCAGTAAAATTTCATACTGCACTTTCATTTCTGCAATTTCTGGGCATGAAACTCTACGAGTTTCAAATATAGAAATATCATCCCTTCGCTGTTGTCCAGCTGCATCTGTTGTTCCTTTCTGCCCTGAAGCCTTTTTACCAGCAACTGCTTGTTTCATACTACCATATCCATGCGGTTTAATGTCTTGCTGAGCCATCAACAGGTTTGTCCGAACCTTTTCCTTCTCACTAACTAGAGCTTCATACTTGTTTTTCATCGCTGTGAGTTCACTTGCTGCAACTGCATATTCGAGTTTCAGTTTGTCGGTCCAAGCTCGGTTGCGACGAAGTATCTCCTCGTTCTGACTAACAAGCCTCCTGACATTTTCCAGCATCACAGCTGAGCTGGTCACTTGAGACGGACTAGTGGATGTGATCAAGTCCTCCTTGCCTAATGGTGCTTCTTCAGGGCTTTCAGTGTCAACAATGGATGACTTAGGTATGGTTGTAGCTTCATCCTCTTGCACTTGAGAAGTAGTGGCGTCTGAATGACTGAAATCGTCACGTTTGCATGATTTCACAGTGTCTAGTGATGACAATGAACACAGCTGCTTTTCCAAACTGGAGCCATTAACATTTTTCACCGATGGCGTAATATGCCTAGAATTTCCTAACGTTTTTCCAGTAGACGGCTTTCTTTGACTGCTGGTGGACTTAGTGGAAGTGATTGGAAACGTTTTCTTCATTTTCCTTTCAGACGCCATTTTCTGAGGTTTTTGCTTGATAGCAGTTGTTTCTACAGCATCAGACTGCTGAAGTGTCTCTTGATGTATGGCA
>Ga0209149_1000737_pt1 | contig 14435 bp, 7 predicted proteins | sample WorMetTyACAVOLI2_FD_187423 | JGI IMG/M metagenome (GOLD analysis project Ga0209149, IMG submission 187423) | Marine gutless worms symbiont microbial communities from Max Planck institute for Marine Microbiology, Germany - Olavius algarvensis... ... | reverse complement strand
TTGGCGGGAACAGTTTCAGACAATCTCTGAAGACGTTTCTGTTCACAACGTACTGATGCATTCAGCGCATTAGAGGTTTCACGTCGATGCGCTATATAAATCGACTTTTTACTTACTTACTTACTTACTTACACATGTCATTAATTGAGGGCTTTGGGGGCGAGGTTTTAATTTTTTTTTTTAATTCTATATATCTGGTTATCTCGCGTTGTTTGCTTTACCTTCTAGAACTTGGACCTCGCTGGGTAGGAGACGTGCCTGCGTTTCGACTGGAGACGACTCCAGCATTGCGTACAATCGACTTCAGATGTCCTGCTCAGGGGAACCCGAGACCAACTATACGCTGGCTTAAAAACGGCCAGCCTTTCACCGGACGACCGGGTGAGGTACGTATCACTTCATTCGTCAGTTCTATACGTGAGTTGTATATATTTGTTCTGAGAATCGCAACGTGATGTAATTCTAAGCTTCTAGGTTTCTTGACCTTTTCTACCCGTCAGAACCCCTGAGCCGATTGCCCATATGTCCTCTCGCTGTCACATTGTATACTACGCCGACGAATCACGGACAACCCCGCCCAGACAACCCTCCGGGACAGGAAGCCACCCTCAGAGACACCACCAACTAACCGTAACCGTGACGGACGGACACTGGGCGACGGCATAGGCCACGCTATGCATCGCGTCGCGCGGCAATAAAACTAACAATGCACTATTGCGTGCAGACGAAGCAGCTGGACTCCAAGTACCTGCTGCGATTCAAGGATGTGAGTCCATTGGTCGACAACGGCAACTACACGTGCGTCGTGTCCAATCATCTGGGCGAGATACGCGCCACCACTCAGCTGCTTGTTACTGGTTCGTCTTCTCTCTGCTCTCTGCTCACTTCTAACGTCATTTACGTGTTAATGTTGTCACTGTGTACAGATGTCACGTACGTCGCTGTTTGCCGCAAAAAGGTTTGTGATATTTTCAAGTTATTCAGCGAATTTTTGTTTCACAACGTGAACGACTATAAGAAACTCAAGGACCTGGTTTGGCTCCAAGACGAACTTCGCCAAAGTGACTACGACCAACATGTCTGTTCAAGTCGGATCCCCGACAATCCAACCGTCAGTCATTTACCTGGTGTGGCCATACCAGGAGGCGGATATCCAGCTGATGTGGCCATGAAGGCCAGTCAGATCAAGTGTGATCCTCGAAGAAGCCCATCTTCGTACCAATATCAAGCTTCCCTTTAAATGAATTTACAGTGACACAGGAAACACTGTCAGTCTTCACTTAATTGGTCCCAATGGTCGATCACTCTTTCACTGACGAAATACTTCCGAAGGTCCAGTTTACAACGGTGCTTGACCAGTTTGACTGAACGACCTCTAGTAGCTGATAGAGTACTTCTTCTCTAGAGTACTTCTTTCAAAGAGTGATTCAAATTTTACACTAGACTTTCCAGTTAACATTTTAAACATTTCCAGTAAATCTGCTCTATTTCTTCTTTCCTCTAATGTCCAAAGACCCAGCAGCTTCAGTTTGCTTTTATATGGTAATTCCTTCATACCAGGTACCATCCTTGTGAATCGATGCTGTACTTTCTTTAACATGTGCTTATCTCTGGCATAATGTGGAGACCACACAGGTGTGCAGTATTCTAAATGAGGTCTTACTAATGTTTTATATAGACTCAGCAGAACTGATTTACTGTTATACTTTATTGTACGGCTGATCATTCCTAATGCTCGATTGGCTTTCTTGCATGCTTCCACGACTTGTGCAGCTGACTTCAAGTCGCTCGTAATCATAATTCCCAAATCTTTTTTATCGCTGACTTCCTGAAGATATTGGTTATCCATCAAATATTTATAGCCGGAGTTGCTGTGTCCAGTGTGCATAACTTTACATTTTTGGATATTAAATTCCATCTGCCAGTCATGTGACCACTGGACTAATTTGGTTAAGTCATCTTGAAGCGTGTTACTGCTTGCTGTGTTGGAGATCTTGCTAAATATCTTTGTATCGTCAGCGAATTTTAATATCCAGTTGACAATTCCAAGGTCTTTGTCGTTGATGAAGATAAGGAAGAGTACCGGACCGAGAACAGATCCCTGTGGGACTCCACTCCATAATGGCAGCCTTCTATGTTGACCGTTCCCCATTAATCCATACTCTTTGTTGCCTCTGGCTGAGCCAGCTACTTATCCAGTTCACAACTTCATCGCCAATACCATGATCCCTCAGTTTTAACAGTAAACGTTGGTGCGGTACTTTGTCCTGCGTGATTTGGGTCTCCATCTCGACAGTGAGCTGTCATTGAAGCATCATGTCGCCAAGGTGATGGCCACGGTCTGCTTTCACCACCTTCGACGACTGCGACAGATACGCCGACGCGTAGGCACGGAAGTTACAATCCGGCTAGTCTTGGCTGTCGTGATATCTAGGCTGGATTATTGTAACTCAGTCTTAGCTGGTGTGCCGCTAGCAACGTTGGGACCACTACAACGCGTACAGGACGCTACAGCACGTCTAATTTTCGAGCTGACTCCGATAGACCATGTCACTCCAAGTCTTCCGTAGCTTCACTGGCTACCAGTACTCTGGCGCATCGAGTATAAGTCGTGCTGCATCATGCACTCTGTGCACACCGGAAGATGCCCGACTTATCTGAAGAACACTGTACAACTCGCAGTCGCCACACAGTCACGTTCTGATCTTCGTCAACATCAGCCTATCTACTTCCGCGGCTTAAGACCAAGTTTGATGAGGTGCATTCTCACGGGCTAGTCGTCCGCGTGGAACGCACTCCCCACCCACATCCGCGACGTTCCTAATTCTGACACTGACAGTTTCAGAAAGCTTTTAAACACTCACTTTTTAGCCTAGCTTTTAATGTTCACTAACATAACGTGACTTTTGTATTGCACCTATGGCCGCAACGTGTAATAGGCGCGCTATACATATGATGACAATGATGATGATAAGCCGTATGCGATCTGTCGAATGGTGCCTTTTCCGATGACCTTGAGTGATCGGTAACCTAGATTTCAAGGTCACGATGTTTTCAACGTCATATTACTAGAAAATGGTACAATATAGAGCTATACTTACAATGTCAGACCGATAGTAAGTCGTATTATGATCTATCGATCGGCGCCATTTTCAATGACCTTGAACTGCACATAACCCACATTTCAAGGTCACGCCAATATTCAACGCTGTATATTTCGTTGGCGGTACAAGACAGACATATATTTAGGCCTACATTGCATAACTATAGTAACAACTTGCACACGCCCTACTCATCGGTATAATGTTTAATGACTTTGAGCGATCGTGAGCGACTTGCATTTTTTTCGTCCAGGAAGCAGAGGGACTTGCCTACGCCCAAAAGCCAATCTACGCTGTTAGCTTTATTGTGTGAGTGCGTGGCAGTACTATAAATAGCACAATTAGGTATAGCACAATTAGGTGAGCTGCCGAAAACAAGCAACATTGTAATATATTTTATTTCTGTACTGTAAACTGTTGCTTTTCAGTGCAGTGTTACGTTTTGTACTGTAGTAAGCGTGCCTTTGAGTATCTTTGTAGCATTCTAGAGACAGGCCAACGTTACGGGGACTTGAGTATATGGGTGGTAGTTTTACAACGGTGGCGTGGTACAGGCAGTAACGTTCGCCTATCTCATCTACTGATAAGTTTCTTGTTGTCGACACCCCTGTCCCGATCGGATTATTGCCATAACGTTTTGTGTGGAAGAATTAGTGGTTGTAGCTACCCGATAATGAAAAAAAGTTCAAGGATATGTTTAGACGTTTCGACACATACCGGCGTGTGACAGACAGACGGACGTACAGACATCTTGCGATAGCATCGCGTGGTAAAAAAGTACCGCGACAAAAACTGCAGATTCTCAGAAACGATTTAATATCTTAAACAAAATTTTCGATGATTATTTTTGAGGTTTGTTGCACCAACGCTACGAGTTTTATGAACTTTTGTTAACTTATGTACGAGTAGTATTCGAAAGAACTGAAATAAAAAGTGCGATATTTACAAGTCGCCAGCCAGCAGTATACACATGTGTTACAGTACGTGGTCCAGTAGGCCTACCCACTACACTGTGTTCAGAAAAAAACATCCACTTATGTTTTCTTGCATAACTCTTAGAATAAGTAACCAATTTGAATGAAAATTTCAGGCAAAATAGCTAATGAAATGCTGATTCTAACAGCTAAAAATATTTTGCATTCTTCTTAAATATTCTTTGCTAGCAGCGATGTAAATCGGACGTCAGTAAGTGTAGTTACAGCAATGAGATTTACCATTGACGATAAACATCTAATTAAATGGATGCGAGTGAAAAAATTACGTAGAAAAACGCTTGCTCGAGATGTTTTTTTTGACAGAAGGTGAAGTCTTGATGGGATAAAGACACTGATCAAAATATCAGTGCGAGATCTTTAACTTTGTTGATCTTTGCAGTGGGGTGCGAGTCAGTGATGCCACTGCTGTCACTTTCTCCGTTAAATGTTTTAACCCATTAAAACTCTGTCATCTTTCACGAAACATCTTCAGAAAGTGGTTTGCTTTATACTTTTTATTTAATCACGAGCATTTAATAATAATTTGATCTCCAGCGGTAAATCTTATTGCTGTAACGACACTTTTACTGACGTCCGGTTTACATCGCTGCTAGCAAAGAATATTTAAGAAGAATACAGTTATTTTTACGCGTTATAATAAGTATTTCATTAGCTATTTTGTCTGAAATTTTCATTTAAATTGGTTACTTTTACTAAGATTTAAGCAAGATAACAAAAGTGTATGTTTTTTTCTGAACACAGTGTATAACCACAACATCAGTTCTGTGTCATTTGTTTGCGTTTACTGTTAACACAGTAGTCAATACTTCTATAAATTATAGAAACATGACGCGTATAACGATCTTGGCTTACTGTTGCCCCATATCTCACGAAGCAAATGTGAAGAGATGCAGAGTCCCAACTCCTAATATTGTTTGCTTGAAAGGTTTTGCTAATTCGCAAGTATAATTGTTCTGTATAGCTGTCTATCCTCATAAGCCGATTATTTACGAAGGACCACGCAATGCGACGGTGGAGGTCGGACAGACGGCCGTATTCGAGTGCCGTGTTCTCAGCGACTCGCAGCCTCACATTCAGTGGCTGAAGCACTACAGTGTCAATGGCTCGTACAAGCGCGATGACGGAGAACCTTACGTCGACGTCGTCCACGTACGTTGCTTGTTATCTCCGACAAAAGAGGAGGTAAATGCGTTTGCCCGCGTTTGTCTGTCTGTCTGTTAGCAAGATTACTGAAAAACGCGTGGATGCATTTGGATGAAATTTTGCGTGTCGGATATCTGAAGAAGTTATGGACAGATTTCGATGAAACTTAATGGGTCGATAGCCGCGGGGGCCTGGACGAATTGATTAGGCTTTGAGCTGGATCCGGTTCATAGTCCAAATCCTGAATCCGGACATGTATTTAAAATTGCAAGGCGGATGGCTAAAAGTAATGGACGGATTTCAATGAAGTTTTGTGAATGAATAGCCTGCGAATCACGGAAGATTGCATTTAATTTCGGGAGCCATACGGATCATATTCGGGATGCGGTATCCGTATCCGGATTTTACCCAGATTATTGACTATGGTGGATTTTGATGAAATTTGGTGCATAGATGGCGCCTACGACAGGGAAGAGCTGAGTAAGCTGTAGAAGCTCAAGGTCAAAGATCAAGGTCAAGCACAACAAAAACACATATTAACTGAGCTGTCGGGTGTAATGCGCTCTACTGAGTGCCCTTCTAGTTGAACAGTCGCTGATTATTACTCCGCCAAGGCTGGCTCGCTGTGGTCGTTCTGTCATTCTGTCTGTCGTTCGTTCTGTTTGTGAGCAAGATAACTCACGAACGCATTAACAGACGTCGACCAAACATGGCATAAGCATGAACAAGGGGTGACCCTCTAGAACGGAATAAATTTTGATATTGATCCGGAGCCGGATGTGGATCTTCTACGACCACTTTTCTACTGCCATTAACATAACGCATATCCGGCTTTACACGATATATTTCGATATATTTCGACTCAACAGGGGGCGCCACCGCGCTTCTCTCCAACTATGCAGCCACGGTCTCCGAGACATTGCAGGAGCCTTGGCGGAGTTTGAGCTCTCAGAGCACATCTTGTTCTCTCTTGTTATTTATCTCACTGACTATTCACTCTTCGCTGTCTGACGCTGGAGGTCTTTCGTTGCACATTTTTTTTAATTTTCGAACAACACCTTTGCTGCGTCATGCAAATATTTTACTGTGCTTCAATGACTTCCTCCAGGTGGCAGCACGTACCGGTCCACAATTGCGCGTGGAATTTACGGTATACTGGCTCTCCTCAACTAGCTCAACTTTTTACGATAACAGACTTGGCGTCGGACGTGGTTTTCGCCATTCGCCACCTGCTGTCTGGAACTCGCACATTATGCAGTAGCACAGTAGCCGCTCACTAACAGTTTTTTTCCGCGCTATGCTCTGCACAAGCGCGGACTATGCCGTCGCAGCATGTCCGTCTGTCCGTCCGTCTGTCCGTAGCACGTCGGTTTTTGTGTCGTAACGGCTAAACATATCAAACTTTTTTACCGTCGGGTAGCCACACCGTTCTAGTTTTTCCGCATCAAAAGTTATGGCAGTATTCTGACGCACCCCATAACTACGTGGGCGTCGAATGCCGGGGATATGAAAAAGCACGGTTTTCGACCAATATTTCGCTTAATCTCGGAAATGATACAAGCTATGTCCATGGTTACTATGGGATGCCAGTAGTAACTGGCATGCGATCTATCGAATTGTGCTATTTTCAATTACCTTGAGCCACCTCAACCCGGATGTCTTAGTTTACGACTTACGTTATTATTCAACGTCAAATAACTAAAAAATGGTACAAAATACAGCTATGCTTACAATGGCAGACCGATAGTAGGCTAAGTCGTATATGATCTATCAAACCGACGCCACTTATAATGACCTTTAACGACCCATAACCCATATTTCAAGGTCACGCCATTATTTGACGCTGAATATCTCAGAAACGGTACGAGATACATGGTTACAATGGAACACTGATAGGGTCTTATACATGCCCTACTCAAGGGTGTCATTTCCAATGACATTGACTGACCTTGAGTGACTAAGCGAACTATTCAATAACACGATGCATCACGCAGTCTCTCTGCGACAGCTGAGCTTCTTGTCAAATCTAGGCTCAAAACGCGCCGGTTTCGCCTGTAAACAGGCATTCCGACATGATCTGACTCGTGCCACCACCGCTTGTAAATTTACGACCTTATAGGGGATAGAATTGTGTATATTATTACCTTCTCCAACAAGGTGGAGGTTATGTGATCGTTCTGTCATTCGTTCTGTCATTTTGTAAACAGAATAACTGACCAACGCGGAAACGGACGTCGACCAAACTTGGCAGACGTGGGCAAGGGGTGACTTTCTAGAAGTGATTAACTTTTGGTGGTGATCCGGATCTGCGTGTCGATTCCGGATCACTTTTTCATTTTCTTTGCAGAATAGGGGATTTTTGGACATTTGTTAGCATTTCTCATACATTCAACGGCCGATTTGTACCATACTTGGCGAAATAACTGAAGCCGACAAGATAATGCATTCACAGCATTTTGGGACACATCCGACAGCACAGGATTAATCCGGCAATCCGGATTGGAATGCCGGCTGACTTGAAATTTTGGCGTTGGCGGAGGTTTGCGCTCTCTGAATGCTCTTGCTGTCATTGTAATTATTATTAGTTACCGTTAAGTGTGGTAACGAAGATGACGCTGTGTGCAGAGTGATCCGACAACAAACAGTGATCCGTTTGTCCTCGTCCTGGACAACGTGACGATGGAAGATGACGGCTGGTACACGTGTCTTGTCGGCAACTCTATCGGATACTCGCACGAGTTTTTTTGGCTCACCGTCACGCCTCGTACACACACAACTTTTATTCACCAAACAGGTAGCACAAAAGTAGAAAACACTTAACTAATAAAAAAGTATAGAACACACGACAGCATAACTAATATATATTCATCTTTATTCACCATAACGGTAGTAGTACAATATAAAAAATACCTTAACTAATAAACTTAACTAAGTGGAGCAAAAATACATAATGTCACAAAGTAGCAATGTTACCAGACTTTCACGTTGAACGTGACAGTTAATATGTTTAACTGAAATTATTCCGGTGTCAGATGAAAACGGCTTAATATATCGTCATAGTTTTTTTACCATACGGTAGCCCAGCTATTCTAGTTTTACCAGCATCAAACATCTTCACGAAATTCCGACGCTAAATACAAGTGGGATATATAAAAATTTCGCGATTTTCTACCATTAAGTCGCTATATCTCGCAAACGATACAAGATGTCGCCATAGTTACTATGGAAGGTGAATAGGAAACCGTACCAAAGCTTTCAAATGGTACCACTTTCAATGACCTTGAGTGACCTTTAACCTAGATTTCAAGGTCGCGGTGTAATATTTAGGTCTATGAATGCCCTCGACGTCATTGTGTGCGCAGCTGACACGTGATCTGTTTGCGATAGCTAAGTTTTTGTTTATAGTTTGATTGTTTTATTTGGCTGCTTCATTGCGAAATAAAGTGTATATTGTACTGTTGAAGCTAACTACAGACACACACGAAGCATGGCGCGGCGTCTCTACTACAGCAGAGCTAATTGTTTGTTAACTGTGACACGCGGCTGATCGCTAATAGCTATGTTGTGCTGCCGCGGATAAAAAGTGGGTTTCCAGATGGCGTTTGAAATTACTGGTATCAGCGTTAGTGATGCAATTGTTTGGGAATGTTGTGCATTGCACAGGCGCTGAAACTGAAAGTGAAACTGAAAGTGAAACTGGGCGTCGTAAGACACAGTCAAACACCAGTCTCGTCTGGGTCGTGGCAGTGCTGCTGTCGTTTGGCGTCACTGTGGCAGTGGTAGTCGTCTTCTTCTGCTGGTGTTGCTACGGGCAACGCCGGTGCCCGTCGGCGTGCCGTGACGTCATGGCACGGCGTGACGTAACTAGCAGTGCGGCTGTTCGACGCGACCTGCTTCAATCACTTGTCTCGCCGCCGCTTGGCAAACGCATTCTCTTCATGCGTAACAACATTCTGTACGCCAGCAGCGCTGTGCCATCAGCCAAGGTACAGCTGAACTTGAGCTTGTAAGTACGTAAGTAAGTAAGTAAGGAAATTTCTATGCGGCGCGCTTTAAAGCTAGTGTCACAAGGCGCCGTGGTCTCACAACCCAAACAGAAATGTCTTTAGCGACCGCTAAAATTGCCCAAGGCTATCACACAGTCTTAAGTTGAGTGGTAGCGTGTTCCACAGACGTGGTCCGGCCGCTGCAAAGCACCGGTCGCCGAAGTTGTTGTACGTACGACGGACAACGCACTTCGCCGTGTCGGCTGAGCGGAGTCGGCGAGCACTGGCATCAGCGGCGAGCTGGCAGTCGTCTCATAGTTTCATATTGTTTATTTATTTGACGCCTAACTTTGGGTCAAGATGTGGGGGCCTGAACAGATGAAAATCAAACGTTTAGCGATTGCCTTGCATCAGATATAATGTGTGAAGTTCAGTAGTATATTAGCAATAAAAAGACGTATTAAGAAATTTATGGACAAAATTAGTGAAAATACTCATTGTGAATGTGTGTGTTAGTTTAGTTTCCAGTATATTTATTGTTTTATATTTATTTATATATTAGTTTAGTTTCCAATATATTTATTTTTCTATTCTTAATTAAGTATTTAAGTATTTGTTAACATTTTTTGTAAGTTAAGATGTCCAAAGCCAAAAAATGACCAAACTGGATTACTAATTGTACTGGTCTGAGTCTGATATGGGTGGGGCGCGACACCCTTAGTTCAAAATTGGAACGCACGCGTACCCTCCGTACCCGTAGATGACTTCCATGATTATTGTCATTACATATTCACTTATATCGGATTTGTTGGTTTACTGGGGTCGTCGTCAGTCGTCAGCATTATCTTCTGTGACCAACTGTGACGGTCGCTGCGTGTGTGGTCGTTTAGACGCCTGTGTCACGTGGCTCTAGTGGCTCGTCAGTGACGCCTCTCGTTCCTGTCCGGCTAAAGACTGGTCGAGAGTGGGTGACGTCAGCACCGCGGGGTGACTATGAGATTCCGGTCGACCCCGACTGGGAGTTTCCGAGAGACAGGTAGAGCTGTCCACTGTCACTGTCACGACTCCGTGTCAACTGTTAGCTGTATATCAAGTGACAAGTACGCGGCGATTCTGTTGTGACCCTGCAAGAAAGTGTCAATTTCATAGAATTTTTGCAACTGTGTAATTAATTGGCCACTTCTGATAAACGATTTTACGCATATTGTACCGTGTTAGCAGTTTCTTTTATATGCGTGTATTTAACCATTTAGAGACCAGAGGCAATTATAATGCCAGATCAGATAATATGAAGTTGGTACACTGGCCGTTGATGGGTAGGCTGTTACATTTGGTACAGCGAGGAGGGGACTGGGCGGGGCCTCAGCCCTCCCAGGCCCCTCCTCGCTGTACCAAATGTAACAGCCCACCCATCAACGGCCAGTGTACCAATCACCGTATTGTTGTATAGTGGTCCGTTGCTCTGCGGTTTTAATGTTGGCATTAAAGGGTTAACTGTGTCGTCATTCATCACCATCCGCTCAGCGATGGTGGTATTGTTTTCAATAATATCTGTTTGTGTGTGTAGGTGTGTCTGTGTGTGTGGGTGGGTGGGTGGGTGTACGATACGATACGATACTGTGTATTTAACATGTAGTAAAAAGCTGACGGACAGCCAGCTTAGTCTACCACACGGAACGAACAAAAAATGTAAAATAAAAACTAAAAATAAACTGATGAGCATGATAAGTCCGTTCCAGTCACATTACCATGTCTCTGTTTGTCAATGCCACGACAATGAAAAGATGAAAAGTAAGAAATCTCAATTATACTTAACTAGAATTAAAGGTAAAATGAAATGAGATAAAATATACTATGTAACATATTGAGCTCAGATCAAACACATGCATAATTCTGGATGAATGAGAGAGATGTCTGCAGTACAGTTATTTAACCTCATTCGTAGATCGTTGTAGCTGGTATGGTTGCAGTACAGCAGATTGTATTGAACGCTGGTAGGTTAGTTCTGGGTGACGTACTCGGCGAAGGAGCGTTCGGAGTCGTGTTGAAAGCTGAAGCTCAAGGTATTGCCAGCGATAGGAACGCCGAAACCACAGTCGCTGTCAAAACTCTCAAAGGTCGGCCAGTCTGCCTTTCAAACGCATCCTGTCCTATGGAGTTTTTGTCATTTCGATCATTCGATGTATTGTTGTAAACGTATCATCATCATCGTCATCATCATCAGGAAGATTTGTTAGTGCCCCTATTACAGTCAAGAACATAGGTGCAATGATATCGGATGTTTAGTTTAACAGTTTAGTTTAGTTTTACTGTTCAGAAAAAAGGAACGGAAAAATGAAATCTTTTCTCTATTTCTTTGGTAGATTTGTTACCTCCGCCAAGGTGGATGTTATGCGATCGGTGCGGTCTTTCTGTCTGTGTTTCTGTCTGTCACTCTGTCTGTCATTGTGTGTGCTGGATTACTGCAAAAGTAATGAGCCAGTTTCATTGAAACTTGCTGTTACGATTGGGCCTACCAATTAGAAGAACTGATTAACTTTTAGTCGTGATCCGATCCTGGATTCGGATTTCAGTTCACTTTTCCACTTCCCTCACCATTGCAGAATAGGGTATTTTAGGAGATTTATTACCATGGCCGATTTTCACGACAATCGGCGAAATAGCTGACGATGACAAGATAATATATTCACAACATTTTGGGAGGCACCAGCAGACATCCGGATCCGAATCAGGATTAATCCGAAATCCGGATTCGAATCCCCGATCACTTTTGGTTGAGGTTAGACGCCTTGGCGGAGGTTTGCGCTCTCTGAACACAGTCTAGTTCCAATTTTAACAATTTTTTCAGTAACCTTTAATACATGTTCCACATAACAGCATTCAAACAGCTCACAAAGAGCCAAACAATAACACATTCCACGAAACAGTCACATCTGCGACCTATTCGCTAAAAATAACGACTTGTTCGCTACTGACCGACTGATTGCCAATGCCAACAAGTTGCGAACAAGTTCTTTACGTTTTTTCTCTGCAGCTGACGCTTCGGAGCGCGACGTGACTGATCTCATGCAGGAGATGGAAGTGATGAAGCTGATCGGGCGACACATCAACATTATCAACCTACTGGGATGCTGCACGCAGAACGGTTGGAACAAGCACTAGTTCATTCAGCACATCAATCAGTAAATCAATCAATCAATAAAATTCATTTAGACGATAGCACACAAAGAAACGAAAACAAGAAAATCTGCAGCGCGAAACTGTGATGAACAGCAAACGAATCCGCCCCAGTTTGATGGCATTTTTTGAGGTCATTTGGCAGTAGAACGCCATGGCTTGCTGTCTGTGGTAAAAACAGTTGTGGCAGTTCAGCCAGGTAGGCATGGCAGAAAGTAGTCCCACCGTGGCATAAAAATTTCATTACAACGGGGAAAACAAAATTAAAAGGAATGGGGCAATTGAGGGGCCGTTGTAAATTATTTGATCTTTAGTTGAAGTAGCTAGATCGGAGCATTTTGGAGGACCCACAGGCACACAGACGCACAGACCCACAGCGCACCTCAAAAGAGTACCCGCCCGCTGGGGCGGGTAATAACAGTTAGATGGTCAGCCGTGACACCGGAGTAAAGAGGTCTACACTAACAGCAGGTGCCAAAGTACAAGTAATACAACTCATCAAATAGTCAAGTCAACACTGCGGCACATCGTACAGAACAAAAAAATGTTATTGTGTCTGCTTGTAAACAATCTGCTTACATTTCATTTTATAAATGCATGCAAAGTAGAAAAAAATAGAAATTGCCATGGCTCAAGCATGTTAGTTCATCCTCTGCCTATAGGCTTACCAGTTACATATTATTTGTTTTATTTATTATGAATAATCATACTATAGTAAGTACACGTAGTGTTTTCATTGTGGCTGTCGCTGATTGTACCTGTAATGGGGTGTTACATTGTGACAAGAACGTCGTCGTTATTGGACAAGAACCCACGTGGTTTAAAAACACGTGGTAGGCTAGTTGAGTATACAGCGTCCTCGCGCAGTTAAATATCTCAATCATAGTATTTGTATGCGTCCGCCAGGCCACAGTGGCCGGGGGGGGGGCATTATGTTATCGGGTTGTCCGTTCATTCTTCCTTCATTCCTTTCGTTCTTAGCGACCGTTAACCCTTTAATGAGCACATTAGAACCGCAGAGCAACGGACCATCATACAACAATACGGTGATTGGTACACTGGCCGTTGATGGGTGGGCTGTTACGTTTGGTACAGCGATGAGGGGTCTGGGCGGGCTAGGGCCCCGCCCAGTCTCTCATCGCTGTGGCAAACGTAACAGCCCACCCATCAACGGCCAGTGTACCAACTTCATATTATTCGATGCAGCACTATAATTACCGGTGCCCATTAAAGGCTTAACAAAATTGTGAGCACGAGGTTCTGAAAGCGAATGAACCGATTTGGATGCCAATTGGCGCAAGCGGTCTATACGGAGCAAGGGCATGAAACACAACCTTTTGGGTCAGGAGGTCAAAGGTCAAGATCACACGGCGCCGAAATAGATAGGCTGTGATACCTCCGCCAGGTCTCCAGATCTAACTTTGGCGTCGTGTGACCCTGACCTTTGACCTCGTGATGCCAACAGTTGATCATTTCACGCCCTTGTCCGTGGAGCACTTGTGCCAATTTCCAGCAAAATCAGTTTATTCGTTTTCAAAATACCGTGTTCAAAAGTCTGGTAACGGACGAACGAACGGACGGACGGACAGGTCGAGAACATTGTACCTCCTGCTAGTCTAAACTGGCAGAGGCAGAGAAACTCCTTTGGACCAAATATCTTAAGAACTATCCGACGAATTTTAACCAAACCTGGTAGGCACATATTACGGTAACTACCCATTGTGACACAGCAACTCGAATGCAAAAGGTCAAAGGTCAAGATCACACGGGGTGGAAGGTAGATTTGGAGGCCTGGCGGAGGCATCATGATCATTCGCGGCCCCGTCGGGTCGAGCAGCTTTTCTAGTTTTGCAACCTATCTGAGGGCGTATTCCATTGAGAATTTTCCGGCGGCTCATTAGCTATGCATGAGTCACCCGCTGACCGCCGGTATTTTTCCCAATGAAACGCTCGCCGGCGGTTTCCGGGTGGAAGCATGGTAGATATAGGACGCCACTGCATAATTACAGCAGACAACCGTCATTTTATAGACA
>Ga0209149_1000736_pt1 | contig 14440 bp, 10 predicted proteins | sample WorMetTyACAVOLI2_FD_187423 | JGI IMG/M metagenome (GOLD analysis project Ga0209149, IMG submission 187423) | Marine gutless worms symbiont microbial communities from Max Planck institute for Marine Microbiology, Germany - Olavius algarvensis... ... | reverse complement strand
AATAGTCGCCTTTCTTGTCTGCTCATTGTATCTAACATCAACGGTTCGCCGTATTCACAGGCGGTCCTGCATTTTCAGGTCCTGCATTTTCCACCTCTGTATAACTTGGTCCTCCATTTTCAGGTCCTGCATTTTCTGGTCCTGCATTTTCAGCGCCCCCGGTGGGAATAGCTACCTGTTTTTGCTAAAATAATGCGCGTTGTATTTTCTGGACTCCGGAGTACAACACGACTTTCTTTGCACAGAGGCCTATCATCATGTATCACAAGTGATGATAGACGTGGAGCCCTCTAGCGTGTTATGCTTTCATTAAGATAAAAATTGGCATCATGTCACTTGTTGCTTTATGTAGTTTATACGTGCCAAAATCATATAATTTTACAAATGCCTTCGCTTGTTACAAGCAGAAATGTAAGCTGGCCCCTTTTAATTTGGCCCACCCTGTAGTTGCTATAGAAGACGAATAGGAAACCGCACCCAAGCTCTCGAATGGCACCAGCTTCACTGACCTCTGGTGACCTCTAAGCCAGATTTCAAGTTCACGATATTTCCCGTGAAATTTATGCTTATAGTGGCCGCCTTCAAGGGTGTCACAAATGTTTCATCCAGTGAAAAAAATATCCGCTGAAAAACTATCCCACGCTGAAATTTATGCCTTTGGCAGCGGCCACCACCAGTCAACTCAACTCAACTTTATTAAAGATAATTGCAGCCCGAAGGCTGGAATTGAAGCCCGAAGGCTTCCTCCCCGTGGTAAACTGTCCCTGGAAATTTACTGTTGTTACCGTATGCGCTGCCGACGCGCGATCTGTTTGCGATAGCTATGTTTCTTGTTTGTATTGTATATAGACATGAGTCAATAATATACGTATAACTTCATGTACCATCAAATGGTAACAAAGAACAATAAACACTAGAGAGCGCAAACCTCCGCTAAGGCATCTAACCTCAACCAAAAGTGATCTGGGATTCGATTCCGGATTAATCCGGGATCGGATCCGGATGTCTGCCGGATCGCTCCCAAAATGCTGTGGATTCATTATCTTGTCAATGTCAGCGTTAGTCATTTCACCGAGAGTATAGTGAAAATCGGCCGGTGACTGTACGAGAAATGCTAATAAATCTCCTAAAATCCGCTATTCTGCAATGGTGAGGTAAGTGGTAAAGTGATCCAGAATCCGTATCCGGGAACGGATCACCACCAAAAGTTAAAGAGTTCTTCATAATACCAAATTTCAATGAAATCGGCTGATTATTTTTGCGATAATTACTAATTCTGCACACAGACAGAATGACAGACAAACCGACCTGATCGCACAATCCCCGCCTTGGCGGAGGCAAAATGAACAAAATATTCACACAATAAACAAACAATAATACAAAATTAATAATCTAACGCATCAGAGTCTAAGCGAATATCGAGTGACATAATGGATTCCTGAAACCAGAATATGTATTAATAAATTTTTCTTGACGATGGAGAATTGATTTATCCACTACTTCAACTTTATCAATACCAAAATATTTACACATTTTGTCACAGGAGTCTTTGGACATACCCTCAAATATTTTAACAATACTTTATTCACAATGAACTCCAGTGAATGCCTCCTAACAGTTGAATTTATTGGGCATGCTTCAGTGCCATAGAACAGAGTTGGTAAAACATTTTAGTTTAATTAATGCAAAGAGAACTAGCTTGTAAAAAATATGATTCAAATGCAGGCACAAAAGTATAACAGACAACATTTTCCTAATAAAATACACGAGTATGATCTTGAATATCAACAAAGTGATCTGTTGTCACTTAGTTGTCACTATGCATCACATAACACAACAACAATTGTAACTCATACAAATAAAAAAAAAACATATAAAATCAAGCGATTTAGTTCGTGCAAATGGTCTAGAGTTGATCGAGTTCCTGTACAATTGCCGTTGTCAAATGGCAAATGTTTCAAAACGAACAACGTCGGTAGAACTTGTGCATGCAGCTCAGCAGGCCGCAGAGTTCTTGGGTGATGTGCAGAGTCTGCCGGCAGATGGCAATGCGGTTCCAAAAGTCAGGCGCATACCTCGACACGCTGCTCGACTGACGCAGTTGAGGGACGACGACAGACGGTCTGGCCGGCCCGCCGACCCGTTCCAGCTGGCCGACGAGCGGGCACAGACCGCCAGAACGGGTGTGGCTGCGTGAGACAAGGTTCCTGACGAGACGTAGTAAACGTCGCGACTGCTTCGGATACGGAGAACAGTCCTTAAGCAGCGACTGGCGAGATTTGACGAGGTAAAGCAGATAGTAGAACTTGGCAAGCTGATCGACGAATGTCTGTAACATCACCGCAATATTCGTAAAGTTAGCTATAGACTACAACTACACTCTACATCAGTTTCTTGTGCTTAACATGACATGACTACAAACGACAGTGGTGTGCAAAGATGCAACGTCGATCCGTCTCAAAAATCAGCAGCACAAGAAACTTCAATGGCAATGTCCAGGAAGTGCCGAATAGCGAGGGACCATAGCCTGCCCGATGCACTGCGTAAAACTCAACTCAGCCACACTTAAATAGCAGTTGAGTTTAGTTGTTTTCCGCTGTGCATTGGGCTTATGTCTCAAAAGTCACATTCGAAAATAACCGATAATGATTAGCCTACATTGCCCTTAAAACAATGCATGACCATGACCCTTAAAACCGCTGAGCATGAGTCGGCGCAGACTGTTCATCTGACCCGGACTGTTACATAGTGCAACAAAAATAGCATATTGCGGCAAATGTCGAATTAAGCCCCTAGCTGATTTCTGTGGCTGTCCCGTGAACTGACAGAAAAAGCCTTTATTCATGCTGACTGGCAGTTACCGAAGCAACAATAACCAAACACTGTACGATACGATACGATAGTGTGTATTTAACGTGCAGTAAAAAGCTGACGGGTAGCCACCTTAGTCAACCACGCGTAGTAGTGGCTGAAACACGACAGCATAAGCCGCGCTTATGCAGGCATCGCGCGGCAAAAGCAAATATGATACACAAAGCATGAATTAATTCAAACACTTAGCTCCAAACCAGTTAAGACAAAACCGAGGCTCTAGAAGCTGCACTTTTACGTACGGTCCGACGATTGATGATCTTACAGCTCATCGCTGTGCTGTGCGTTGCACAATTGCGAGTTGTTGACCAGTGCGGCAGTGCACAGCGCAGTTTGGCTTGTGGCAGTCGACACTCGCGGCTGCGGAAACACGGCTTGCTCCGATCCACGTGCTACAATGTTATATCGCAATCGTTTCATTTCAGTTAATGGATTTCGGCGCCATCACTCATTAAGAAATCATCGAATCTGACTAAATATAGAATACACGAGAAAACAGTTATAGGCATGTTTAATGAATAAATCTATCAGAATTTTTTGCCGCGCGATGTGCATGCATAGCGCGAAATGTGCTATCGCATATAGACGTTTGTCCGTCTGTCTGTCCGTCTCTCTATCTCATGCCTGTATTGTGTCGAAACGGATAAACAAATGATCACACTTTTTTCACCATCGAGTAGCCACTAGCCACACCATTCTAGTTTTTCTGTACCAAACGTTATGGCAATATCCCGACAGGGACTTCCCTAACGGGGGCGTCCACGATGATATGAAAAAATCGCGATTTTCGACCAATATCTCGCTTTATCTCGGAAATGATACAAGATAGGGCCATAGTTACTACGGAAAGCGATCTATCTAATAATGCTATTTACAATGAGCTTGAATGACCTCCAACACAGATTTCAAGGTCATGTGAACGCTATTATATGACGCTGAATGTCTCAGAACGGTACGATATAGATATGTAGTTACAATGGAATACTAAGGACATACACACGCCCTACTCAAAGGTGTTATTTCATATGATCTTGAGTGATCTTGAATGACTTAACGAAATATTCAGTGACGTGAAGCATTGCGCGGTCTCTCTGCGACAGCTGAGCTTCTTGTTCCTTACATGCGCTTTCAGACATTCGATAATGACTTTAGCGTGGCCTATTAATTGCCGTTGACAGTGTCAACTTGTTGAACGCACGTAAAAGGTGCCTGACCAATGAGTTCATGCTACCGAAACTGTAGGCCTACTGCTAATACTACATAGCCTATCTGAAGATATAAAATCTCGCTAACAAAGTTGTAAGAAAACCACAGAAAGAAGGTATCGGACCTCTTTTCCTGTTATTTTAACCATTTCCGTCAAACAGTCAATTTTATCCTGCCCTAATGAGTGCTTGTATCCTTCGTGTCTGGAAGCGACTCTCTCCGAAATCCCCTACAGAGTAAGTATAGGCGGAGCTTTCAGCTACTTCAATGGCGTTGCGGTAGGCGGAGCCACATCCGAAAACCACATTTTTTAAAGAAATGGGATGGGCTATAACCACGCCACGCGTACCGCGTACCTAAGCCGTTTTGCTCAAATCAAAGGTAGCGATGAATAGGGAACAGAACATATCATAACAGAGTTTATTTACCAAGTACAACTATCGATAGATGGAAGTAGCAGGCTACCAGAGGGGTCAACACTCGACATACATTATTGGGAGACCGTGGTTATGCCTACCGGCAGTCACTGGCTATATAGAAGGCTGGCTATAGTGGTGTAGGCTCAGACGAATTACTTACTAAGAGAGTTTCGACAAGCTGTCTCAGCCTCCTTGCTGTTCTATTTGTGTTGCGTATCAGTAGTCGGAGACTACGAGTGGAGCTTGCAGTGAAACCTGTGCAAACACAACCCATAAGTTACACCTCGCGAGAAAACACGTGCATATATACGACGTGCGTAATTTGTAGAATGTAGAATATCGATGAATGTGACATCTGTCAATAACACACTTTAATTGACTCAAAACATGATCGTCTGAGTTTAATACTGTAAGTTCATAATTTTGTCGTAAACGTAGGCTACCGTATTCGTCGTGAAATATTAGACGTAGACGTGACATGATGACTTTGTGATTACAAAACGTATAGGCCTAACTATAAAACGAGAACACGAAGTATAAATGGTTGAAACGAAATAGATCGCGATAACGTTACAAGTTACAAACTACGTGGAAAGAAAGTGCGCATAGAACACAATAAAAGAAGTCAAGCCTGGTTTGTTTGTCGTTATTGTTTTGCCTGGTTGTCGGTAGCACGTGGCTAGTTCGTCGAGCGCTTCTGTCCAATTGTCAGCCTTGACTACGTTCAAGGACTGTTGTGGTTCCAACTCAGCAGTCGCATGCGACGTCAACAGGGCACCAATGATGCATACATCTATACATACATCGTCACCGTGAGTGTGAGTGTGATTGATGGACTTAAAAGAAAGTGGATTTGAAATGACAGCTCACGGAAAGAGCGCAGTTGCAGAGAACACACTGCAGAACAAATGCATCTGTTGTTGAAGAACAACTGAATTTGCAGTGTAACTTTACGGACAATGCTCTTTCTTTCTTACTTTCTCCTTTGCAGCGGCACACACTCCCTTCGCATGCCGCGGACAATGCTCAAGGGAAATGCAATATTGTGGCCACATTGCGAGAACAATTTCAATAGTATAGTAGTATATTTTATTTACAGAAATGAAAAAGGGACCAGAGACAAAACACACTGCTGTCAAAAGTACAGCAACCAATTTATATAAGTACAATCTCAAGATAACAAGCACCAAGCAACTATCAGTTAACACAAAAAATGACAGTTTCAGTCATAAATCTACAAAATCAAAATGACACACGCGACAAACTACATCAACACCCGATCTCGATCTCGCCTCTGAAGCTACGGCCTTACGGCGCTATACAAATCTGATTATTATTATTATTATTATTATAACTTCAGCACTACCAAAAAAATTAGCAATGTTAGAAAACGACACGGCACCAAACTGAGATCGAATGACATTGTGATTACTCAACGGGCAATGACAAGTCACATGCTCTTCCATCTGCATTATACCACAGTCTATCTTCCCTGATTGACGACTCTATCTACCCGTCTCTATGGCCAACTTATGCGATGATAATCTTAATCGAGTGGCGTACACCCGATCTCAATCTGGTATACTAAGTACTTTTTCTACACACATAGAAAAAATAGTTACATTAGGATTTATATGAACGTATGTTCTAAATTTTGTTCAGTGGTTACTATCATCATCACCTCTAGCACGATTGAACACTAACTGCATTTTATTCTCTAAATCTTCTCGCATAAGTCTTAATACATTATGCAGTATACATACATTATGGACAGGTTGATGGAAAGAGAAATAACAACGTTCAAAAAGACGCTCATATTAGATGACGTCGAACAGTGGACAGGAGTTTCAATCGCGAAATGCAGCAGTAGTGGTAGTGGCCAAGACGATTGTGTTAGTTAAAGACGGTATGTGAGCCGGGTGTAACTTCCCAATCGATGCGTGGCCTGTCATTGAAATAAACTGAATTGAAGTGAATAGGTCACGTGTCATTCCAGTTAATCAGTTACAATGATAAGAGACAACAGTAGGGCAAGGCAACAGTGTCAACTGTCAGTGGCATCGCGGTCTGTCAGCAGAACTCCGTTACAGCATTTCCATCATCATCATCATCATCATCATCGTCATCACGTTAGTTTAATGGAACAATAGCACACCGCACTGAATAATACAAAGCAAAAGTGTAGTTAAAACAGTTAACGAATGAAAGAGCGTCACTGTGCATTACGTGCGAAGACACTCGTGCACGCCTTTGTCACGACGCGCATCGATTACTGTAACTCTGTACTAGCCGGGGCGCCGAGGTCTGCGACAGACAAACTTCAACGAGTGCTGAATGCTGCTGCACGCCTTGTCAGTGGTACCCGCAAATTCGATCGTGAGTCGATACCTGGACGCTTCGCTACCTGGACGCTTCGCTACCTGGATGGTTCGCCACCTGGACGTTTTGCACATTTGGAAGTTTCGATAGCAGGACGTTTCGCTACCGCCATGGACGTTTCGCCGCAATGTCTCAAAGTCTGTAATTTGCGACACTGTAAAAACTTCTTTGTTCTCTGTCGTCCGGTGGCGAAACATCCAGGGAGGTAGCGAAACGTCCTGGTATCGAAACGTCCAGAGGTGCGAAACGTCCAGGTGGCGAAATGTCCAGGTAGCGAACCGTCCAGGTAGCGAAGCGTCCAGGTGGCGAACTGGCAAAGTAGCGAAACGTCCTGTTACTTCTCTGAACAGCATACGTGTGATAAAGTTACAGTTATCGTACGTAATAAGGCTTTGAACGTTGGTGTGAAACAATGACGAGGGCTAAGTTTGTACTGTTGGCTTGTATTTTCGTACACATTTAAGCTAAATAATTACATCACTGTCGTACGCCATTGTTGATCTCAGCGACGGTAGTAGTAGCAATATTAGTTCTATTTTTAAATATATATTTGTTAACAAAAACGCGACGTTGACCCTCTGTATGTCATTGTATGGTAGACTTATATTATTTCTCTGTTAATCCTGCCAGCATAACGCATATTGGAAATGCCTATTAACACAATGCAGCGTTTAGCATACAGCAAACTGGACCGATGCTGTGACGTGCAGTACTGCGTGGTTATGACGATTGCGTACTTGGCAAAAAACGACAGTACTGAGTAGCGTCTAGATCGAGACGGACGTTAACCCTCTGTGGCGCAGTGGATATTTTGCCACACTTTAACAGTATCGACTGACAACGCTGTTTGTAGTCACGTGTTCGCTTTTCCCTGCATGTTTTGTATATTCGTTTGATTTATTATCATTTCTACTTTTGAGTAATTTTGTATCTAACTTTTCCATGTAATTGTTGTACATGTCTGTGACGTTCGTATCCTTTGTTTCTTTGTCCTTTTGATAATGATGATGATCACGGTGATGACGATGATGATGATGATGATAATATTTTACAACGTTTCAGTGGTCAGTGACAAATGCTGGTGTTTAATTGTTTTGCAAATTTCTGCTTAGATGATGGCTGCCACATTCAGACCGTGAAAATCTTTTTCATGTTTTAACGTACATGTCCAGGATAAGAACAGAATCAAGCTGTCATCTTTGCATTTTTTTGAAGTGCAGTCCACACCGCTTCGACGAGACGAAACGTGACGCCATACGAAATGCGACAAGTGATGCGAAGCACAGCGAACCTCGTCCCGCGCCCCATTGCAGGGTGCTGCCACCTGGCGAATTTACGAGCATGATCCAAGAGCCATTGCCCGTATACGCCAAAAGTTTGATAAGGATGGCTGTAACCGTTTTTTCCGGACTGTTGCAACGGTAACAAACTCGTAACATCGCAAAAAACATATTGTAACAAAGTCGATCAAAAACAAATACTCTATCGTGTCAGCTATCATCGAGCGAGGTAATGACCTAAGCATCAAACAGGAATGTATCACTGTATCATTTGGCACATTGCCTCAATGCAGGCAGTTTCCTCCTACGTTATTCGTGGCATCTAAATGGTTAATGACACAAAAATGATATATGTCTGTGCACGGGGAGATGGCTGCGGGAAAGTTCAGGGAAACACCAACCTTGTCACGTGATCTTAGTGACTCATCTGCTTACGACATCGAATCTGGCGGTCACGCAAGCGAAAAGCATCGGACATCGTAGGCGTAATAAAGCGTGGAAGTATCATAACAGACAAGGTAATAAGGGAGTGAACGATACTTATATCCCGGCTAACTAATGCCTAATTGAAACGTTGGCTTGCCATTGCTGTGTAGAATTTGCAGCCTAATTAATTCGTAAACTTCCTGTTGTATCTGTCCCAAAACCTGTACGCAAAACACTAAAACTCCCTTCCGTGGTTTTACTGTATTTCAACTACGGTACAGTATTATTTCCCTGGAAAAAAGGACCACGTATAACCAGTTATACCCAATGCAAAGGGTATTCGAATTGCCAGAAAGTAGTGAATGGGTCATATTTATATAGATGTATTTTTATTATCGCGTGTAAACGTTTGGGCCATTAAAACCACAGCGCCGGCGAGCCAATAGGCTGCGACGTTGTAGGTCTGCTACTGCGTGTAACTAATTCAATCTGTTGCTGTGATGAACAATAAACATGACACTTTCATACTTCAAAACAAGAAGTGTGGCCGCCGGGTTCGGCCAACACGGTATGCCCCCGCCCGCCTCTAATGACACAAGTACAGCATTTTTTCCCGAATTAAGAAGAGGCGGAGATGAGACATACACACGATGTGAGCTTATGACCTTGACCTTTGACCTTGGAGTTCACCGCGATTGTCGGTCATACGCGTATTGCTACTTTATCAGAGTACCAAGGGCAAATTTCGTAGTATAGCCCACATGGGTCAGACATACCATGTGACCTTGTTGACCTTGATCTTTAACCTTACACTGGTGCTTGCCGCTGATGCGGGTCTACATCCTCCATCCGCACTTTTTTTACCAACTCTGAAATTCTTAAGCCTTACTGTTGGGAAAATATGGCACATTTTGCGTGTCTGCGTTAGTCGGCCTGTGATTCTGATCTTTGACCTTTTGATCTTGAAACTGGTGCGCATATGTAGCACGTGTCATGGGGTACCCTCCTGCCAATTTTGGTGATACTACGACTATTCGTTTTCGATTTATGGGCCATTGGGAAACAACACGGCTCAGACTGATCACGGGACTTTATGACCTTGACCTTGGAACCTTGAACGTCACGATGCCTATGGCTGATGTGGGTCGTCGTTCTCCATCCGTATACTTCCGTATACTAAGTTTGAAGTTCGTAGGCCTTGCTGTTCGGAAGATATGGCGCACAATGTGTGCCAGCATTAATGGGCTGGTGACCTTGACCTTTGACCTTTTGACCGTGAAACTGGTATGCGAGTCGCATCTAAGGTGGGGAACCTTCCTTCTAAATTTGGGCACGCAAGGCCTTTGAGTTCTTGAATTATTTGCTATGTACGCGACGGACGGACGGACAGACAGACGGACATACAGACGGACGGACTGACGGACGGACAAAAGCAATGCTTATTGCCCCCTTCCCTACGGGAGCGAAGACATAAACAGCTGACAAACGAAAAATTATACTAGCTCTGTGTTTTACTTTGAGTTCTTGAATTATTCGCAGACTCCAGAAAAGGGTGAAACAGTTACACGAAGTTTCAGCAAGCTTGCAGCCCGTTGCTTCCAGATGTATCATGTGTGACGAAAGTTCAATTGGCTGTAGCTTCTTTGGCATTAAGAAGGATAAATTGACAAGACCTTCGCTACATTAATTAGCTCAGACAGTTTCTTTCTTAAACACCAACACTTAAGGACTATATCAGCAGCTACTTTCTTGTCAAAGTTAAACACACTACACCATGCACAACGCTACATCAGCTTCACTATACAAGGCCATAATCTACAGGCTCCTGCTTCTTTAAACAGCAAGCAAGACATACGCTGTAAAATGTCTCATGATACCTTTTGTTGTCCTTAAAGTTGTCTATATGACTGCTTTTAGTTACTTTAGCCAGTGTTCACTTGCAACGCCTATACAAGTACAACTATAGACCCCAAGGACTTAAAAGTCTGATTAACTGGGGGGTTGAAACTATAACTGGCAGGGTCGAAATCCTTAACCCCGCAATAGGCTAATGTATTTTACTGTCGCCGACACAAGATACATACATACATACATACATTTATTTGAGTTGCGACGAATGACTATAAGATTCTAGAACTTGTACACAAACGCAAAAAAGCACAAGTTAATTTTATTTACGTACAATTTTCTCCAGCAATAATGTGTCCATAGTGGATGTCATCGATGCAGTCTATTTACTCGCAAAAAGAAAAATGAAAGTCTCTGCGATAATTTATTATGTGCAGTAGAACAGGAAATGTGCACTCACTGTTAATTTTCGCCGTGTATATACACAGGGTGGTTCCAAAACGGATGCCTGTTTTCTCACTCAAGTCTGTAGTACGCCCAAAACAATACCAAACATGCTAAAAGAATCCCAATAACACGTAACGTGACGTCAAGCGCAACAGTTTTAGTAATTAAGCGAACGTTTTAACTAACATTATATTTAACAAAGCAACTCAATTAACTGCGCGCGTATCCGCTTTTTGGACCAGGTAGTAGGCTTTTAGCGAGCGTTACGTATAGTAAACGCTGCGCTATTGAGATCACTTTTCCGACTGTCCGTCCGTCTGGCTGTCTGTAACGCGCATGTATTTTACATAAACAGAGGACTCTTTCCAGAATTAATCTATACCACCTGGTTGGCCAAGGATCATACCACCTAGTAGGCCAGGGATACGGCTCGGTTGTGAAAGAAACAGTGCGAAGACATTGCCAACCGTTTTCCGCAGGAGATTGTTATGTAGAAGGGTATATATGCAAAAATCTCGATCAATGTCTCGCTTTATCCTCGAAACAATACAAGATAGGGCCATAGTTACAATGGAAGACGCGAGTGGTGCCATTTTCAATGACCTTGAGTGATCCAACCAACATTTTAAGGTCAACGTCAAATAACTCAAAATTGCAAAAGACAGAGCTATGTAACGTAGACTGATAGAAGTCGTATATGTTCTATCGAATTCAGTGACCTTGAATGACTTATAACCCAGATTTCATGGACATGCAATTATTCGACGTTGAATATCTCAAACGGGACAACACAAGACATAGTTACAATGGAACGCCAATAGGAAATCGTATGCGGTCTATCGAATAGTGAATGCGTGACCCTAATTTAGATATCAAGGTGTTGATATTCCTGGACGTCAGATAACTCGAAAATGGTACACAATTGAGCTGTATTTACAACGGCAGACTGATAGGAAGGTTACTGCTACTGTTAGCCGATCTACCGGTGTCACTGATCTTGTCGTAACGCGAGCTGTCTCAGCAATAGCTGAGCTTCTTGTATGTAATAACGACCGTAGTTCCTAACGACCGTAAATCGCTGTTAGTTATGAAGTATGCGCTCCAAATGCCGTCAGCCTGCAATAACTCATATATACGACTGAACGAGAACCGGTTGGTCTACAGACTAGTATACTATAGTCTAAGCCTAGCACTTCTCCTTCTCATCTATAGTAAACGTTTTCTTTTTGTCTGAAAAATATTAATATTCTATTCCGTGCAATATTTAATGGCGTCTACATAATATCACCATTTAACATCCGTTTTATTACACACGTAAGACGCTAGACTTTATTTCAATATACTAAAAGTAAAGTTAGTTAGGAAACGTGGATTTGTATAGCGCATCGTCGCAAACAACCTCTAATGCGCTGATCTCCGTTAATCGCCGTTAAACTAAGAATGTGAGTATTTTGATGAAGGTTTTTACTTGAGAAATATTTTCGTTCTATCAACTTCATACTTTACTGATGTCTGCTAACATACCGTAAAATGCAGAAATCCAAGTCATATGCTTAATAACGTATAGTGTCTTCAGTTGTTAGTTTTATCAAGACTTACTATGATCGAATCGATCTAAGTAGAGACGTACAGAGACACAAGCTTTATATACTATATTAGTAGGGTAGGGAAGTTTGCGAAAGTTGTGGCATAGCGAAATTTTGGCCAACAGAATTCCATAGATCACGAGTAGGCCTACGTCGGCGACGCAGCTGCTGCGGCTCAATGACGCCACGGCCTTATCGAGGGCAGCGAGGGAATGATGCAACAAACGACGACAGGCACATAATAGTGTCGATCACTACACGTCACGGAGTCAGCGCAATTGCTTGTTAACAATTAGCACAAAAATAAATAGATAAGTACCAGCCAGTGCAAAAAAATTCTTGTTCATTAGCACTAAAATTCTGATATTAAGTTACAGAAATTACGGACCCGGCATCTACGGAGCTACAACAGTAACTCAAGACGATATTGATTCCAAGTTTACGATAGAACAGAAAGAAATGAAAGTCGAGGCGCCTAGAAATAAAGAAGCGATCTGTGAAAAGGCATTTGAAATGTGGTGCTGGAGAAATATACTTGGAGTATCATGGAAAGAACGCCGCACCAATGAATCAGTGCTGAATCATTTATATTGGCTTATTGGGAGTGAACTAATACCTAAAGTTGCATTGTTGAGGCGACCGTATTTTGGGGACTTGACACATGACACCACTGGATGGCTGACATAACAAGTAGCTCTGCTGTTGCGGAGAGGCCGCGCGATGCTTTGTGTCCGTCAGTAGTTAGCTTCAACAGTGTAATACCTCGAGCGCAGTCTTTTATTGTTGTTGCTTAAGCTGCAGGTGTACCACTGCGTACAATTAAATGCTGCTCTGTTGTCTACGGCGTAATGTTGAGGCTTCTTGTCATGCATTAAATGCTGCTCTGTTGTCTACGGCGTAACGTTGAGGCTTCTTGTCATGCACTTCATCGTCGCCTCCCGCCATCAACAAACACCGCCGCTTACCAGCGACTAGTGTCATCGACTCGCCATGGTCCGTAGCAGCCGAGTGTATTGCATTTGACGTTCGGAGGGTTGACAGCACGCGATGAAGCCAGATATTGGCTCAGGATCGCTATTTCTGCATACCTCACTGCATTTGACGCCGCGTTGGGGGAGGGGTTCCCGTCGGAATATTGTTATGACGTTTGGTGTGGAAAAACTAGAATGGTGGGACTACCCGATGGTGAAAAAATTTGAAGATATGTTTATTCATTTCGAAAGAGTCCACGAACGTGACAGACGGACGGACGGAGGGACAGACACCGCATGACGGCATAGGCGCTTACATAGTATCGCGCGGCAAAAATCACGCAGTGGACGGGAGATGAATACCTCAACTGAAGAAGACGGTGGACAACAGAAACTGCGGGAGACACTGTACAGGGAAATGGGCATCAGCTGTTATAAATTACCGTCAAAAAGGATGGTCGACCAATAAATGAATAAATGGATGAAGCACGGCGCGGCGATTAGTCACTGTGTATAAAAATAGCATGAACAAAGGCTTCTACGAGCGCATTCTGTAGATAATGGAAACGTAGTAGCTTATTCCAAACTGAAGAATTTAAGCGAAGACTGAAATGAATATAAAAATAATGTAGCACTAGGAATAAACCAACGAGATTATTTTCAATTTCACCGAAAGTGAGTGCCTTGCGTGGTATAATACTATAATAGCTCGTGGTTAAACTCGACCGTGAAACCACAGGTATTACCTACACGGCGCCACGCTCAAACTCGTCGGCCACACCAGCCGTGTTGTCCCGTTCTCGTAGGGACGGTGTTTACACGAGCCGATCGTCGACGCAACTGTCGGCGCAACGGGTTGCCGCAACCGGTTGCGCCGACGATCGCCTCGTGTATACACTACGAGCAACCGGTTGCGGCAACTATGCAAATTACAGCCAATCACGTCGTACTGCGTAATGACGTCAGCACTGACGTAATTGCGAACGACCAGTTCTGTTGAGTAGGCT
>Ga0209149_1000734_pt1 | contig 14456 bp, 11 predicted proteins | sample WorMetTyACAVOLI2_FD_187423 | JGI IMG/M metagenome (GOLD analysis project Ga0209149, IMG submission 187423) | Marine gutless worms symbiont microbial communities from Max Planck institute for Marine Microbiology, Germany - Olavius algarvensis... ... | reverse complement strand
AATCTGTTGGAGCCGGTTAAGTTGACAGTTTGGAAGGTTATGATTGAGAGAGTTACAGTAGTCAAGTTTAGAGTGAACTATAGAGGTGGCAAGTCAAGGTACGGGCGGATACAGCGAAGTTCACGGATGTGATAGTAGCAAGACTTAGAAAGTGCAGTGATTTGATCCGAGAAGGTAAGGTGTTCATCGAAAATAAAACCAAGGTTGCGAGCGAAGTGGGTTGTAGTGAGAGAGCAGTCATGGATTTTAGAGAGTTGTTGTTTAAGTCCAATAAGAATAAATTCAGTTTTAGAAGAGTTGAGAGTGAGAAGATTGGCGGCACATGTTTGAGGCGGAAGTGGTTATGGAAGCAACAGTAGACATGGTTATCTTATAGCTTTAGTTCGCGTGATTTTCTGTAAAATTTACGGTTGCTTTTGTTGTTTCACACAGGCAGATGTGACAGTTTTGTGTTTTGCTCTTAATGACATGTTCTTCCGGATTATCTTAGAGAAGCTACGGAACTTTTTCAGTCATATTTTTGTCAAGCATTTCTAGATAAGTTTGTCGCTGTAGCGTGTAGAATTTTGTGTTTGGATGTTGTTTTACTCGTATGCCTACATTTTGTCTCCACTTTCACGCGATGCTATGCATAGAGCGGACTATGCCGTGGTCGCGACATATCTGTCTGTCTGTCCGTCTGTCACGACGGTATCTTGTTGGTGGCTGTAGGGTATCATCAAACTTATTTACCATCGGGTAGCCACACAATTCTAGCTTTTCCTTACAATACGGTATCGCAACTGTAAAAGTAAGAAAAACACTAAGTGCGAATATATAGTTCCTTTAAAAATTGGCAAAAATTCGTATACCATCGGGTAGCCACACAATTCTAGCTTTTCCTTACAATACGGTATCGCAACTGTAAAAGTAAGAAAAACACTAAGTGCGAATATATAGTTCCTTTAAAAATTGGCAAAAATTCGTAAATGTTAAGAAATTTTTACAATTCATACATTCCGCCAATTAGCAACATTTTACTGGCAATTGCGTGCAGGCGTACCTGCTGCACATAGCCATTGCCTTAAGCGATTGTGTGAGACTGGGTGTGACTGATGATTGACGTTTCGCGTGCGTTGAGGCTCTATATAAACTGGAGTCAGTGGACACCAGGCGCATTCGTCACTATTGAGGGGAAGAAGACGAGTGCAATGATGAGTGCGGCGGACAGCAACATTTCTGACGGCTTCACGACAGCCGCATACGCCACCGCCACCTCGAATGACAGCGCCGAGACGAGTATCACACCAGGACTTATAGTTCTTTGCACATTTCTCTTCGCCGTTGTCGCTGTTGGCGCCGTTGCCAACCTGTTCGTCCTGCTGTCGTACAAGTTCGAGAAGAAGTTGCGTACAACGTTCGCCATTCTGATTGGCAATCTGGCTGTCACCGACTTGTTAGTGTCCTGCTTTCCGATGTTCTTCTTCGCGATTGACGTCCTCTACAATTTTTACTGGCCGCGTCCTCTGCGGTATCTGGGTCGTCGTCGACTACAATAGTGTCTGCGCTTCATCACACATGCTGGCTGCCATATCAATTGATCGTCTCTGGTCGATCAAGTGGAGCATTCATTACCGTGACCACAACACCAAGAAGAAAGCTGTAATCACTGTCATCAGCGTCTGGTAAAGCTACGTCTTTGTTGCTCCTAAAATGGCCGGGTTCCGCCGATTTACGAAGTGATTAAAACAGCAGATTTTATACTCTTAATCTTAGTCACCCACATCATTCGCCTCATTTCATGTGCTGCATGCATCATGTAGCAGGGAATATAAGGAAGAGTTAGGAATGTAGGATTAGTCAGTACAGAAGCAGTATATTATGACTTCACGGCTTTAAATTGGCGTAGTTTTAGACATAAGCGTGACATTGCTATCGATTACTGACGATCTTGTGTTGTTGCAGATACTGTATTATTGTAGTTTTATAGGCCTAAGCCTATACTTATGCAAAGTGATTTACTTCAAAGTTCCTTTCAGAGTGTTGGCATGACAATCATTTCGAATTTCAATCACTGAATTAGGCCTAGACGCCAGTATAGTTACATGTACGCTTAGGATAACAGAGTAAAACAAGCAGCAGAAGAATAAATTTATGTTATTGCCGCGCGATGCGATGCATAAGCGCGGCCTATGCCGTCATGCGGTGTCTGTCTGTCTGTCTGTCTGTCACGTTCGTGAGTTGTGACAAAACGAACCGAATAAAGATATCTTCGAAATTTTTTACTGTCGGGCATCCACACCATTCTAGTTTTTCCGTACCAAACGGGATGGCCATATTCCGACGGGAATTCCCCTAACGGGGGCGTCGAATGCAGGTGGGGTATAGGCAGAAATCGCGATGGGTGAGCCTATATGCCTGCTGTTGATGCTGCAACAGGCGAGGTGTTGTAAACATGGTCGCCGGTAGACGACGGCCACCATCTCGCAAGTTGTAACAATTATATCGCTGGTCGTATACTGCGGGTATTCGACCACCAAGCGCCACGCGCGATAAAGTCATCGTCTCCGTGGTTCTTCAGCGCGAGAGCGACCAAGCGCGCTCTCGCACTATACACAATCACGATAGATCGTATGTATGACATCAAGGCTTGACGTTACGCCGAAGACAACAGAACATAATCGAATTGTATGCACTAGTAAATCCGAAGCTGAAGTAACTAATAATAAAAAACTGCGCTTGATGTATTGTACTATTGACGCAACGAAGCTAACTACTGACAAACACGAAGTATCGCGCGGCATCTTTGCGATAGCAGAGCTTCTTGTTTTGGTTTTGCAGCCTAGTAATATTCGTTAAACTTGCTAATATATTACAATTTACAGGCTGTTGACGTTCGCTCTTGCCATGTACCCAACCATCCGTGACCGCATTTTGCACACCAGGGACTACTTCTGCCAGCTCGTTCCTTCTGAAAACTCGGAGTTCATAATGCCGCTGGCAGTCCTCGGCGATTACCTTCCCTGCACCGTAATCGTCGTCTGCTACGTTATCGTGTTCATTGAGATGCGGAAGCTGTTCAAGACGCGCCCTGGGGACAAGTCGGCTGCAGCGTCTAAGGCTAAGTCCACGGTCAAGAACAACACCGCTTCAGTAGCACCTACGACTATTGTGGTAGTGTCGTCCCTTGCCACTGCAGATTCGACACCAGGCACCAGCAAAGATCCGGCCACCGGCCACGGCGTTGAAACTGCAGACAATGACAAATCAAACAACACTGAGCCTGCTGCAGCAGCCAGTGACAACAACAAAAAGATGGACCAGAAGAAGGAACAAAAGAACGAACAAGCGCAGCAAGCTGAGAAGCAGCAGCAGCAGCAGCAGAAACGTAAAGCAGCTGGTGCACATGCTACGTCAGATGCGAAAGCGAGAGCTGATCGAGAACGCAAGAGGTTCGTGACGTTGTCGTTCCTCGTCATCGGGTACGTCGTCTGCTGGGTGCCGCACCACTTCGTCTACGTCGTGAGCATCATCCACCCAGCGCTCGACTCTGAGGAGCTGTTCACGGTCACGTTCTGGCTGACCTACGTCAACTCCTGCATCAACCCGTTTCTCTACGCGTTCAGCTCGGTAGACCTGCGTAACGCTGTCAAGATACTTAAGTGTCGTACGTCCAACTGACGTCGTTAGATGACAGCGGGGCACGAATACGACCTTTCGTTCTCAATACCTTTCTTTCTCTACTCAACTTCTGCTACATTGTTACCAACTACTGAAGTTGAGCGTCTTACTTCCACTAATCCCCATGCAGTATTGCCTCGGAGAAGTTGGATCGACGGCCGACAGAGTAAAAACGCTATACTGAGAAAGAAAGGTGTGGGAAACAAGGTTGATGATGTTTTCTGCCTAGATTGTACGTGTGCAGTCATGCCTATAGGAACAAAGAACAAGTGAAACAGCGTAGTTTTGTCGACTTGCACGTAGACATTAAGTCCTTTGTGTACACAGTGCTGACGTTATGTGAAAATATTCGATATAGTCAAACATTAGACGGTTAGAGCGTCATAATTGAGTGACTGTTTTACCACGTTAGCACCGTTAGTTAGTATCAGGAAACTTTAGTTCCTGTCCGAGTATAGGCTACAGCACCGTTCCGCACTAATCGACTGTATGTAGGCCTACTGTAATTTGCGAAAAAAATGAAATTTTGTTTAAGTTCTAATTGAAGTTTTATTGAACTTTTTAAAAAAAATTGTTAGTTTTGTAGCTTGTACTTGTAATATAGAACTCGTAGGCCTAGTGCTTGTAATGCACCTCTGTTCTTTTTGTGTGGATGACCGATCATCAATAAATACGATTGAGATTAATTGTCGTGGTGATGGAAGGCAGTATTTTGCTATGCTGTTGGCGTAGGCAGTAGAATTGGGGGCAAACGCGGCAGCTGCTCGCGTTTTAAATGGGGCAGTCAAATTCTTTACAGTCGAAAAGGCCGGGGACAATTTTGCATTGACTCAGACTCAGTCAATGCAAAATTATCCCCGGCCTTTTCGACTGCAAAGAAGCGTTATAAATATCGTTTGGCGTTAAATGCCAAATTGCTGGATGTGCTGGATTTTAGCCTATGCACCATTTTAACATATTTTAAATGACACATATTCCAAGCTTCGTGCAGTAGGCTACCTCGGCTTGTACGATTTTTTATAGGGGTTTCCCCTAGATCCCTACCTTGCTCATCTCGAGTCCTATCGCCGCCAGTGATTTTATAATTAAGCCGCCGCTCGGCAACGCGAGAGCGCCTTAGTGCATCGGTGCTGTCCATCTGTTCGTCTGTCGCCAAAATGCAAAAAAACGCGATTTTCTCAAAAACTAAGCAATTTAGAGCTATGGTGCCTATTGACGACCAATAGGAAGTCATACATGGGCTTTTCAAAGAACCCATTACGGGACCCCTAAAATCCAAGATGGCGGAGATCCGCCATCTTGAAAGTCTACATGACGTGCAACTTTACCACCAAAGCTGCAAGACGTCGAGCAATCAATTGAGGCACGAAACACGAAACACATGCATGCACAAACCATACATCGTGTTTTTAAGCCGCCGCTCGCGACAGTGAAAGCGGCTTCATGCGATGGGGCTGTCCATCTGTTTGTTAGTTAGTTAGTCTGTCTGTCGCTAAAGTGCAAAAACGCGATTTTCTCAAAAACTAAGCAATCTAGACTCTAGAGCAATGGTCTCTATTGACGGTCTATAGGAAGGTGTACATAGGCTTTTAAAAGAACCTATTATTAGATCCCTAAAATTCAGGATGGCGGAGATCCGCCATTTTGAAAAACAACGTGACGTCGTTTATCTGCCGTGAGCTGTCAAATTTTGATAAAATTATGCAGACTGGAGCATAATGACATGCCGACTGCGATGATACGGTCAAGTCGAAACCGGAAGTAAAATTCTAATATGGCGGACGTTTGGGCAAAGTCAATGTCATGTCATCCCAGAGCCACGTGAAAATATAGAAAATCGTTCTTCGCCGTATTTTATTTTCTTGTAACCTGCCACACCAAAGAAAACCTCACAGGCACATCAAACCTCACCCCGTGCCCCACTGTCACGCACAGCAAACCCCGTCCATCACCCCACTGTCAGGCACAGCAAACCTCGCCCTGTGCCCCACTGTCAGACACAACAAACCTCGCCCAGTGCCCCAGTGTGAGACACATCAAACCTCGCCGCACGCCCCACTGATAGGCACAGCAAACCTCAACCCACGCCCCATTGTCAGGCACAGCAAATCTCGCCCTGTGCCCCACTGTCAGGCACAGTAAATCTCGCCCCACGCCCCACTGTCAGGCACAGCAAACCTTGCCCTGTGCCCCACTGTCAGACACAACAAACCTCGCCAGTGCCCCAGTGCGAGACACAGCAAACCTCGCCGCACGCCCCACTGTCAAGCACAGCAAACCTCGCCCCAAGCCCCACTGTGAGACACAGCAAACCTCGACCTGTGCCACACTGTCAGGCACAGCAAACCTCGCTCTGTGCCCCACTGTCAAACACAGCAAACCTCGCCCCAAACCCCACTGTCAGCCACAGCAAACTTCGCCCCAATCCCCACTGTAAGACACAGCAAACCTCGCTCTGTGCCCCACTGTCAGGCACAGCAAATCTCGCCCCACGCCCCAATGTCAGACACAGCAAACCTCACCCCACACCACACTCTTAGGCACAGCAAACCTCGACCAATGTCACACTCATAGGCACAGCAAACCTCGCCCTGTGATCCACTGATAGGCACAACAAACCTCGCCCCACACCACACTCTCAGGCACAGCAAACCTCGTCCCACTCTCAGACACCTCAAACCTCGTACCACGTCCCATTACCAGACACAGCAAACCTCGTCCAATGCCTCACTCTCAGACACTTCAAACCTCGCACCACGTCCCACTATCAGACACAGCAAACCTCGTCCCATGCCACACTCTCAGGCAGGTGTGGATTTATGCATGGGCCTACTGGGCCCAGGCCCGGGCCCATGGCATTTCGGGGCCCACTAGCCTTGATCATTCAATTTTTGGGTGAGTGGAATTAAGCAACTTGATAAAAATCATGATACTTTCGAGCAGAATGTTAACTTATGCTAATATAAGTTCGCCGCGCATACATGTAAGACTTGCCCGCCCCAATCTTCTTTTCACCAGTTCTAGAAGACTTTATTTTAGCCCACTGTAGACAATTATTTGTCATTTGCATCATTAATCTGTTTTTGCCGCACGATGCTCTGCAAGCGCGGCCTGTGTCGTCATGCGGTGTCTGTCTGTCTATTCGTATTGACAATTCACGAACGTGACACACACAGACAACAGACACCGCATGACGACATAGGCCGCGCTTGCAGAGCATCGCGCGGCAAAAACAGATTAATGATGCAAATGACAACTAATTGTCTACAGTGGGCTAAAGTCTTCTAGAACTTGAATTGTCAAAACGAATAAACATATTATCAAATTTTTTTTCGCCATTGGGTAGCGACACCATTCTAGTTTTTCCGTGCCAAATCGACATTGCAAAATTACGACGGGAACCCCCCTAATGGGGGCGTCGAATGCAGGTGGGGTAGGCAGAAATCGCGATTCTGAACCTATATCTGGCTTTAGTGCCTGCCCTTAACGCTACAACAGGCAGGTGTTGTCAACACGGTCGCCGGTGGACCACGGCCACCGTCGCGCAAGTGTGAGTGTGACAGATCGCTGGTAGTAAGCGGCGGTGTTGATTGCGGAAGAAGACGACGAAATATTTATAACAAGAAGCATCAACGTTACGCCAAAGACAACAGAACAGCGCATTTTTTCGTGGAGTTAAAAAATGCGCTGTTCTGTAGCCTACGTAACTAACAATAAAAGAATCTACTCGACGTTTTGTAGGCCTACTGTTGAAGCTAACTACTGACAGACACGAAGCATCGCGCGACCTGTTTGCGACAGCAGAGCTACTTGTCTTTAAGGTTGATAGGCCATGAAGCTGGTATCTTTGTCAGTGTTCTTTGAACAGTGCAAACACTGACGATGTCCCTGTGCCATTCAAGCATTCCTCGCAGCTGGTTGCTCGTTCCTTCTGTTGTCTGCGTTCCACAACCAAGACGCTGTCACCTGTAGCGACAAGTTTGCCCGGTCTGCGGGACAACCATACATCATCATCATCATCATCATCATCAGGTGGCACGCCCAGCGGTGAGCATAGCCGTCTCCACAACTGAACGCCATTTGGAACGATCTTGTGCACGAAGCCACGCCGAGTTGAGGCCAACCATACACCTTCCAGTAATTCTTTCTGCATACGACTAATACAGGTTTTGCTGACACCAACTTTCTGGCTATATCGGAGTCCACCAGAGCTTCACTTTCGCTTTTTCTTAGCAGTCAAATCACTAACTTTCCCCATATTAAAATGAAAAACACAATGTATCAGCAAAAAAGTGGCGTTCCTGAACGTTAAGTGAGTAAATATGTTGCGTAATACCTCATACCTGAATTCAATCAGATTAATGATAGAACGGCTGACTGAGAAACTACCAAAGTGATGTCCCACATATTAACATGATCAAGTACTGTTCAACACTAATGCACAACATGCTGAACAACACAATAAGTGTTAAAAGTGCTGGAGATCATTAAATTTCATTCCAATCACGTTACCGTTCAATATAACAAATATCCTGAACAAGTATACCTAAATGCTGTCTCCTGGACTCTACAAGCAAGTTATGCTGAAACTACCTAGTTTTGTGATACAGATTTCTATTAACTTGGGCAACACTGTACCAGTGAGATCTAAGTACGAACCAATCAGTAAAAACACACAAAAACCTAAGTCCAAACTAGCAGGCCCTAGATTACCTGTAATAACTCCTCATACAAGTGTGCATATGACTGAGTTCACAGTATAGGATAAACAAAATAGAACAAAAATTCTAGTTCTACTGTATTGCTTACTGCTTGTAACAAAAATAGTCACGTTGATGAAAATCAACCATTCAAAAATGACCTACGTCCACGACAACAGCAGATTACGTTTCAGCAGCATACAACAGTGTGCACTCTGTGCACCATCACAGCTCAATGAGAACAGAGAGATGCAACTGTCTCACTCACTGAAACGCTACAAGAGACGACGCGACGCGCTGCTGCGATTGGTTAATCTCAACTCCAGACTCAGACCAAGTTGTCTTTGATCTCAGCGAAAGACTAATCCAAAAAATAAAATGAATATGCTACTCTCAAATATATGCGTAATAGTTTTAAAATTAAAGCTGTGACAGACATTATTGGCCGCTTATAAAAGTCTCATGACTAGTAAAATTAAATACTCTACGAGCAGCCATGACTCAGTGGTTAAAGCTGTCAAATTTCACATTACCATCCACGTCCAATTTCTACTAACACATATATAAGTCACTGGTCACATTAGCAAGTGCATCCGACCGAAACTGCTTTGGAAAATGTCCCGCCATTTAGATGAACACATCTGAGACGTTAAATATGGTGGAGCCGTATTGTAGAAACCAGGTTGGTTGCCAACACTAGTACTAACACAAAAAGGTTATGCTGAGTTGAACTGCATTAGAAACATTCATTACAGACTTACTGCACTTCACTTAAGAGGTATTAGTCGAAACAAGCGAGAGCCTGGAATAAGAAGCACAGTGTAAAAATTTCGTTTTGTACATATACTTCACTGCTCCATCTGGAAGGCATAACTGGAAGTCGGCTCAGGTGGTCAATTCTCACCTAGTGTGACCCCTCAATCTGGCAACCGGGTTTCGACCTCCCTCAGCAACAGTGGTCTCTGCTGAACCATTTTCGCACAGAACAGGGACACTGTGGTGCCAGAAGAATGAAATGACGACTTACAGACACTGATCTGTGTCCTTGTGGCGAGACCCAGACGATGTCCCACATTGTCGAATCCTGTCCCCTGACAAAACTGAATGGCAGCTTATCTCGGCTACACTCTGTGGATGAAGATGCCATTTCGTGGCTGACCAGTTATGATTCATGACATGCATACGAGAAGAAGACAAAGACTGCTCCATCTCAAAGATGCTGCTACTATGCTCAATAACTGCATGCATCACAACACTGCTTTGTACTTTTAAATTTGTAATAAAAGCACATAAATAATATGTGTTAAACAACTAACTACAGTGGCAATGGCCACCCTGGGCCAGTTACTTTTACTTTAATCTTTTGACTTCAAAATTGCTCGGCCAGTTACTTCTGGCATGGGTAACCTCTCCTCTAAGTCTGAATGTTGCACAATCTTCCATTATCGAGTCAACGGTGGGCACAGGCCAGACGGACAGATGGATGGGGTGTACTGTCTCCTAAAGGAGGGCTGCATAATAAATAGTTAAGCAATGCAACTTCAACTGGGCTGAGAACATGTATACGAAGGCTCAGAAAAACATGATACATGAGAAATAAGATGTAAACATTTTCACTTTCGGAAGATGGAAATATTTTCCCACTACGTACAACAAGACAATTAATATTAATGAAATGTAACCTATGGTAATGTAATATCGTGATCGGATGAAAGGAGTTCATGTGGCAGAGCAGTCCGCTGCGGGTAGAACGTGTAGTTGAGCGGATATTTCAGAAAGTTGACGAGCGACGACGTGTAGACGTCGGCAAAACGACTGAGACGACGAGTGAAATAGGTCGGGTTGTGGTGTGTTCGGAAGAGGCTGCCGAAACGTGCATTGAACAGTTCCTTCATTGTTTGTCTAGACACATGCATACACAACGGCGTTTTTATCTTACAGAGAAAAAATTTAGGTCCAATTGCACCAACGTTACTGAAACCAACACTTAATTCAGTATCACTTACATTAATGTGACACTTAAATCCACTTATTACGACGTCGTTACACATAACAAAATTAAGTGCTACTTATTTAAGTGTGGTTGGCACAACGCAATTTTCGCTATACAGAGACTTACGCTGGATTTAAGCCCTACTTAAAGACAAGTGTGGTTGGTGCAATCGGCCCTCAATCATTAATTCTGGTCAGTCGACACTCTGTGACAGACAAGTGTGGTTGGTGCAATCGGCCCTCAATCATTAATCCTGGTCAGTCGACACTCTGTGACAGACAAGTGTGGTTGGTGCAATCGGCCCTCAATCATTAATTCTGGTCAGTCGACACTCTGTGACAGACAAGTGTGGTTGGTGCAATCGGCCCTCAATCATTAATTCTGGTCAGTCGACACTCTGCGACAGACAAGTGTGGTTGGTGCAATCGGCCCTCAATCATTAATTCTGTGACTAAATAAACAAATGAAATTTGTCTCGTAATGGAAATACTATAACGTATTAATGCAACAAAGTTAATTAACAAAATTTTGAACGTTGTGCTATGCCTGCTGTGAACTGCACACAGTTGCACAGATCTGTCAGGTTATGCAGGGCGGCATTCACTTCAGAGAACACTCTATACAAATGCAGTCGATAGCTTCTATCATTAGTTTGTATGTACACAGGGTTCCCGTTCATGGCTTTCTTGGACACTGTTGGGATATATTCCCCATCTCAGAAGCAACAGAAGCAACAACTGACTCTGAGGCAATGTTTAATCGACTCCTCCTCCCCCACATCGACTCACTTCCATCGCCACTTTCATTTATTTATACGTATATTGTATATGTATGGATTTCCAACTTCTTGTCACGTTTTTATTAAAATAAAATAATAAATAAATAACAGATTTGTATAGCGCTTTATGTCTGAAGATACAGAGGCGCTTGTAAAATATACAAAACTACAACATTCACACAACTTGGATGATACACATCATTTTAACCTGACCACAAACAAAATTCATCGACTTTCCCTGGCCTCTCAACTCAGTGACTTCCCATGCCTGACAGAACCCTCATACATTACGGCTACATTGAAAAGTACAGCTATACACATACATACCTGAGCTGCCGTCGCTCCTGCTTCCATGCGACCAGAATCTGCCGAGATTCTGCATCTTGACGAACCTTCAAGCACATGAATAAACAGCAGCTTCACTACGACAGCACTGTCTGTACTTGATTATAAAATGACTTCAGTTGCTCTCAGAAAATGTTGTCTTCAAGCCACTAGAACATTTAGCGCACCTTTATAGCTTTGTGTACGGCATACCACAAACATAAAGATAATATGATTTCTGTTACTTACTTACTTGCACTAATTCTCCAATTCTCTTATAATGTCGGAAACGTTAACTGAACAAATCCAGTAATAAAAAAACTAGAAAATACCTATAAATAAGCAACAGAAACAAATGAAGCCAACCTGCATAGAAGAGATGAGTGCTTCCAGTGCATAACTCCACGTGATCGCCTTCTTGTACTTCTCAGAGTTGATTATGTTAATCTCGTCCTTCAACAAACAACTGTAGCACATGTTCAACGGCTTTCTTTGCATTTGTGATGGCACCATAAACGACCAGATGTGTCGTTATAGCTGCAGAAAATGGTACGTTAATAATACATATTATCATTAAATCTTCAAATAAAACTGTGTACAATGGGGTGATAAACATGTACAGCTCAGCTGCGAAAAACAATTTACCGATAAAAGGCATAAAATGCCCCATCTCGTAATGTGGAAAGTGATCGTGGATCCACATCTGACATTTGATCAACACCAAAAGTTAACCACTTCTAGACGGCCGCCCCTCGCCCATGCCTACCAAGTGTGGTTGACAGCCATCACTGCATTCATCACTTATCTTACAGACAAAGGACACACAGATACACTCACACATACACGGTTATTACAATACATCAATGCCACAGGAGCACAGCTAATAAGATTCTCAGCTGTTAAATAAAAAGTGTCGATATCTAGCATTATTCCTGAGATACAGTGACATATTGGGAAAACGTGAATTTTTCTAGCACAGCTATATTCACAGTAAAGGTTGTCCTATTGCATATGAAAAAAAAACTAGAATAGAGTGGCTGCTAAACAGTAAAATACCTCGAGCCATTCTGACATACTCAACGTTCGTGTCAGAAATGCTGTAGCAGACACTTGTACTGTGCTTTGCAATAGCATCAAGTCGTTAAAACAACACATTGAGACTAAGTACCACGTCTTTATCATCATGCGTCAGTAGCCCATGACGATGTCTCACACTGTCGAATCCTGTCCCCCTGACAAAACTGAATGGCGGCTTATCTCGGCTATACTCTGCAGATGAAGAGCCTGTTTCGTGGCTGACCAGTTATGGCTCATGAAACGCATACGAGAAGAAGAAGTAGCCCATGCTTCGAAACACCAATGGACTATATAAATTTAACTTGCATTGTACTCTGTTGTATAATGCTAGGCCGAGAGGTAGACCACAGAGAACATGAAGAAAGCAGTTGAGCAGCTGTGGGAATATGCAAAGTCTGAAGATAAATAAAGAAGATACATTGGTCTGCAGTAAATGGAGACGAGTAATCAGGGTTACTGAGGCGGGATAATGATGACAGTGGGGGTTAGTGTGTCCTATCATTTTCTGATACCATATCACCCGGTCTGTCATTGAGAAAGAGCCGTAAAATGGTTGTTGCTGTGCTGCAAAACAAGCCGGCAAACAGACTGACAACTGCAAACGTACCGTACCTCCAGTTCTGTAATTACGGCACCAGTTCGCCATCCAAGCTTCAACGTTGCATCCTAAATGACACAGTTTCCACCAGTGTCAGTCTAAATACAGAATGAGGTACTGCAGAAAATGAACTATACCTACAACCAGGCACAGCCACATCTCCATCATCAATACACTCCTCACCTAATCAATAGTCTCTTTTTCAAAGTGCAGCGAAACGATCATATTCCTGCACGTTACTGTGGTTCTGTTCTATTGCAACATCGACATCATAATCACTCGCAGCTAATGACACACAGTTTAACACCGTGTCATACTCTACTGGATGGCTCACACATGCCCAGTTGCACAATGGAGCATAGGACCTCACCTTACCTTACCAAACAGGGCAGACAGCAGAGCTGCCTGGTGCTAAGGTCGCTGCTTTGGCCCAACACGCTGCCCCTAATTAACCAACTGGTTATTGTAACCTCCTAACAGTAATCCAGTGTACCTCTCACAGATCTCTGGGTTCCAAGAAAGGAGCCCAAAAATGCAATTTACGTGCATTAGCTGGCTGTAGAAAATGCAGGCTTTTTTGCTCCTCCTCCTTGCATAGAGGACATAATGGATCATTAACCCTCCAGATTGAGGGTATTATATCTAGAAAAAAGATACACCAGTGTTCTAAAATCCAGACGGCATTATATCAAGGGAAATTGCGAAAGTATACGACGACTCTGGATGGACGTACTTCCTGCTGGCACCATCGACTTACACAGGTTTACGCAGAAATCGACCCCGTCACTGCATGAAAGTCCACTGCTCTGACCACAGAGCAAAACTGCAGAGCTGTTACTGGAACGCAAGGTAAGCGACATCGACACAGACACTTACCGCAAGATCTGTGTAGACGTGGTCACCGATGTAAAGAACTCGGTCAGCGGACCAGCCCGTCAGACTCATGAGATCAGCGATGTTACCCTGGCAACGACAACTACTCATTTGTTACTATTGCCAAAGTACTGCATATACCATACACATCACATACATTCTGTGATTGACTAGACAGCATTGCATGGTTCACTTCTTCTTCTTTTTCTTCTTCTCGTATGCGTGTCATGAACCATAACTGGTCAGCCACGAAACAGCATCTTCATCCGCAGAGTGTAGCCGAGATAAGGCACCATTCAGTTTTGTCAGGGGACAGGATTCGACAATGTGAGACATCGTCTGGGTCTCACCACACAGATCAGTGTCTGTAAGTCGCCACTTCCTTCTGCAGGCACCGCAGTGTCCCTGTTCCGTGCGAAAATGGTTCAGCAGAGACCATTGTTGCCGAGGGAT
>Ga0209149_1000733_pt1 | contig 14463 bp, 16 predicted proteins | sample WorMetTyACAVOLI2_FD_187423 | JGI IMG/M metagenome (GOLD analysis project Ga0209149, IMG submission 187423) | Marine gutless worms symbiont microbial communities from Max Planck institute for Marine Microbiology, Germany - Olavius algarvensis... ... | reverse complement strand
CATCCGCAGAGTGTAGCCAAGATAAGCCGCCATTCAGTTTTGTCAGGGGACAGGATTCGACAATGTGAGACATCGTCTGGGTCTCGCCACAAGGACACAGATCAGTGTCTGTAAGTCGCCATTTCCCATTTCCCACCATTAAAAGGTAAAGAAAAGGATGTAACCAAAAAATTTTACTAAATACCGGGTGGATCATAAAAAACGTCCCAAATTTTCTGCCTTAGAGAAGACGCATGTAGTAAGCCTCAGCAAAATTGCTTTGGCGATTGGATAGAGCACTGTCTCCACTATATGCACTTATCACACCAATTATGTCACCCAAGACTGAAAAATACTCGATGAAGAAGGCACACTCCTAAAATCAATTTATCAGAAAGTGACATTTCCCCAGAGCGGCTACACTTTTCAAGATCCCGTTTCTCGAAAAAGCTGATGGTGAGCGTCAGATTTTCTTGGAATAGAAAAAGTAATATATTTTTCATTAATCCGCAGAAGTGACCAGAACTGTTACATTGATCTGTTGAAGACTTCCTTACTGCCTGAATCGACATTATCCCGGCAGTGACTTTGAATTCCTGCAAGACAGTGTTCCGTCACACCGCGCAAAAGTGACGCAACAGTTTCTACGACAGAACACTCCAGACTATGATTTCTTTGCGCCGTATACAAATGTTCTTACTTACTTACTTACTTCATAGCTGCTGATAAATGAGCATCATATTCTCTATAGCATCATAGATCTAAATCCTTTATATTACTGCATTTGGGATATCCTGCAGGATTTGGTGTACAAAGGCCGACGACTTCCATTTGTAATTCTACAGGACCTCAAAGAGGCAATCAAAACATATGGAAAGAGGTCACCATTGAGACAGTTTGAAAATCCATTGCACAATGGAAAAGACTGAATGTGGTTAGAAATTCAGCACATTTTCCGCTAATTGCTGTGACTGGATATCGATATCATGCGGTGAGATGTGTTGAACGTATTGGTTATTTTGTACATTTAGGACACCCAATACTCTTTAGTGTATTTCACTGTCAAAACAAAAGCGTATAACGTCATAATTTCTCATACTGTTCAGCTATGATTGCTGTTTAAAAATGTTATTTCCGTTTGTTTGAATTCTATTGTTGAGCAGCACAACATCACTGCAAAGTCTGGGACGTTTCTTTATAAGCCACCCAGTATATAGCACCATGAAGACCAAAGATGCAGAGGCGCTCGGAAGATAAGGGAGCTAAACCAAGCAAGATCAAAGCCTGACCCAGTCAACCGACCTGTAAGACCTGCTCATACCTTAGTGCACCATTATAATAGTACACAATACTGTAGCACAGAGACAGTTTTCTTAATATTCATCTTTCTCCAGTCCAACATCACATCTCAGATGTGGCCAATGGGAGGTACGGGGTCATTAAAACAGTTATCATTATAGCTATTAAAGTGTGATACAGTTAACGATTAGAAAAGCTACTTGATCCAAGCGGTCGACAATGATGCCACACTGCCAGGCCTTTAACTCTTCAATAGATCGCACATGAGTTCCTATTAGCATCTCATACTAACTATGCTGCTACCTTGTATCGTTTGCAAGATATAGCGACTTATGACAAAATTTTTATACCCCATCTGTATTTAGTGCCCCCTTCATCGGAATTTCGCGAAGATGTTTGACAGTTATAAAACTAGAATGATCAGGCCTCATGTGTCCTTTTGCATCTGAGGCCTGGAATGACAACATTGCTTCACTTACGCCGATCTTCTCTAGAGACTTTGCGAGAACGTCCGCTCCTTTCTTCTGGTTGACAAATATAATGATTGGTGGATCGATTCCGGAGTGCAGTATATCAACCAGCTTCTTCCTGTATTCATAATCACAAATCCACTCGGTGTTAATTGTGCAACAGTATCCCGACCTTCGTCTCTTAGAAAAACAAGGCATATTACCGGGGTTTATTTAGGATGCCTAGTACACATTTTCATCCAATAAAATTACGCATTTTTATGGCCGACAATGCGCGGCACTATGCACTAACAATCGGCACAAGGCAGAGGCCTATAATGGAATAAAATGCCTTGTTACTAACTTGTTGACCACACCCACCTGTCTACTTATTCTTCTTCTCGTATGCATGTCATGAACCATAATTGGTCAGCCAGGAAACAGCGTATTCATCTGCAGAGCGCAGCCGGGATAAGCCGCCATTCAGCTTTGTATGCCGAGTGTATAGCAGGGATGCACAGCATAAGGCCCTCGGGCTATATGCGGCCCTCGTAGAGCCAGGGTGTGGCCCATCTGATCAAACCAAAAATGTTTTAATTTTTGCACTAATAAGTTGTGCACCCTGGTGTATAGTGTATATTCTTCGCTCTTTTTCAGAGTGCGAGTTTTACAATGCTGTCTCCTACACACGTGCTGTGTTTCAAGATTATTAAAAAACTGCTTTGGTTTTTTATTCTTCTTCTCGTATGCGTGTCATGAACCATAAGTGGTCAGCCACGAAACATAGTCTTCATCTGCAGAGTGTATAGCCGAGATAAGCCGCCATTCAGTTTTGTCAGGGGACAGGATTCGACTATGTGAGACATCATCTGGGTCTCACCACAAAGACACGGATCAGTGTCTGTAAGTCGCCATTTCCATCAGGCCATGATTCTTTAATAGAGTTGGGCACTATATGAAGTCTTGTACTTATTTACTTGCTTAGGAAGAGCATCGTGCCTGTATAATACACTTCCTCAGCAGTCTACAGAAGTTTTTCCCAGCGACCTTTGGCTGACCACTGTTTAACCCAGATAAACTATAAAGTGGCCATTCACAGAGCTGTGTGCATTGCATGTATATAATAAAAAACATTAATGGCAAGAAGAAGCAACATCACAAGCCTATCTCTCAACTGATGTATCCCTCACCTGCAGCACTGATAGAAGACAGCAGTAAACGAGCCACTTGCAACAGCAGCTCTGCCTGCAGGAGGCCACATCATGGATTATACCCCCATTCTGCTAAGTCAAGTATGAAGGTATAGTAGATGTCCCACTCGACACATTACAGGTCATTTTGGGAACGATTTTATGGGTCGTTTGACCCAACCAACAGTGTCATAGCACTGAAGGACCAGTCAACCAGGTCGAGGGCCACTCCCACCATGCTCAGCTCACTGAGAGGTAAAGTAAATAATCTAACAAAAATTTACATCAAAATATATACAGCACGATGAAGACCGAAGTTACAGAAACACTGGGTAGACGGAGAGAAAGACTGCAGCAAGCTGGAAGAGCAAGCAGTGTTACATACCTCTTCTCCTTCTCCGAGACCATGTAGATTATCTGCTCGACACGCTCGTGTGGCTTGCCAGCAGAACCAATGTAAATAATTGCTGGACGCCGAAGATACGTTCTGGCCAACCTCTCAACAGCCGGCGGCATTGTAGCAGTGAACATCACTGTCTGTAACCATTCATATCATTAAGATACGTATTCAATAGCAAATATTAAAAAAACCCAGAAACTAGATATGCCTAAACACACACACACATTCATTTGTGGTCCACGTAAGCTGGTTAATGCCACATCAGTGTTGATATAATACGATACAATACAATACAATTTATTGAAAGCAGCAACAAACGTGCATGCAGACATAGATTTGTAAACGTCATTATGCAATGCAACACACAAAACATAAAAATAAAAACAGAAACTAGACACACCTAAACACGCACACATTCAGCTAGTGTTCAATGGATCTGTTTTTCCATGTTCAACTTCAATGTGAACACTTTTAGGAACTGCTGGAGTGAATAATTGCAGGCCACATGCCGACCAACAATGCAAAAGCACTAATGGCAAAATAACTATAAATCTTTCCTGCTAAAAGGTTGTTTAGAATTTGTCGGTTTAATCAATTAATTAACAGCTTCTAACTGCAAATCAAACTGACAAATAACATGATAAATTTTGTAAGTTATTAGATAACTAGAAGTTTTAGTCGTCGCTAACGCTCTCGACTACATGTAGGCTGAAAGCCATTTTGCAGACGTTGCCTGTGATTTTAGACTCAAAAAGGCCGGCCCCTGTGGGGGCTAAAGTAGGATAATGCCCAGCCGTCTAGTTCCTCTATACAGGCCGCTAGTCTCGCTGCCTCAGCTGCACAGTTCACTGCATCACATTCACAGTGGACGTACAAATGGGTATCGTCGGCATATGAATGAACGTTCAGACCACGGCGCAATGCAATGTTTGTGACATCAGAAGTATAATAAAAGAAAGAGGATGGGTCCCAGAACGCTGCCTTGAGGCACGCCGCAGGTGACAACAGACTCGGTCGACACGTCACCGGCGAAGCTGACAGTCTGTGAGCGATTCGTGACGAACGACTGAATCCAGTCGAATACTGATCCACGAATAGCGAACGCTGACTGTAAACGGTCAAGCAGAATATGATGATTAGCCGTGTCAAAGGCAGTGACAGGTCGAGTAATGCAAACCAAATCAGATTCCTGGTCATAAGAAAATGTTCGGCGAAAGCGACCAAGCAACTTTGTTGCTGATCCTTTGATAATGTGCAAAGTTGGATACGGAATATCGAACTTTGCTGCAGCTGCTCGTATGGACATTGGACATTTTGTCTCCTTCAGTCACTGCTTACATTGCAGCTTGCATTGCTGATTCTCCCCAAGTCGCTCTTTCTGTGTGTCTTTTGTACTAGTAAACGTTCTACACAGTTTACAAAAATCAACGCTAATGCGTCATTTTATCTGCAAGCGTCACTGTATTATAATTCTGTGTAACAATAACTGTACACTTGAAATAATTCTTAGTTTAATAGAAAGCTTTGTGCCCAACTACAATGACCTCCATGGTCAAATGCAACCAGGCAAAAGGAACTGGTTCCTTTTGCCTGGTTGCATTTGACCATATTATGCTGAGTCACATCAGCGGCTTGGCTACACAAGCGTTAGGCCGTCTTGATCAGCTGTTGTATACTCACAAAAACCCTACTGAATACCACTAATGATGGCGCACAACTTATGATTCTTACATAAAAAATATGGCTGAACTATGTCACTGTTAAAAAATAATGGTAAAATGTTAACAAACCTTTTCGTTAAGAAAGAAATAGCTCACAATATTTGGCAACTCAAAACACAAGCAAACTTTGCCATTGTTTACACACGAACTGATGACGTCACAACATAAACACAGCTGCAGGTGAAAATAATTAGTAAGTAACAGAGAAAATGAGTGTCATTCCTTATGCCAGCTGGTTCCTTATGCCCGAGTATCCCCTAATTGTGTTTTTAATTTCAGCTTTCTAGCTCTAGCAGTTTCCGATATAAAGAGGGAATCCTAATTTTCATCAGGGGGCTCTGCACCCTCTGGACGCCCCTAGCGGAAACATTTTTATATCTGAAATGAGTATCTGTCCATAGCCAATTGTGTTTTTAAGTTCAACTTTCTATCTCTAGTTGTTTCCAAGATAACCGTGGGTCCCAACTTTACATTAGAGAGGGCCCTGCGCCCCCTAGACACCCCGAGCGGAAATTTTTTGATAAAGTGGGTACTTTACCATATCTAATGGTAGTTTTAAATTCAACTTCCTAGCTCTAGTAGTTACCGAGATATTATGGGGGTCCCAAGTACACTAGGGAGCGCTGCACCCCCCAGACGCCCCCTAGCGGAAAAATTTTGACACACTCAAGTACCTGCCTATGCATATATATAAATGTAAAGTTTCAGCTTTGTAGCTCCATTAACGTGTGACTTACAGAGAACTCTCTCTGTAATAGGTCTGAAAAGTCCCCCAAAATGGGGTTTTGGGGTGATTTTGGGGGTAGTCATCATTCATCATCATATCCGGTTTTGGTATTTAAGGTGCTGCGGTTGTCCCGGACTCCGGGGTAGGCAACACCTGGCAACGCCTCACACTCGTTCTCCATGAATTCCTGTCTAACGGGTTGACAAGCTATATGGCAAATATATTTGGTGGGAACCCATAGGAATGCAACGACTGCCGATCTACGCATTTTCAGGCATCTTTGGCCCAGATCTGACGCGCCGTGCAGTTGCATTCTGTATGGATATAACCATTTGCCAACATCAAGTTTCAATGAAGTTGACTCTTTACTTTTTCAGTAATCTACTCACAGAATGAAACACAGACAGAACCACTATGAAAAAATTCAGGATTGCTGCAGCGGGACTGCTTACGAGCCAGACGTCTTTCCTGTGGACCGGTTGAAACTCTGAAGTAGAAGTGAATCTATATATACTAACAAGGGTTAACCAAAAGTACTGAATAGTTTAACTGTTCCACGAGTTCATCAGTCAATGTAGTGGACACAACAAATATTCTTCTTCTTCTCGTATGCGTTTCATGAGCCATAACTGGTCATCCACGAAACAGCGTCTTCATCCGCAGAGTGTAGCCGAGATAAGCTGCCATTCAGTTTTGTCAGGGGACAGGATTCGACAATGTGAGATATTAATCAACAAATATTAAGTCATAGCGACAGTGCCTTAGATTCATTTAGAATTTTTTTTTTGGCATTACATGCTACAAATTTGATTGATATCGAGCGGCCAGTTTACCTGGCGATACTTGTCCTTCGAAGCAAAGTTCTGTTTCAGAATTGTCTCATCCTCAGCTTCGTCTGTGTCAGGCTTCATGTTACTTACTGGAAGATTCATCAGGATCTTCTGAACGTCCGGTTCAAAACCCATGTTAATCATCTTGTCTGCCTGTGAGACAACACCGCAAACATCACTACATCTCGTCATATCTCTGCAGCACATCTACACTGTGTCCCGAAAAAAAAGTGCCCCCCCCTAAGTAAAGTACAGTAACACTCATAATAGTAAACAGAAATCACTGAAAATTACAGAGAACACACTGACATCCATTTGAACATTGTGTGCTAAATTGCAAGTGAGTTCAGTTTCAGGATCGTGATATTATTATTTGCTTTCAGCAACACACCAAAAATACAATTTTCCGAAACAAAACTATCAGTGTTAAATCCACCTTACACTCCCCGAAGCAGCAGATTTGGCTCAGAACCGCCCTCTGTCCACGTATGGTGCTACGCAATCGTGATTTGCATGCCAGAAACGACGACGACGACATTTGTGAGTTTAAACATTTAGTAATCAAACCTCGAAAGTTCTGAAAGTAACTGGATATTATGGCAGCAGCTGAAGCATGCATAAACAGCAACTCTGAGACACCATAAAAGTATTTCTAAATTGGCTGAACACAAATAATCTTAAAAAATGGTAAAATTTAAAAGACATGAGCTGCAACGGAGCAAACCTCGTCGAGAATGACGTACGTGCAACGCTGGAGGACGAGATATTTGTTGTCAAGAACATCAATGAGTCGACCTGGAGTGGCAATGACAATCTACAATCAACCACATACAATGACAGCATTGATGTAATGCCTCTGATGCACTGAATGGTCCTAATGCTAAGCAAATAATAACATTCTCAGCAAGGAATGGAAGTTGTTATTGCTCCTTCAACCTTACAGAACATTCAATGTGTCAACAACATCAAGGCACTTGGGGGCAACCATCTCCAGTCAACTTACAATGTCACCACCCTGCTGGATTCCTGTGCAAGAACAATATACGGACTACGTCTTCTCCTAGCTGACGAATCTCTGTTCCAAACTGCAACATCTGACAGTCATCATGTACTGCATCACCGAGTGCCAGTTATTAAAAACCAAAGATACAAACTTAGGCCTCGAACTCACAGTTTCACCCTGACATGCAAATCGTCCTTTCATGATAACTGTAATTTTATTACATGCATGCTGTTCAGATGCCTTCTGATTGTTGTAAATGCTCTTTTATTCGTTAACTGTTTTAACTACATGCACTGTTGATTTGTATTGTTCAATGCGGTGTGTCATTGTTCCATTACAGCAATATGATGATGATGACGCTTTGTGTCAGATGACGAGTTTGTCAGAAAGTGTGTTCCTGTTCCAGACCACTGGTGACGACAAAAGATCTCAGCCCTGACATAGTTTACATGGACAATACAGTCTCATACCCCACAGCCCTCACACAGTCTAGACGGACAAGATAGTCTCGTACCTCACAGCCCTCACATACTCTAGACGGACAATACAGTCTCATACCCCACAGCCCTCACATGGTCTAGATGGACAAGATAGTCTCGTACCTCACAGCCCTGACGTAGTCTAAATCCCTGTTCTTCGCGTGAGATACCGCCAATGACTGCAACGGTCCGTACACCGAGATGGCTGCCAAACTTAATCGCTTCCTCTTCAATCTGCTGTGCAAGTTCTCTCGTCGGTGCAAGAATTATAGCGTATGGACCCAACTCTGCATCTTCAAACCTTCACCAGCATAGAAACAAATTAGGAACTTAACGACTAAATCTAATTAACCTTGAAAATGTTTACGTCCAATGAAAACAGAGTACAGAAGGTAATGCGTTTGGCAAGTTTAACACATATTAATGCATAAAACTCTGTGAAGGATGTCAACAAATTTAAAAACCTCATTCTAGAACATGAACAATGATGATGTTCCTGAGAAGGCTAGTTGATCCACTAGTTTATCCACATTATTTGTAGACACTGAAGACAATTTTCTTCAGTGCTTTGACAATGTTTGTTGCACAGGAAAAATTCCTGTTAATAAACGTCATTCCAAAATTTCCAAAAGTTTCTGTCAGCAAAAGATATGAGAAACTAGGCTCACTAGCGATGTGCAGAGAAAAACCCAAGACGGCAATAGTGATAAATATATTCACATCAAAATTAGACATGCATTGCATCTAACTACTACTGGCACCTTCGTTTTGTTCAAGCTGTCTATCGCACTCAGATTACTCAAGGTCAGGCCAGACCCAAAGGTGTCTTTGAGATTACTGGATTATGTAGACTTCTTCTGTCCCCGGGTCAAAGTACTTAAAACAACACTGCTGAGATAATAAACTAAATTGTGTACAAAATTGATTATTCAAACTGGTCACTCAAATTATACACACTGCTCTAATTTCAGTGACGCCACAAGACACGCATGCACCTGTCTCAGTGGTCTAGTGGTATCAACCACAAGCTATAGGCTGCAGTACACGCTGGGCATGCTCAATGATAAGCCTTAGTGCCGGCCTCAGCACCGACAGCAATTAGAGGTCTAGCTAATGCTGTGGTCGCTCAAAATAACACACAAAACACCTACATCTGATTCGTCTAACGTTGGCCAAATACACAAAAACAACAAGTGCAACTAGCCACAAGAAAGCTCGCCCCATGTCTTACTGCAGGGTGCTGCCACCCACTAAACTTAATGACATGATCTTACAGCCACTGCCCGTCTGCTGAAGGCTTCACAGCAATATCTGTAACTGTTTACCCGTAATGTAATGTAAAAATAACAGATTAGGGTGACGTAGAGTCAGAAGACTGCAAGGTCACCTAACGTAGTCAAAAACATGTTACGTTAGCTCAGAAATGTAACTAAGATGGTGGGAAAGATGCGGTGAATAGATAAGTTTTCAGGGCTCGACGGAATGAATACAGGGTTGACGCAGCAGTGACTGTTGACGGTAGACTGTTCCATGCCCTGGCGGCAGCGACAAGAAACGCTAAGTCACCCAGTGACGACCTTCTAGTAGGTGGTACGACGAGCGCTGGTGAATTCGATGATCTCAGACGCTGTCTGGGCTCCATTCGAATGACTTGTTGAAGTTGGTTGGACAGGTAGGGTGGTGCCAGACTATGTTGACACTTTAACGCAAGGACACTTAATGCTGCTAAGTTACAAACAAGTTATATAGACAAATGACCATAAACAATATCTCATCGACTGTAGCCAGGACGAGTTAATAATGCTACAACATGAAGACCGAACCTGACAATCTTTGGTAGTGTGAGAATCCAGACGAGAAGAGGAATCAGGAACGCGGCCGTTTTTCCACTTCCGGTCTCGGCAACACCAATAACGTCACGGTTCAACAGACCAATGGGAATGGCTTGTCTTTGAATCGGCGATGGCTCCTTCACGAATAAACAGTCCAAAAAACAACCATTAAAACAACATACCATATTATCTTATGACTCTTACTTGTACCTCATGTAAAATTATTATTTACAATGTGTTGTAAGTATTCAACAGACTTACACAGCATAAGAAAGTCGACATCTATTAATGAAACAAAGAAATTCCTAAACAAATACAAAACAGCAAGTTGAAATTAAATAGCAATTATTTGATATTTGTCCAGATTTGTTGAATTATTACAAACTGTAACAGGGCCTGTGGTAGAACGTCGGTCTCTGACAGGCGAACTTTCGCTGTCCTGCGTTCGACCTGTAGCTGACGGGTGACCACTTATGTGGGTAAACCGTCCGCTGTAGGTCAGCCAACCAGGCCGACTCAGCCTTTCATCCTTTCGGGGTAGATAAATGAGTAGAAGGCTGCAATTAGATGTCCACAACCTTGGTCTGGGGATGCGCCATCTGGTGAATGCTTACGAGGTAGAGGCAGGTCGGTGTAATATGCAGGTAACACTGTGTGATCCGTACCCGAGCACCTTGAGTGTGAGGTACTACAAAAAGTGCGCTATATAAATACACTTACGTTTACCTTTTCCCTTTACAGTGCACAAAGAGTCTGCACTCAACTGCCGCAAGTTTTTTTAACCATATGGATAATTGGCACATCAAAATAGAGCAACACCAGCAACAACGAAAGCAAGCACCTTGTATCCAATCTTCAATATAACATCCATGATGTCTGATGGAAGTTCCGCGTCGGGCCAATTTCGGAGTGGTGCTGGGATGCGGCCACCTTTAGTAACAATGTTGTAGTCCTCCTTGAAAATTCTCCAATCTCGCTCAACCATCTCTTCGAGTGACTTGTCGGTCCAGTGTCTGTCGTCCCATTTCTGCTTTGCCTCACGCGATGCTTCCTTCCGTAGACGCACTCTAAGCCATTGTGCAATTGGCAACGCAATGACTACCACATTTTTTAATCTAACTTAATCTCTAAACATTTCACACAGGTAAAGTTAGCTTCGAATTCAATACAAGCGTTAGGGCTGGTGCTGAACCAGTCTCCAGTCAGTCCGGCCACAGGTGCCATAGTATAAACTTGGTCGTAAACAGTCGCTACTTTCTATCAGACCCATGGTTATCTTCCCAGCCACAGAACATCACCACCCTGTGGCCAGAACCAAATTATACTGTTGTGTAACAGAGGCAAGTGTGTGTCTGAACATTTTGCCCAAAGTTGCTACGTGATAATGTAATGGCTGCAGGTCGAGCTGGTGACATCTCGAGCACAAGTCCGGCATTGTGACCGTTACACCACCATGCCACACCACAAATTTACGCAGTATAAATGTTGCAAAACAGAGCACCATAGAGGTACTGACAAAAACTGCTAGAGAGAGGACTACAGATCTCTAGCATTCGTTAATAATAATAATAATAAAATGTCATCAAATATATCAGAAGGAACAACGACGGACACTTCGAGAGACCGGCTGCTATTGGGCGGAGGAATATGCCATGTCACAGCTACATTACAGCTCATGCATGCAGTAAACAAGTTCCTGCCTGCATATGTAATATTCTATAAACGCATTAATTTTTGGCAATACTTTGTCTGCTTGCACGATAGAATATTTAACTGCTGTAATGTATTAATGTCAAGTTAAAGTTGCTGCTCGCAATCGAAAAGCAGCGGTTATCTCAGATGTACAGACGCCATTTTCCTCGCCCTTTCCCGTGGTGACACAGATATGTGCCCAGTACAGAAGGCATGCAGGGGACTATATGAAGAAAAGAAATGTCTGAAGAGACACTACGTCTGGCAAGAATGCTACTGACATGCATAACAGTTACTTGCAGGTAGAAGAAAAACTACTCTGACAGAATGTTTATGCCTTCAGATGTTATTATTATTATTAATTATTCAGTTTTAAGACATTTATTGATAGGAAATTAACACTGCAAATTCATACCTGAGCTTGCGTGAAAGGCTACCTCACAATGTGAGGTCTTAATACGCAGCTTGTATAGCTTGATAAACAAAAATGATCTACAGTGGAAGAAATAGGGAAGTAAACAGGTACATCGTGTGATACACTAGCCCGTATCCGAGGTCTTGCAGTGTTCACTGGTGCCTAACTGAAAGGCTAGCTAGCGGAGATTAATGCTGACGTACGGGAAGCATTAGCGCATTAGAGGCGCGTTCGCAATGATGCACTACACAAATCCACGTTTACTTTTACTTCATCTACTGCACGCAGACAACTAATGTACTGTCAGAGCACTCAACTCGTGTGGCTTACAAGCAGCTAGCTCTCAGTGACATTTAACCCTTTATACTGCAAAGGTAATTGTAGTGCCACATCGAATAATATGAAATTGGTACACTGGCCGTTGACGGGTGGGCTGTTACATTTGGTACAGCAAGGAGGGGAGTGGGTGGAGACACAGCCCACCCAGGCCCCTCCTCCCTGTACTAAATATAACAGCCCACCCACCAACAACCAGTGTACCAATCAACGTGCTGTCGTCTAATGATACACTGCTCTGCGGTTTTAATGTGCCCTTTAAAGGGTTAAGTTAACTACGACTGTAACTGAAAGGATGTTGACGAACAAAGTACATCCAGCTGTCCACTTTGACTACGGCTTAAATGAGGACTGAATTAAGTCATGACAACGTAACCAGACAGATGCAGACCGAGTATTCAGCTCGGCTCTAGACAAATGCAGACCGAGTATTCAGCTCGGCTCTAGTGCTGACAGATCTCCATGCTTTACGTGCTAAACTCACTTTTCCTGATCTTTTTCGGCTATTGTTCGTCTCTTCTCAAGGAGATCACAATAATATTTCGATTGTTCTTTCTTTTGTTGCTGTCCACACAAGCACAGTAGCACACACAATAAAATCTGGCGTCTGACTGATACAAGTACTTACTCCCGTCGGGATATTGCCATGCCATTTGGTATGGTAAAACTAGAATGGCTTCGCTACCGGATGGTGAACATTTTTTGAAGATATCTTTATTTATTTCAACAGAATGTACGAACGTGACAGACAGACAGACACACACAGAGACAGATGGACACTGCATGATGGCACAGGCCGCGCTTGCATAGCATCGCACGGCAAAAATGATAAGAATTGCCAGATCCAGCTAGTGGACTGCAACAGCCTCCTGTACGGCACTACGGAGCGGAACCTCAACCGTCTCCAGAAGGTAGAATGCGACAGCTCGCATCGTGCACCAGGCTTTCTTCCAGACGAGCGCCACAGCTCTGCGCCAACAGCTGCACTGGTTACCGATCAGACAACGGATCAAGTACAAGCTGGCGACACTTACTTTCAGGGAGAAGTACTATCGGACATCACTGTATCTTCACGAATAGCTTTGAGACCATCAGGTTGCCAGAACACTTCGATCTACTACCGCTCCACTGTTTTACCGACCATCTGTGTCCACCATCTTCGCCTCACGGGCGTTCTACTACTCTGTACCTCAAGTCTGGAACTGTCTCGGGACATCCACAAGATCGGCGAACACTTTCAGTAGTTTTAGGCATTGCTTAAAGTCTGAACTGTTTGCCGCTGCTATTACTAGGCTAGCTGTTACCCGCCCACAGCGCTTCTGATTCGCTTGGCGACTCTGCGCTATACAAATTTCATTAGTATAGTATAATATCACATCCAAAATCTAATCAATTGTTTACTCTCATCAGCCGTACCCCTTCGAACAATTTCACAAAAATTCTTCCACAATATTTTGACTAATCGTGCAGACAAATAAGCCGACCAACAAACAGACTAACAAGGCGAAGAAACACTGCGGACGAAACAACGACGAACACATGCACACACGGTACTGAAACTAGAACGACACTATCACTTGCTTTAAGAGTCCTAACATGAAAACAAGGAATTATGGTGCAGCATACACACCTTTATATCAATGCCAGCGACGTGTCCTCGGCCAAAGAACTGAACACCATGCTTGTCTTTGTATATTGGATTATAGTCGACGCTCGTGTCCTCGCCAGCGTCCCAATCAAACACAAACTTACGATCGTTGAGACGACGAACGCGCTTCTTTCTCCGGGTGATGCCGAGATAGCGCTCTTGTAGCTAACGATCAACACATCGTCAACTGTAGGCATGTGCGAAATAGTTTTATTTGAAAAAAATTCGGATTTGGTACACATGGAGTTTGGTTCGGTTCAGTTTGAAAAACCGGTTTGGTTTGGATATTATAGTTATTTACTACATTTGTAATTAGTGTTGTTACGGTGCGGGATTTTGCGTTTCCGGTCGGTTTCGATCGGTTTTTGACCCCAAATTTCGGTTGACGGTTCGGTTTTTCTGTAGCACGATACCAACACTTACCGCATACCCACATTCTACTATAAACAAACACACGAACAAT
>Ga0209149_1000732_pt1 | contig 14480 bp, 7 predicted proteins | sample WorMetTyACAVOLI2_FD_187423 | JGI IMG/M metagenome (GOLD analysis project Ga0209149, IMG submission 187423) | Marine gutless worms symbiont microbial communities from Max Planck institute for Marine Microbiology, Germany - Olavius algarvensis... ... | reverse complement strand
AACACTAATAGGAAACCCTACCCCAGGAATTCAATGGTACAAATTTCGACCCCCTGGGGTGACCCATAACCGGGGAATGGGCCCCCCGTGAGGCGCTTTTTGTCAAATTACTTTGACCTCTTGTTTTATTTTTAGTTTTATCATAAAACTTTTTATCATTTATTCCGTATGGTAGACTAAGCTGGCTACCCGTCAGCTTTCTACTGCACGTTAAATACACACTATCGTATTGTATCGTATAATGGTTTCTGAGAAAGCTGGCAATATCAAATCGTCAGCTGACATTTCTGGCTACATAATGTCCAGAAAACTTACGTTATTTAATGGCGAATAACACTGCTATAATTACTTAAATGTCGCAGATAATGTTGGCTGATTGGCAGTTACATGGTAAGACGTGTCGCAGTGTCGGATGCAAGCCCAGTTCGCCATTGTCTGCACGAACACGAACCAGCAGAATACTTTGATGCAGTATCTTGTCCACTCACTGTACTCCACGAACTGTTGTGGTACGACGTACTGAACAGCGACATAGATTTCGCTAACAGTTATGAACCAGAAGAAAGCGGTGCTGACACGATCGCTCATGGCGCTCGCGCGAGAATCGCGATAATGACCACGGTAGCTCTCTCGCAATTTATCTAGCAAACTCATTTCATTTTCACAATCGTCGGACTTGCAGCGACGATGGTATTCGAAACCGTCTATGGAAATCATGTCGACTGCTAATGTTAATAAACAAGGAGTCTAACAAACTAAACAAAGACTGGATAAACAAGGTGTTTTCGCGCACCTGCGACACGCCCACCTTGTGTTGTACAGTTGCTATGGCAACATATCTACCTCCTAAAATATTTAATATCTTTGGTAGTTTCTATCTCTGTGCGAGGTCGTAAATAAGTAAGGCTGCAATCTTCATTTCAAATTTTGACAGACGCAGAACAGATAAACATAGATGTCTGTTTGCCAGTATTTAGTGCTCTTATACTCTGCATTGTGTATTGTATATTCTTTACGTAGGCCTACTTACACTGTACTATGTTGTTTTTATGTTTTCGTTATTTACATACCGTAGGCCTAGTCTGTTAATTTATCTGTATTTTTTCCATGTTGTTAAGTAAAACTTGTGCGATTGACATGAGTTCATTAAAGACTACTAGACTTGACTTGACTTGACTTGACAATGCAACACAATACAAAATAAAATTATAATACAGTACACAAAGTAAAGAGCTCCAAGTAAAGCAAATCTTATCAAATTATCTCCTATGGCCTAGGCCTACATAAAAATTTTCTATAGCATATTATTATCAATTTAAGGGAGAATGCGACCGTGAAACAGTTGTGTCTCCACTGTCATGTGATGAGCGCGGTGGCCTGTTCTGATGGCAATCTAAAACGCGTGTAAGTTTAGCATGCAAGGTGGAACATATTTTTCCAGATATTCATGGCTGTGCAGACTGCAGTGTGCAATAGGAGAATCACTAAGAAGAAATCTACAGCTTTTTGTCGCGCTTTTTTTTACCACGGACACATATGGTATATGGGATCTGGTGTTCAGTCGACGCCGTGGTCATGCGCACCAGAGAACTCGGTCTTGGCACCGCCCACTTGGCAGTATAAAAGCTGCAGCTTTGGCTGGCTCTCATCCAGACTTCCACGTTGAAACCTCGTCAGCAGTGAAAAAGCATGAAAAAGATCGGTTCAAAAACCGAGCCTTGTGATACTCCGAAGATGACGGCCGACGGCACTGTCACTTTATTGGCATCACTATCTCACACGACATGAATTGGCAAACACACATTGACGCGATAATCACGAAAGCTTCTAGTAGGCTTTATTTCCTCAAAATCCTAAAAAGTCAGGTCTTAATTCACATCAACTCAGACACTTCTATTTATCGGTTATAAGACCGATTCTCGAATACTGCTCTGCTATTTGGCATCACGGTCTGACCAAGGCCCAGGCGGAGTCACTGGAAGCCATACAACGCCGGGCACTTAGAATCATTGACTCATCCACAGTCGGCATGCCTTATGAGGTCGCATGCACTTAGTCTCACCCAGTTCGCCTCTCTCCACGACCGCCGAGAATAAAATTTTTTTTTCAGCTCCATAACTTTCCCCTCTTCTTGTATCTCCGGCCTGCTCCCACCACTCAGAGACTCCACCATCACGTCCAGACTACGCGTACTCCATCCCTATACCCCCGACCCGCAACCCGCACTAAACGCTACACTTCCTTTATACATTACGCTCTGTTTAATTACCAGTAAAATTTACTCACCCCTCTCACCCACTTAAAATTCATTCATTGTTATTTTATTGTCACTTATTGTTTTACTGTTTTTTTATTTTAATCATCTGAACTGTGTAATCTAGCTATACAAGCTACTGAAACAATTAAATTTGATTTGATTTGATTTGATAGTCGCCTTTCGTGCTGGCGGCATTTCGTGTTAGCTTGCACGACGCCCGAGCCTTGTCGATCTGCATCAATTGCGAAACGTTGCAACTTGCAAGCCGGCGCACTGACGACATACGACGTCGAGCAATACCGTACACATCATGAAATGTTTTGTATTACCTTCCTTGTTCATGCCGGCGTCGATGCACTTACGCAGACGGCAGGCGCGACACTGGTTGCGGTGTATCTTGTCGACAGCGCACGTTTCTGGTTTGCCACGTGACTTGCACTCGTATATCCGGCCCCGACGTACCGACCGCTACAGTCCACATCGGTAGAAACACTGACGTGTCAATGTGAATTCCGACCAAATACCTCCTAATTAACAGTTAAGGGCTTTGTTATATAGGCCTAAGCTACCTGGCTATTTATTAAGAAAGGTAATAGAAAGTAGAAATGTCCAATCTCAGCGTTTGAAACAGGATGAAAACTGCCAGTTCAGACCATAACTCATTTTCTCGCGAGTAAAAAAAAGCACATTATGACATTGGCATAAGCGAAGATTAACCCTTTATGGGCACATTAAAAACCGCAGAGCAGCGGACCGTTATGCAGCATTATGGTGATTGGTACACTGGCCGTTGATGGGTGGGCTAGGGGCCTGGGCGGGCTGCGGCCCCGCCTATAGTCTCATCCTCGCTGTACCAAAAGTAACAGCCACCCGTCAAAGGCCAGTGTACCAACTTCATATTATTCGATGTGACACTATAATTCTGTCCAATGCTATGCATGGACAGAATATAAATTTATCTGTGTGTGTGTCTGTGTGTGTGTGTCTGTGTATGTGTCCGTCACACTTTCTGTCAACTCGCTACAAGTCAGACCCCTCAATGGATATTATAGTTGATAGCTTAACTTAAAAGACGCGGATTTACGCAAGCATGTCCCTTTTTGGGGTCTCGATGATGAATAATCACATTTAGGGGGTCCAAAGTCCCCAAAAACCCTCATTTCGGGGGTCTGAATAGGCATTTCAAGCCAAATATGCGAAAAATTCAAATAGCTATAATGTTCAGATCTGTGTATCACATTGACATGAAATTTGACAGGTAGCTGTGGCCAGCAACAGAGACTTCGTGGGTGGTCTTGTATGGTGGTAAAACAATTCCAAGATGACGGACGGCCGCCATTTTGAAAATCGTTATATCGCCATATCTCAGCGAAAAATCATCCGATTTCGATGAAATTTTGTACACAGCAACAGATTTTGAACTGGATGAACGTCATGATCAAATATGAAAAATTTGCATTGGACAGACTCCGAGTTCGACCGAACGTATTTCTTGTTGCCTCTAAATTCCAAAGGGTTAAGCAGGTATTTGATTTGCCAGCGCTTCGTTACAAAGCAATGTAGTTTTACTTACTTACCTACAATGCATTATATAATGTTGTCTTACCCCTACCCATCCTCAAAATCATGCATTAGAGAAAATTGTAACCACTACTCACCCACACTACCCATACACTCCACCCATTGCGTAATATGTACACTGTGTTCAAAAAATAATCCACTTTTGTTTTCTTGCATAACTCTTAGAAAAAGTAATCAATCTGAATGAGAATTTCAGGCAAAATAGCTAATGAAATGCTGATTCGGAGCAGCATAAAATAATTTGTATTCTTCTTAAATGTTCTTTGCCAGCAGCGATATAAACCGGACGTCAGTAAAAGTGTATGTTTTTTTGAATACGGCACCTTATCGTGCAGCATCATCTACTAGTGGCATAGTTAGTAATCCGTAGTTTTTCTTCTATTCGCTGTATAGCAAACTTTGCTAATTAAGCAGTAAGGCGAACAATAGCATTGCTATATTATGCTTTTTATAAATCAGAACAGAATTAGCAATTCATGCGTCTGGAGAATAAAATGTTTCATTCCGCTTTCCCGCGATGCCCCGTCGTCTTACGTTCAAAGTAATCCACTGTCATACAGGGCGATGCGACACTGCAATCTGACGCTTGAGTTATTACATCACTATTACTATTTAGCACACCTTTATGAAAGCTTTCGCATAGGTTCATACTTTCCATATTCCAAAAAATACAACACACTTTCGGACTCTAGCGCTGTGGTCCGCTTCGCATTGCTAGAGTCCGAAAGTGTGTGGTCTGTGGACCACAGGCATCTTAGCTTACGGAAAACCGACTCTCAAGTTCAACCGACCCAAAACACCAACGAGACGTCGTGGTAGACTTACATTGTCCACGTATGATACGCTACAGCGCATTAGAGGTTTCACGACGATGCGCTATATAAATCGACTTTTAACTTACTTACTTACTTACTTACTTACAGCATTGTATGAGCTTCGATGACAGTCCGCAGCAGCAAGACAACAAAATATCGGCGTGGAGTTGCCTTCAGTGACTGGTTGAAAATATTTATGATAGCGTGCGTCGAGCCGAGTGACTAGTCGATCGACGGTATCCAGTGCGATCGAGTCGCCGGCAACATCAGTCAAATCGAGTTACGTCAACGAACACGTTTGCTCGCCGAACACAAACTGCACTTCCTCGAATTACACTGCGTCCTCGGTCCAGTGACAGTGTGTGTGTAATAACGTAGAAACTTCTTACTTTACACAACTGAAAATGTGTTACCTAATGACAACGTTTCGATCGAAACATCGAAACGTTGTCATTAGGTAACACATTTTCAGCTGTGTAAAGTAAGAAGTTTCTACGTTATTGATCGTACCAACTGAATGTGTGTGTAAGTAACAATCACCAGGATTATCACAAAGTGAGTGAAACATCGGACAGAGAACTAAAACGCGTAAAATACAACGTTTGTCGTAACGCTCGGAGCAGTTCTAGTGTGAGGATAGGGTCACACATCCTCAATATTGGCCAAGCCCCAGATTTTCCAGACTTGATTGGATGATAACGATATAAACTACTGAAAACACGGTACTGAAAATCAGAACAGTGTCTAGAAGCGCCCCTGACAACAGTAGAAATGTATAATGTTAACCTTTTACAGTGCTAAGTGCACTGTAAAGGGTTAACATTATACATAGTGCCACATCGATGATCGAATAATACAAAGTTGGTAAACTGGCCGTTACGTGCGGTACAGCGAGGAGGGGACTGGGATGGGTCGCAGCGCGCCAGGTCCTTCCTCGCTGCATGTACCAAATGCAACAGCCCACGGCCAGTGTACCAATGACGGTATTGCTGTATAGTGGTCCGTTGCTCTGCGGTTTTTATATGCCCGTTAAAGGGTTAAACTTGTGTTTGATAGTTAATACGACGTAACGTTACGTAAACGCAGTGGTGTATTTAATACAGCGAAAGCGATAGCGAAAGCTGGTATTGTTTTCAACGTATCTGTCTGTCTGTGTGTGCTTGTGTCAACAAACTAGATTGTGGTCCCGGAGACATGTCTTGTAGTGTGGATCACCACATAATCGGTTGCGAGTATTTTGGCAGGTATTCGTACGTTTGTTCCGCAGAGTCAGTAAAATCTCGTTAGCACGACAGCGTTGCGTACAAGAAGCTCAGCTATCGCAGAGAGGCCGCGCGATGCCTCGTGTTGTTGAGTATTTTGGTTAGTCGCTGAAGGCTGCTCTAAGTAGGCTCCGTCCGCCTACCAAGTTTGAAGTTCGTAGGCCTTCGCGTTCGGAAGATACGGCACATTTAGTGTGTCAGCTGTCTATCTACAACAGTTTCCCAGTTATTCGAACCACAATTGCAAAAACATTTTTACGTACACCGGCCTTCATTTTTGTTTGCCCTGGGGACGCCCCTGTGGCAATCACGCAAAACGTTGCATGAACGAAAAGACAATTCAGTGCTTGCTAAACCTCTCGCAGCATGTACCCATCTATCTTCAACAGTTTCCCAGTTATTCGAACCGCAAGTGCTAAAAATCGCCATTTTCACGTACCGCAGCCCACATTTTTGTTTCCCCTGGGGACGCCCCTGGGGCAATCACGCTAAATGTTGTATGGATAGAAAGAGAATTCGATGCGTACAAACTGTCTCGCTGAATGTGCCCATCTAACTATAACCGTTTCTCAGACAGAGCGAGATATTGGTCGAAAATCGTCATTTTTTCATACCCCCTTGCATTCGACGCCCCCGTTAGGGGGTTTCCGTTGGATTAGCACCATCCCGTTTGACATGAAAATAACCAGAATGGCTTTGCTACCAGATGGTGAAAAAATTTCGAAGATATCTTTATTCGTTTTGACGCAACTCACGAACGTGACAGACAGATGGACAGACAGACACCGCGCGCCGGCAATAGCCGCGCTTATGCGTAGCATCGCGCGGCAAAAACCGTTGGAGATGCAGACAAAAAAAACTTGACAGGTGTGTAGTTTGGACCAAAATGCAGGTAGACTTCGACGACGCATGTGGTACGTAACGTACGTGCTCAGGACATACACACCTGTGTACACCTGTGTACTGCCGTACACACTGTGGCGTCGCGGCTCCCATCGCACATGGCTTCAGTTTCAATTTACGAATGACAAGGGCCTAAGAATTGAAACTGAAGTCGTAGCATATGTGAAAATGACGACGCAACTAAAGACGCAAATGTAAAAAAAAATATTCCTCCAAAAACCGTGCACATTAATGAAACGATTAGGATAATGCGCAATTAACAATAAACATGATATAAGCAATCATGAAACCCTGCTTCTAAGAAAACTACATCAGTTTTAATTCATCAATATGGACTAACCGCTGAGCAAGTTAGGCCGAAACACGATATGTATAAAACAGTTAGTATGATGTTTACCTTGAAGAATCCAGCACACCTACAACGACAAAAACAAGATACTCAAGTACATGTAAAACTAAAGTAAACTAAATAGACAGAATGTTCAGTCGTTCGGTAGTGTGCTACTGAATTACATCTGAAAATCTTGAATTGAATTTTGAAGAAAGTTAAGAACACTGATATGCAACCAGACCTATGAATTCTACACTGTAGGCCTAGTTGATAAGCGCATATTCTGATATTAATATCTCGGACAGGCACAGAGGGTCCGCATGTATCCTCTTAAATCTGTGGACAGTCCACTAGAACTGGGTTTAAGGGCGCCCGGACCTCTAGTGTGAGCCAGCGCATGGACTGGCCAGCGTTGGGATAACAGATGAAACCGGCTCCGGCACTATTAGCAGTGCACGGCCTCAGAGAAACCCAACATACAGGCCTAGCTCGTCTGTCTGTTTGTCTGTCTTTCTTGCATGCTTTATTTCTGTTTTTCTCTGTACTGTTTTTTTATTGTTCTATGGGTTCTCCTGATTCAAATAAATTGATTGAAAATAATACAAACTGCACACACGCAGCTGCCAGCAAATCCCCATCCTTCATTCCCATTCCGGCGTGCGCATTGGGCCATCTTAATTGGCCTCAGCGTCGTTTGCGGCAAATTTAGGCCACGGTGGCCCGGTATGGTATGGTATGGTATGGTAAATGTGATGCCAGTCACAGCAAACCTCGCTCCGCATTTGGTACAGCGAGGAGCATAACAGCCCACCCATCAACGGCCAGTGTACCAACTTAATATTAGTCGACGTGGCACTATAATTACTTTTGCAGGGATAATGAGCAGTAGTCAACTAACTATTAATGAACATAATTACCAAGCAAAAAAATCACTAATTCAAAAATCCAAATGACTTTTTCACAAGTTAATCACTTGACCTTTCTGTAGACGACATTAAGTGAACGGTGAAAGGATCGGGTGTATTGTATTTTAATTTCTAGTGATATCTATTTTCACTTTTTCACTGCGTACCTAAGCTATGGCTGAATTAGGTTAATCTTCTTATGCACCAGTATAAGCGATATCATCAGATTGCTGCGTGGAGTGAATTGATGCAGAAGGTCTAATAAATATAAATAGTCGTGCTGCTACAGATCTAGAGACACTTTCACCATACGGTTTTTGTCACGATTTAGGTTACTATTATCCACCGATAGGAAATCGCATACGGGCTTTCGATTGGCACCAATTACGCGACGACCGACTTTCAGTGACGCTGAACGATCGCAACGCACCAGTTTATCGGACATCACTTTATTCTGTCGCTTGCAGTGTAAAAGAGAACGAAGACAGATCGATACTGTCGCCGTACCAAATGTAACAGCCCACCCACCAACTGCCAGTGTAGGCGACCAATCACCGTATTGCTGTTTAAAGGTCCGTTGCTCTGCAGTTTTAATGTGCCCTTAAAGTGTTAGATATGCGAAATCAGCTATTTTTTGGTCATTTGTGCTACCAACGTCGAGAGAACTGAACGCAGAAGCATAGCATACAGTTTTCACCATGCACCCAGGTAGTCCAGGGACTGTTGTGGTAAGCTTACTGAATTTCATACGGCGAGGCCCTAAAATGAGACTAGGATGGATGCGATTTTTGGAATTTTCTTTGTAATATCTTGGAAACGGTAGAACATATGGCTCAGGTCAAATAGCATATGGGCTGTCGATTGATACCAGTTTTGATGACTTTGAATAGCCGTGAACGGCCGCAACGCGCCAGCTCACAATGTTACACTATATATTGCATTTTCCGGAGTCTGCTGTTTAAACGTGAACGAAGATAAACCCATACTATCAGCGATTGAAAGATATAAAAAAGCTCCATGTCTGTAGATTTCAGCGATGTAAAAATAGTGCACAAATTTACAGAGGTCATCTGCAGACGGGTAAAATGACAGTGGACTGTGTGAAATCAGCGAATTTTGGACACTGTAATGCAATTATGTGAGAAACGGTACAAAATCCGACCAAAGTTACTACTGTTCAATAATAGGAAATCGCATTCGCCCTTTCGATTGGTTCCAAAATTGTTGATCTTGAACAACCATGAAAAGTGATATAGCAACGGAGTAAAAACTGACCGAGACCCAGTTGGCTATGGGACAGAGTGGAGTAGGCGTGGCACATACGTTTCGGTGTTTCCGCTGTAAATCAGTAATTTAAGATGCAAGTCATTCCGCACACGTACTTATGAACTAATAATATAACTATCGTAATTTAAACAAAGTAACTAAATAAAGTAATGTTGATTCATATAGCACATAGGCGTAAAATGATAATACGCTGAAGGTATAGCGTTCCTGTATATGATGGTAATGCGCGACCTGTTTGAGATAGCTAAGTTTCTTGTAACAGGCAGTGTGACGACGCAACGTAAACTGAAACATTTTACTACGAATATGTAGCGAAATCCAGTTAAAGTTATCGAAAATAAACATCTGTCAGTGTACATGCATGCGAGCTACCGAAAGAGATGATTTCGATAAAGTCACGGCTATAACAATAGTTCATTGTTAAAATTTTAATGAATAATAAAGTTAAACAAAAACCGACACCGACGCGGCGAAACCCAGAGCAGATATACAAACCCGTCACAAGCGTAGATGCCGTAATGTTTGCCGGATGAGTGATCAGAGCACACCTTGCATGGCTCATCAGTCAGCAAGCGACCTACACGTAAGACAACCGCACTTTTGACTATCATTTGAATGTCTGTGACGATTAGTCGTGAAAATTGGACAATTTTGCGCTCCTCGGCGTCAGTTGCACGCGAATTTGCAGTTGGCATTGATTGGATGATGGACATGAATCTGGTCATGTCGTGCACATAGCAAGCAAGGTGTGACAACCGCGTTGCCGTCGTGTCGTGAGGTCACGCGGCGTCGTGAAGGCTGGTCCGTTCGTTAACCCTTTAGAGTTCACAGGTAATAATAGTGCCACATAGAATAATATGAAGTTGGCATACTGGCCGTTGATGGGTGGGCTTGATGGGTGAGTTGATTTGATAAAGCGATGAGGGGCCTGGGCGGGGTAGCAGCCCATCAAGGCCCCTCGCTGTACCAAATGTAACAGCCCCCCAATCAACGGCCAGTGTACCAATCACCGTATTGCTGTATAACGATCCATTGCTCCGCGGTTTTAATGTTCCCGTGAAAGGGTTAAAATCTGATAGCGTCAATCGCCGCCCCACGAATGTCTGCGGTAATTACCTGGGCGCCTCTGTGCATGTATAGGCAGAGCAGGTATTGTGATCATTCTGTGCGTCTGTGTGTGTCTGTCTGTCTGTCCGCAAGATAACTCACGAACGCGGAGATGGACCTACACCAAACGCGGTAGGTATGAGCAAGGGCAACCCTCTAGAAGTGGTTAAATTTTTATTCGATTCCAGGTATGGTTCCATTATCACTGTTCCACTTTCCTTCACAATATACGAGACAGTGCATTTTACGCCATAAATTGGTCGGCCTAACTTGTTTTTCGCAGCTGCAGAGTGCAGGTTTGTATCCCCACACGGATACAGCTTAATTAAGTATAGTGAACAAAAATGAATTAAGACAAAAACTAAGAAGCCGGCAGGCGACGAGGTTACTGTAAGCACCCTTATTGTCTGTCCTGTGTCTGACTATTAATGAAAAACATATAGCCGATAGAGCCATCTGACGACTGTTAGAGTAATGTAAAGCAAAATATGCGTAGGGTAGGTTAATACCCTCGTGCCAAATCTATTTCCTCCTACAATTTTGGTTCTATTATAAATGTTTTCTGGCCAAAATGTTCATCATAAGTACATACGCGAGAGATCATCGCTGATTTTCCAGATATGCCTTCATTTCCAAATGCAAGCGACATGGTAAGTAGGCCCTCAAAATGCTTTTTTCTTAAATTTTATAGGAACTAGGGCGGGGGAATTTTTACACTTTTCACAACCAGACAATAGTAGGCCAACCAAGAAATACTCCAAGTTTCATCGAAATGTAAACATGGCTTTGCTTTTGCAAGAAAACATCAGACAAAGATACATGCAGCAGAGTTGTCCATTAGTTGGGTGGATCCGCGAGTTGGGTTGGGTCCGGTTGGGTCGAAATTTTGCAGTTTTCGATGGGTTGGGTCGAATATGACAAAAGTGCTATATTTTTATAATTACACAACATACAATTGCAAAAGACCGTGCAAGTTAAATACAAGGGGTATGAAAAATTGGCGTTTATCGACCAATATCTCGCTTTATTTTGAAAACGGTACAAGACACGGCCATAGTTACAATGGAAGATAGTTTTACTGTTAGTTGTATCGGATTGGGTTGGGTTGGGTCACTCAGTTGATGGGTTGGGTTGGGTCCGGTCACTGAAAATGGACCCACAGACAACTCTGACATGCAGACAGACTGAGAATAGCCAACAAGATGATGCATGGACAAAAGCAATGACGCCGGGGAATTCTACAGTACATTCACATGCGTGCTAAATTTGACGAACTATAGCAAACAGCAGGATTAAGTGATCAGCGAGACTGACATCGATCGACATTGAGACGTGACGCTGAAGTTTGTTTAACGCCAACAACACAGCAAACAGTGCATGGACGACGCGACGCGTGTCAATTGCCTCAGCTTCAGATGTCAATCAAATGCGTAGTTCTCTAGCAACGATGTCCAGGGTTGTCGGTGTCTGGCTAGAGATTGACGGCGGGGCGGGCCTCCTTATTAATAGCAGTCACCGATATCAGTCAAAAGATGTATGTAGAACCGCCGGCCGGCCGACGCACCGTTTCCCAACCGACTAATTTACCACGTGTTGACTGCCAGCGGCCCGGCCTCAAAAATGTTCTTTGTTGTGCGGCGACTTTGCCGCCGTCAAATGTTCGCCATGAGGGCTGTCATTAAAGGCGACGCGCCGCACGTTTTATTATGCTGCTTGACTGTAATGGAATGCAGTTATTGTTATTATTACTATTACTATTACTACTACAGTACTACTACTAGTTTTTTTCTGGTTCTGCCTATTACTAAAGCAGATCAAAAGTGCATTACAATTTCCAAATGCCAAATTAGGAACGAGAAGCTCAGCTGTCACAGAGAGGTTGCACAATGCTTCGTGTCATTGAATATTTCGCTACGTCACTCAAGGTTACTTAAGGTTACTGAAAATGGTACCATTCGAAAGCTTGGTTACGGTTTTCTGTTCGCACTCCATAGCAACTGTTGTCGTATCTTTAGCCGTTTCGATACAATACACGAACGTGACGGACAGACAGACACCGCACGACGGCATTGGCGGATAGGCCGCGCTTATGCATAGCATCGCGCGGCAATAAAATCGTTGTTGACCTTAACTTTGCATGGTCTGCTATGGTCGAGATTTGCTGTGTTTGTTTTTGACTTGTTACATTTGGTACAAAGTGGAGAGAATATTGACGGCCTGTGACGGCCTGTGAGTCAATTAATGCACTGGCTCACTCCGCATGACGCATCCAGTTTCTTGCGAACAGTTTGACCAACGGCCCACTAACTCAAGCGGAAATCCAGAAATTAAAAGCAAGAGCACAAAATTATCGCACTGCCTTAATAACGGTGCTTTCCTTGTGGGTTTATATCTCGACGAGAACTGTCTCCGACCAGTGGCGTACCGAGAAATTTGTCTTGGAAGGATAGACAACAGCGCAGGCAATCAAGCAAGTCATGAAAGAAAATAGGTGCAGAGTACACTTGTAGTGGGGATCCAGACATTTCTCTCCTGGGTATATTCCCCGGACAGTTTCCCCAAGACAATTTCCCCTCCCTTTTTACATGGTGTAGGACACCAACACCACCATCCACCGATCTACAATAACCATCGTTAACGTGTACAAAATAATTGATAGATGTAGATCTGTTAGAGTATACGGGTTAGTGTCAGTTTTCAAATTTTCGCTTTAACAGCCAGGCAGGAGGAAATGTCCTAGTGGTAAAGAAATTGTCCGGGAAACTGTCCAGGGAATATGTTTGGGGGAAATGTCCAGGTGAATGTCCTACATTCTTACCTGTGCGCAAGAATGCGAGTGCATTCCACAGTCTCAGTTCAAAATGTTCTCGGGTATAAACAGAACTGAAGCAGAAGCTCTTCAGTTTTAATTCTTATCAATCAGGTATAAATTATAAACTCCATGAAAAGGAATAAGTAAGAAATCGAATTGTAAATATTTATTTACTATAGCTATTGGTAGCATATTAAATAGAAAAGAAAACACAAAAAAACATACGCACAAATAAACGAAAGCAAATAAAATAAGCAACACACGCTACATGCATTCCACTTTTAGTAACAACATTATCCAAATACTAGGACGAATTTCATTTTCACTGCATCAGTTCAACATATTTTTTTAAATTTAATTATTCACGTTGGGAGTGGACGTCGACGGTCGGCCGTGTGCAAGGACGTGGTACGCCATCTCTTTGGCAATGATGCGACAACTAGGAGGCGTGCGTGTCTGACAGCAGCTGTTAGCAGCCGGAACACAACAGCTAGTTATCACGACGTCACGAAAGCATCACAGCCAATAACGTCATCGGACCTAACTCGTCAAATTTCCTACCAACGTTCGTCTGTCTGCCTCTCTATACGACGGTCTGTATGTCCGTCCTTCTCACACAGTATATGTTTCCTGCCAATCAGCGTGATAGGGCTACATATCGACGGCACATTCAAGGAATATAGAAACTGTATGTAGGGCCTAACTGTATAATTGCTACCGTTTTCGGTGAATAAAGATGAATATATAGAAAGACAGTACCTATAAAACAGTCGGTTAGTGTAGTTATTGTATTTCTACGTATCGTGCATGTTTGTGTCTTAAGATGACCAAAGCGGTGTCACAGCTGCGACTTAAACGACTTAAACGCAATTTCTTGCAATTCTTGCAGTCATTGGCGGTCGCATCGCGTCAATTCTTTGCAAAAAATAGTCGCGCTGCAGTCGAATGCCTACATCGCCATTCCTACAACGTCGAATACGCTAGTTTCAGACGGTTAAATGCTCACTAGATGCCGCAAAACGCAGCTTTTACCGGGCATTTAACAGTATCTTCGGAAAAATCAGGCATATTGCATCGGAGGAAGTGATTCTCCAACTTGTGTCCACAAAATGTATACCGATCTTATTATACGGCCTTGAGGTGCTCCCTATTAGACAATCACAACTTAGATCCCTGGACTTCATGATAAATAGGTTATTTATGAAACTTTTCAAAACCAG
>Ga0209149_1000731_pt1 | contig 14486 bp, 10 predicted proteins | sample WorMetTyACAVOLI2_FD_187423 | JGI IMG/M metagenome (GOLD analysis project Ga0209149, IMG submission 187423) | Marine gutless worms symbiont microbial communities from Max Planck institute for Marine Microbiology, Germany - Olavius algarvensis... ... | reverse complement strand
AAGCCTTTATTGAAATCAAGTTGACAAACCGCAACTTGCTACAATGACACACACCAAACAAGCTGCCACGCAGGACAGCACTACACTGTATAACAGAACACAAAGCTTTGGCACGCAGGCCTTCAATACAACCAAACATAACACAAGTTCAGCACGGAGCGTAGGCAGCTATAATAATAAGCGCCATGTCCACAATGCCGTAACTTCATTAATACAAACCACACAAAATAAACAAAAAAAATAAAATGTGAAACAAAAAATAAAATGATGGATTACGCTGGACATTTGGCATAACATTAAGTTACATTGTTCAAATTTAAAAACATTGACGCAGCTAGTTGATATTGGTTGAAATCGCAGGTTGGTTGGTGATGTGCTAATCTGGACGGCGTTCGTGTCATATGCTGGTCCGTTCAGTCTGAGTGACCGAGGCGCGATGATTGACAGCTGGATGACAGACATCAAACTGCAGAAAATACCGTGCACAGAGAACGCTGATATCGTCGACGCTGTGGTTAATGCAAATACCGTGAGCACCGCCGCGATTTTCTTTTTCTTCTGCAGTTTGTTGAATTCAATCTGCTCAGATTCTGTGTATTTTATTAACTTTTATCCAAGAAGGGATTAAGACTATATCTTGTAGTAAATCACTCCTAAATCTTTATGTACTATGCAGTGTAAATACTGTTTATTAAGTAAGCATTTTTGCCTCCGCAAACTATGTCTGGCAAAGGTTATTACGTTTTCACAATGTCCCGTTGTCTGTCCCGATGTCTCATGCCAACATCGTCATTTTTTTACTTTACACCAATATTGAACGGATTTCGATGAGATTTGGGTTGGGAGACGTATAGGCAGTAATCATTACCACCGACAGATAAACTGATTACATTTTTGTCGAAATCGTAACAGGGACAAGGAAACACGATATAACAGAAAATTCGAATCGACGTCAAACCGGCGCTGCCACGTAGCGAATGACTTTACAAATTTCACAGTACATATGGCGGCAGCATTATGACTGCACGCGTTTTTAGCTTTCTACACTGTATTCCAAAAACATGCAACTACGTCTTTGATGATAAGTTAAACTAGAACTGTCCGTTTACAGAGCTTTTAGGCACACTTATTACTAAGAGTATAGGCCATCGACAGGTGTTTTATTTTCCCACATCACATATTTAATGCAACTACTTAACCTTGGGAAACTGCCGAGACCTAAATATCATAAATTTAGCACATTGCTGACTTTCCGAATGCTACAATATTAGAATATTACATGCAAAACTGTTACTATATTAGTTTATACTTACTTATTATTTGAGTTTGACTTATGGTATATAGCAGAACAATAACAAGATTTATTACAGACGATAAGGTTGTTATCAGCGAGTGAGACGGGTGATGCGATTGGCTTCAGACAACAACAGAGCACAACGTCGCGAGCATTTAAGCTGGAGATTGCGGTGAATTATCCTGTGCACACCTAAATGAATGTCAGTTTCAGGCAAAATTTCACGAGCTGATCGGTGCCTTTTTGGTTCGTCATCCTGACTGAGCATTCTACTGCCATGTGCATGTTGTATTATTGTTTATTAACCAAGAAAATCTCTAGATATAAAATAAAGATGAATGTATTCGGTAGGTGTTGGAGTGGAACGTTCAGGGTCTTCCTGCGGACAAGTTTTCTGTTCAAAACGGCATCCTTGTCACTAGAGCTCAAGGCATCATACTACTGATCGATCCGCAGTCAGCTGGCAAGAACTGGATCAAGAAGCTACATGACCGAGATCTGCAGGTGCGTACCAGCATTCTCTTTTTTCCTTTACCTGACTTCGTTCATTATCGTTGCTATTGCGTCCATCATCATCACCAAGAAGATTATTATATCATTAAATGATGTTCAATACCACGACTCTAACGGCAAAAATTAGGAGAAACAAAACCGACAAAATAACCTGTTACCTTAGACCTTAGTTCATCCCGTGTCAAAGACACATTTGGGCCAAACACGCACCTTCTATGTTGACAGCGAGCTGTTGGGCTACTTTCCAGGTCATGCCGGTGCTTTTCAAATCTTGTTGTATGGTGTCTATCGAATTCTTTTGAAATAACACAGAAAAAAACTAGACTAGAAGGGCACTCGGTGGAGCGAATGTACCTCCGACATAGTTGTTCCCACGGCTCGCGGTGAATAAAACCATTTTAAAACCACGCGTCGCTGCAGTGACGGGCGCCCAATACCTGTACATGGGATTTTCCCGACGTAGTAAAATTCCGTGTTGCAGCGCATACGATATCGGAGAAAGCAATCCGGCTCCGGCATCCGGACTATAATCCGGATCGGGCTCAAAAGTTAATCAGTTCGTCCACGTCCCGACATCTGTCGACACGCAACATTTCATTCAAATCCATGCACGCGTTTTTGAGTAATCTTGCTAACAGACAGACAAACAAACGAACGCGGGCAAACGCATTTACCTCCTCCTTTGTCGGAGGTTATAAACAGAAGAGTGTATTAACTAACGACAGTAGTACGTACTGCTAACTAACTAACTAACTAACTAGCTAACTAACCTATCAAGCTCCGTATTGTAGCCAACAAAACGGTAATTGGTTCACATCTAAATTGTTCGCTGCACCTGTTGTTGCTGTACTCAATCCAGGTAGCTCGCGCTGATAGCAAGCAGTTTAACGGTTACCTGGAGAACGCCGCGACGATGGGACGCCCACTGCTCGTCGAGGACATAGACGAGCCGTTTGATTGGACGATTTCGCGCCTTGCCGAACAGGTGTCGGTGAAGCGAGGCGATTGGCGGATGAAGGTCGGCGACAAAGAAGTGAAAGTGTCGGACGGGTTTCGTCTGTACCTCACGACGAGGCTGTCTCGTCCGCTGTTGACAATCGAGACGCCGTCGTACATCGACGTCGTCGACTTCACTTTCACCGACGACGCCGTCACTGACCAGTTGCTCAGTTGTGTCTTCCAGCACGATAAACCGGTACGTAGATTTCCGTCCTAATGATGAACTCACTTCGTTGATAGCTCATAATATAGTAATAAAAAATTATGTCAGTTAGTCATCAAGTTGCACTGTCGGCGTTTGCGTATCAGTCGCTTAATTTTTTTCTCGCCACAAATGCGTTTGTCCTGTGTTTTCAGAAAAAAACGCCACTTTCTGTTTTCTTGCATAACTCTTAGAAAAATTAACGAGTTTGAATGAAAATATTAGACAACGCAGCTGATGAAATGTTGATTCTAACAATGTAAAACAATTTATCTTCTGAGTATTTTTTGCTAGCAGCTACTCCTAAATAGTAAATCAGTAAAAGTGCCATTACAGCAATGCGATTTACTATTAAAATGGATGTGCGTGAGTAAAGCTATGTAGCAAAACGTTTGGTCAAGACGCTTTTTGACGGAAGATGAAGTTTTGATGGGCTAAAGACATGAATGAAAAAATCAGGGCGAGATCTTTAACTTGTAGTTGGATAGACAGTGTGTGGTCAACTACAAGTTCACAACCCGTTGGCGGTTTGGCTTATAGTGGTAACGCGTTGGTGTTGAACAACGAAGTTGCGCTACGCCAGGCCCGGTTAGTACCAGCGTGGGTAAAACATCTCAGTGCAAAACCAGCCACCCCGGTCTACTCAGCCTGGCTATTCCTCCATGGATAGGCGAAATGAGTACCAGCAAAAGGTGGGGAGTAAACAGGCACACCACAAGATGCACTACCCGTATCCGTGGTCTTATAGAGTTAGCAGGGTCCCAGAATATTAATCGAATATGCTGAGGACGTCTCTGACATCTTCGCCTTTCATGAGCTTCGACATCATCTGTTTGCTGACGATATGCAAGGCTACTGCAGTGGACGCTCAGTCGACGTTCGTGTGATGTCTTCAAGAATTGAACGAAGTGTTTCCGACGTTAGCGACTGGTGCGCTGCCAAGAGATTGCAACTAAACGCTGACAAGACCGAAGTGCTTTGGTTCGGTCCACCATCACAGCTCCGTCAGCTCTCGTCCGTCAGTTCAGCCATCACCATAACATCATCACGCCGTCGTCAGTCGTCCGTGATCTGGGCGTCTTGTTTGACGCTGAGCTGTCAATGCGCCAGCACGTCTCGCGTGTGTCACAGACGTGCTTCTTTCATCTGCGCCGCATACGCCCAGTTCTTCGTCAACTCGGTCGCGACGTCACTGCCAAGCTGGTTACAACTTTGGTGCTGTCGCGCCTTGACTACTGCAATGCTGTTCTTGCGGATTTGCCGGCGACGACTCTATCCCCTCTACAGAGAATCTTGCATGCAGCAGCACGTACTGGACCTAAAGCTCGGCGACCGTGTCACTCCTGCTTTGCGGGAGTTGCATTGGTTGCCGATCACAGAGAGAACACAGTACAAGTTGTGCCTGCTTGTGCATAAACGTTCGTCGGGCACGCTCCTGATTACATTGCCAGCTTGTTGATGCCCGCCTCTGACATTCCTTCACGGTCGTCGCTGCGTTCGTCGAGTAACTGTGACTTGGTCGTACCAAGAACGAGTCGGAAGGTTGGTGACAGGGGTTTCTCTGTTGCCGCACCCCGTGTTTGGAATCGGCTGCCGACCGACTTGAAACTCTTGCGTTCGACTGCTTCATTCAAGAGCAAACTGAAGAGTTTTATGTTTCATGCTGCTTACACCGGGAACACCATGTGTGAACTCTGGAATGCGCCATCGGTCTGCTTGTAGGGGGCGCACTACAAGTCACTGTCGTTACTGTTTACTGTTACTGTTGGCTGGTGTTTGGCTGAGAGCTAGTTAAACGGAGATTAGCGCCGACGTACGGAAAGCGGTAGCGCTTCAGAGGCGTGCACGCGATAGTGCGCTATACAAATTCACGGGTTTACTTACTTTGCTTACATGAATCAGTGATGCCACTGCTGTCATTTTTGCCGCGCGGCATAAGCGCGGCTGCACTGTCGTGCGATGTCCGTCTGTCTGTCCATCTGTCAGTTTGTCTGTCACATTTGTGTATTCTGGTCGAAATGAATAAAGGTATATTCAAAACTTTTTACCGTCGGGTAGCCAGCCACACCATTCAATTTTTTGATACTGAACAAAACGTCATGACAATATTTCGACGGGGACCTCCTAAAGCAAAAAAATCGCTATTTTCGACTAATACATGGCTTTGGCATGCTGGACCGTCGCGTGTTGTTAACATTTCGACAGTGAAGTACAGGTTATAGTATTTATGCGTCGTCCGTATCCCGCGATCAACAAACGCCGCCGCGCCACGCCACGGCACGCATCAGTGAATCTTGTTTATGACAGGAAACGACGATGTAACGCTGAAGACAACAGAACAGCATTTAATTGTACGCATTGATAAATTGATAAATCTGAAGCCGAAGTAACTGATAATAAAAGAATGCGCTCGTACTGTTGAAGCTAACTATTGACAGACACGAAGCACCGCGCGGCCTATCTGCGACAGCAGAGCTTCTTGTTTCTTTTAAGTGTTTAACCCATTAAAACTATACTGTGTCAGGAAATGTCTTAAGAAAGCGTTTTGCTTCATATTTTTTTTATTTACTCACGAGTATTTAATGAAATATTAATCTTCAACGGTAAATACCATTGCTTAATAGAACTTTTACTAAAGTCCTGTTTACATTGCTGTAATACAAACTATTTTCATATTTTTAAATTTTGCATTCTTTCATTAAGTAAGTAAAATTATCGCATAGTGCACCCAAAAGCCATCTGGGCTGGCTTAATCTGCCGCACTAGCCAGCACTTCAAACGCCAAAGACTTCAGCTATATTGTCTGAAATTTTCATTCATATCAGTCAACATTTCTAAGAGTAATGCAAGAAAAAGGGAGTGTTTTTTTCTGTACATAGTGCAGTCAATGGACCCCGTTGTTAAATATAACTCGTATTGATTAATCGATTTTTGATTATTCTGCACAATTTTGTCACTCACATATATATAGACATTACAACTATTATTTTGTTTTCCCACGTAAAATGCGTTTCTGTTAATTATATGGTTTTCCATATCTATTTTCTGTTCATTTTCGCGATATCTAAGGACTTGTGAACTGTGGAAAATGTCTGTTGTTGATTGTACTTTTATATTTCTTAAGAAAATATTACGATTAGTTACACAAAAGTACAATTCTTGTTTGTTATAAGGAGCAAGAAGAGCAGCGATTGAAGCTGCTCGAAGATGAGTTTGCAAGTAACAAGATGATCGAGCAGCTCGAGATTGGTCTGCTAAATCGCTTGACATCGACGTACAGATGTGTCGTCGACGACGCTGACTTCATATGTGGTCTATCGGAGACAAGCGTAAGTGATGCCTTGGCAGTCGAATAATGAAGTGCAGGGAATACAACAGTCAGCAGCCAGATTATCCGACATTTCATTGAAAGTTGTGTGTCTGAATATGAACTTAAGTAATGAACATAATAGAACTCGTAATTTATGGAATCAAAATATGTACAGGGTTGGCCAAAAACTGGACTGTTTTAGAAGTTTTTAATTCCTGTATCTGATGACATAGAAAGGTGATGCATATATGAAATTATTCAGTTTTTATCTGCATTAAGATTGATATGTTGCATGTCACCACATTTAAATATTCTTTGCACAAATTCAGTGAAACCCGTAGTCCGTATAACAAGTGTCTAAAACTTCATTAATAGCCATCACCCATTTATCTCAAAACGAAATATCTGTTTCTTATGCTGTTGTTGCTTACTTCAGGCAGCTAAAGGGTCACCTCTTTGTTTGAATTGAGACTGCGACGCACTGTGACTCTCTATTTAGCTCGCTTACTTACTTACTTACTTACTTTAGTACTGGTTATGGCAGGACCGTCTAACGGACGTGCGTCAGCGCCTGCAGCTGGTTGCTGACAGTCAGAGTAAGCTGGCTGCGGCTCGCAATGAACTGCGTCCAGTCGCTCTACACGCCTCTTTGCTGTATTCTCTGCTGTCGACCATGCCCGCCGTCAACCACATGTATCAGATGTCGCTGCAACAGTTTCTGCAACTTCTGCAGCTTTCTCTGCAGAGGTTAGTTGTCAGTAATATAGTAATAAAAATTAGCCGGTGTAAACCTCGTCCCGCGCCCCAATGCACGGTGAGACCAGCGGGCGGATTTTAATGGCACAATTTCAGAGCCATTACCCGTATATTTCAAAAATTTTATGACGACAGTTTAATAATAATAATAAAAAAATAATAATAATGATAATAATAATAATAATATACATATTTCTATCCCGCCATAGGTCGTTACTTCAGAGGCGGTGAAACCCTTTAGAGTGCAAAGGTAATTATAGTGCTACATCGAATAATATTAAGTTGGTACACTGGGTGTTGATGGGTGGGTTGTTACATTTGGTACAGCGACGAGGGGAGCTGCTGCTGCTGTACTTATATTAATTTGCTGGTTAAACATCCGAGCACTGCTTTAATATACATAAAATTTCCGTATTCGCACTTTGAAATTTATTATTAGCAGTAACGTACCCAAAAGTTCAGATTATGGGGCGGAGGCGCAGTCCTCCTCTTCCTCCCCTAAAATACAGCAGGGGATCTGGGGGACGCTGTAAACACCGCATAGGCCAAACGGGTTTTCTTGCATTTCAGACCATTTTAAGTCTAATTTTGCCGTTTCAAGTTATAACAAGCCTAAGTGAATCACTGCGTATGACTCAGTTATAAATATTGTTGTTTCAACCATTTAAAAGAATCTGTACTAGAAGGCGTGAAACGTTACTTGCACCGCATACAAAATTGGGCCAAATAATTTCCAGATGCCAATAAGAAGCGGCCGGCCGGTCATTTCCCTTGCAACGGCAACGGATGGGCAGTAATGTAAACGTACCGTAGCAGTAGTGTAAATGTACGTGTACAACGTGGCACAGATCGCAGAAGTCAAAGATCCTGCTGCAGCGCGTCGACAGCGTGAAGCAGTGCCTGACTAATGAAGTGTTCCATCAGTCCGTACGCAGTTTCTACCACGCTGACCGAATCATATTCACTCTGCTGCTCGCTCTGAACATCGACTTGCAAGCCTGCAACATCACACGCGAAGAGTTCGCCACCTTCGTCAAATGTATGTGTGCTACAGTAAATTGAGCTGAATCTGTTGTATCGCGAAATTGTCTGTCTGTTCACGGAGATGCGTAAAATTAACCCTTTAGAGTGCAGAGGCAATTATAGTGCCACATCAAATAATATGAAGTTAGTACACTGGTTGTTTAGGGGCGGGCTGTTACATTTGGTACAGCGATTAGGGGACTGGTGTACCAATCATCGCATTGTTGTATAATGGTCCGTTGCTGTACCTTTTTAATATTCTGGTAAAGGGTTAACTGAAAAGATTTTGTGATTCCATTTTTATCGCCGATATTGATATAGCAATTTTGTCTGTTTGTCTGTCCGTTTGTCCGTCTGTCCGCGAAGTTCCGGTATTGGATGAAAAGGGCTTAACATATTGTCATAGTTTTTTTCACCATACGGTAGCACAATCATTCTAATTTTATCAGAATCAAACATCTTCACGAAATTCCGACGGGATAACTCCCTGCCGCCCTGCGTGGCGCTAAATACAGGTGGGGTATAAAAATTTCGCGATTTTCGACCAATAACTCGCTATATCTCACAGACGATACAAGATAGTTACTATGGAAGGCGAATAGGAACTCGTATGCAATCTATCAAATGGTGCCATTTCCAATGACCTTGAACGAACCCTAACCCTGCTTTCAAAGTCACACCACTCTTTGACGCTAAATATCTCACAAACGGCTACAGATACTGCCATAGTTACTATAGAAGATGAATAGGAAACTGCAGCCAAGCTTTCGAATGGCACCAATTTCAATGACCTTGAGTGACCTCTAAGCCAGATTTCACGATATTATTCAACGTCAGATAACTCGAAAACGGTACAAGATAGAGCTATAGTTACAATGGCGGACCAATAGAAAGTCATACATGGTCTACTGTACCGCACCACTTTCAGTGACCTTGAACGACCCCAAACTCAGATTTCAAGATCAGGTCATTCTTTGACGCTGAATATCTCCAAAATGGCTACAGATACGGCCATAGTTACTATGAAAGGTGAATAGGAAACCGTTCCCAAGCTTTCAAATGGTGTCACCTTCAATGACCTTGAGTGACCTCTAACCCACATTTCAAGGTCACGATAGTATTCAACATCAAATAACTCGACTAATACTAAGTCGTGTATGATCTATCCAATGGTTCCGTTTCCAGTCACCTTGAATGACCTTTAACCTAGATTTCAAGTTCACGGTGTAACATTTAGGCCTATAGATGCCCTCAACGTATTGTGTGCGCAGCTGACGCGCGATCTGTTTGCGATAGCTAAGTTTTTGTTATGGACGCCCGCTCAGCGTAAGCGGGCGTCCATGTTATATTTTGCCAATGTTTTTATTTATTTATTTTTTTTATGGCCGCCTTATTCTCCGGCCCTGGTTAACGTAAGTTCGCGAAAGTTTTACACGTGGTGGACCTTGAGTGTCATTAGAGAAGTTACTACTTGGATTTTTTTCTGGTCATCCTTAAACTACAGGGTGGGCCAAAAAGTGACGAAATTTGACGTATTTTCAGACCCGACCCGCAAACTTTCTGCTGTCACGCCCGAACGCGGCAGCATGTTGTAATTCTGAAAAAAACTTGTTAAGCACAGATGGTTGCTCTACACGCAATGCCACGTTTCGTGAACTTTGGCGTACAAACCCCTGAGATCCACGCGCCCCATTATTGTTCTTAAAAAGTAATAGGCTGCAACATGTTTTATTTCTATTCGCAAGATGGCAGCACTGCTGGTACTGTTGCATTGTTGGCTTCAACATGTGTATTCGGCGAACTCGACTGTTTTTATCGCGCGTCAGCATACTGACGCGCGATATTGATATAGCAAATCTATCTGTCCGTCCGTCTGTCCGTCCGTCCGTCCGTCCGTCCGTAACGTTCCGGTATCAGATGAAAACGGCTTAACATATTGTCATAGTTTTTGCCGTGGATCATGTCAAAACGAATAAACATTTCTTCGAAATTTTTTACCGTCGGGTAGCCACACCATTCTAGTTTTTCCTCACCAAACGGGGTGGCGATATTCCGACGGGAACTCCCCAACGGGGGCGTCGAATGCAGGTGGGGTATAGGCACAAATCGCGATTCTGGTCTAATAGCTGGCTATCGAAGATTGCTGGACGTGCGAAGTGCCAAAAAACATTTACCAACGACGAAGCTGAGTATATGACACAGTCAGCGGCCACGCACCACTGGCTATCGATCGATAGCTGGACGTGCGAACTACGAAGTGACAAAAACAGTTACCGACAACCATGCAATGTAGATCACACAGTCGGCGACGCACCAGCGAATGTTTGCTTGTGACGGCCTGCAGCATGGACGAATACGCCGAAGAGAAAAGAACAGAAAAGAATTTAATTGTACGCAGTGGTATATCTAAAGCCGAAACAACTAATAATAAAAGACTGCGCTCGACGTTTTGTATTGAAGCTATACAGACACGAAGCATCGCGCGGAATCTTTGCGACAGCAGAGCTTCTTGTTCTCACCGTACGGTAGCCAAATCATTCTAGTAGTGTATGGTTTTGTCAATGGAAGAAACACGTAAAAAGAAAAATAGAATAAAATAAGCGGTGTCGGTACAGCAAGCTGCGCCCCGCGCCCCACCGCAGGGCGCCGCCATCTGGCGCATTCAAGGGCGTCATCCAGAGACATTGTCTGTCTGTTCTGAAAATTTCACGATGATATCTATAACCGTTTTTTTCTGTATCGTGCAGTGATAACGAACAGCGTAACATTGTCGTCATCGTCAAGCGCCTCTGTATCTTCGGACCTAAAGGCGCTATACAAATCCGTTATTATTATTATTATTATTTTATTATTATCGTCGTCATCATCGTCATCAAAATCGTCATCAAAATCATCATCGTCATCATCATCGTCGTCGTCGTCATTATCATCATCAACATGATCACCGTCGTCGTCGTCATTAACATCATCATTATCGTCGTCGTCGTCGTCATCAACATCATTATCGTCATCGTCGTCGTCATCATCATCATCATCGTCGTCGTCATTATCATCATCAACATGATCAGCGTCGTCGTCATCGTCGACATCAACATCATCAACATCATCATCGTCGTCGTCGTCATCAATTTGCTTAAATGCTGTCACTATTTAAAGTGCTACAATGTTAATTTAACGTCGTAACAATCAAAGTCGACCAAAACAAAACCAGCCGGTGACGTAATAATGAACAGGAAAAACCAACAGAACAGCTAGGTGCTGCTAAAGTGGGCTTACCACAAAGACTCTATACCGTAACCGTATTTGCCTTGTATCAGAGTCTAAATCTAGTAAATTGATGATAGCTAGCTGTTGCTGGGCATTTATTAGTATGTTCAGCACTAGAAGCTCTGTGTCAGTTGTCAAGTACTGCAACTATTACGTTTGTTGCTATTTTAATAATAGTAAACAAATTAAAATTAGTTATTAACTAATTAAACATTACAGGTGGAAGTACGATAAGCATAGCCAGCGGAAAACCAAAGCCACATCCATGGATTCCAGATTTCGTGTGGTTGAACTTGATCGCATTGAGCTACATTCAGAAGTTTTCCAACATACTTGACAAGGTGATTTTGTAAAGACACTACAGTGTAAAGTAGACGACTCGTGTATCTGCATATTTTGTTGTATTTTGTTGTCAAAATGCGGCAGTACTTGGTACCAAAGCATGGTACCGAAGTTGGTGGGTGCACTGGTGTAGTGGTAGAGTATCGGACTCGTAACCAAGAGGTTGCGGGTTCGACTCGCACCCTGTCCACTGCAAGCAACCTTGAGCAAGTTGCTAACGTACTGTGTGCTCAGGCCAACTCAGCCTCCTACCCTCAGCGGGACGGGAAATGAGTAGTAGCTCGCCTATTGTGGGCTACGGGGTGAAAACCTAGTGTGGCTGATTGGGGCGCGATGGTGTGTCTGCTAGCTGCACGGTGGGTCCAATTGTGCGTTAGCGTGGGAATTGGATGGCCACATAATGCGCTGCAGCACCATTAGCTCATGCCAATCAGCTGCCACTTCGAGATTTTAAAGTGCTGCTGGTCGCGAGTCTGACTCATGTAAGCGGCGCTATATCAAGTGTCCGGACCTTTACCTTTTTTACCACAAATTCAGCTGCCGCATTGTTATCTCCCACTAAGCATGCACATACAATTTAAAATGTATTACATTGTCAAGCGACGTCGACTGCATGACTGACGTGCCTTGAGATTGTTATTGTTTCACTATAAGTACTTTGGTAAAATTGGTAAAAAAATCATTAAATATAAATCTAGTCTATGGAATAAATTACCCAATGTATTAAAAGACTGTTCGTCGTTCAAAAGTTGCATCTAAACTCAATGATTATAATTCTTCTTGCAGTCAGTTAACACGTTTTACTAGTTTATTGACATGCTTTGTACTGTAGTTCTGTAACCAATAATGACTGCATACTACATGGATATATGTTGAGATGGATATGTTTAGTCTCGCGCACATTTAAATGTTGTGTCTTCTGTTTTCTGTTTTGTTTCTTTCCTCTTGCTATTTTTTTATGTGACTGTTATGGAAGTTGCACCTAAACGTAACAAAGGTCGACCAGATGGATACGTGAACACGAGCTTTTCTGGTAGCCTGCCACAATTTTCATTATGTTTTGTTTGTATTACAATGAATTTTGGCAATAAATATGATGATGTTAATGTAATTACGTGCATCACTTTTTGTCGTTTGTTTGATGAGGGAGTACTTCCCCTGCAGTGGCGTATAACTATCCCACGACAGCCACGACAACCGCCATGGCGCATAGCTACGGGCCAGATGAACGACTAGTGTAAGATAAATGAAAAACAAACAAGCGCACGTCTGCAGGTGCATAAAATAATGAAAGATATGACATGAGATTACAAGCCGCCAAGAATACTATGCATTTTCTTAACAGTGTGAACAGTGGGCTTCACACCTGTTTCTTACCTTTTTGGCCTTTAAGAACAGAGCTGCGATATGACCAGGATGTTGAGTAGTCACTCTTTGAATAGATTTATTCTCATTGAACGTTCTTTGTCCAACTGTTGCTTGAAGGTGACGGTCAACGCGGCCCAGTGGAAGGCATGGCACGAAACTGACGCACCAGAGGACGAGCCAATACCGGGCGGCTACGATAGTTGGATGAACGCCTTCGAGCGTCTGTTGCTGGTGCGTTGCTGGTGTCCACACCGGACACTCCATGAAGCTCAGAAATACATCTCGGAGTCTCTGGGCAGCGAGTACGTCGAAGCAGGCGAGTTGGACCTGGCCAGACTGGCACAGGACACCGACTGTCGCTCGCCACTTGTTGGACTCATAGCCGCTGGAATTGATCCTACAAGCAGCATAGAAACCACTGCGAAGAAACTCAAGATTGGTACGGAGCCACCCACAGACATCTGTGTGTCGTGTGTTCTTGTTCTTGCTGCGATTATCGTTACGTAGCACATTTGTAGTGTGCCTCTCCTCTAGAATAATATTGAGGACGCATTCCACACTCAAGTTCAGTGTTCTATGCTTTTGCTTTGTTTCGTGTTCACTATCTTGCTACCGTTGCCTCTATTGCAATCCCAGTTCATAGAACATAAACTATCTAGTTGGTGTGCCTGTGTGTAGAACCTGATTTGATATTGTTCTGGATATTTTACGAATCATTACTGCCAGCATAAGTCTTTTTCTTATGTTTCTTTTATCGTGTTTTGTGATGCAAAAGAATGTTGCAGTCAAAATATATATAATGAAAAGTGCATCGAGAAGTTGAGCATTTTTTTCTAGTTTCAAATTTTCAATTGACTTTGAATAGCATATCGTTGGCATGTTCAGGGTGCCAGGTGATCTCGATGGGCTGCGGTCAGGAGTCTCACGCCAGACGTGTGGTAACGCAGACCATGGTTGACGGTGGATGGGTCGTATTGCAAAATGGACACTTTTGTACGGACTACTTGATGGAGGCACTAGCCCAGATTACATTGAGTGACGCAGTTCATAGTGGATTTAGATTCTGGGTAACAAGTGAATCTAGCAACCAATTTCCTGCCAACTTTTTGCAGGTCTGGTAGTCGTGCTGCTGGTTAACTATACAATTAAAACAGGCATCTGTTCGGCTGTGTTTTGACATGCTTTTTTGTTGCGTTTATTGTAAGATAACTTAAGAAAGCACAAGAACAGTTAATCGTAATCATCATCATCATCATCATCATCATCAGTAGTAGCCTTTGTGCCGGTTTAGCCCCACCGGAAGTAGTTTTATGACGTCATCCTATGATGACGTCATAATGACGTCATCCTATGAGTAAGTAAGTAACCACCCACCTAGGGTTATGAGTTAAGGTTACAACTAAGCTAGGGTT
>Ga0209149_1000730_pt1 | contig 14493 bp, 10 predicted proteins | sample WorMetTyACAVOLI2_FD_187423 | JGI IMG/M metagenome (GOLD analysis project Ga0209149, IMG submission 187423) | Marine gutless worms symbiont microbial communities from Max Planck institute for Marine Microbiology, Germany - Olavius algarvensis... ... | reverse complement strand
ACTAATTTTTTCATCGTGTGTTAATTGCAGTTTTAATGCACATTTTGTTCATTACATATTTGAATTTGTTTGTATTCCATTTGCAGGCAGATGTTGTCAGCCCATTGCTGTTGAACGCTAGTCCTCTCCTAGTACTGACAACTGATTATACTGATGGATTAGTGCAGTTAACTCAACCTATCGACAAATGACAATGACGGAGTCTTTGGAGTTCTGACTAATTATTCGTTTAACGTTGAGAAATGTTCGAGTTCGGAATGTTCGTGTTCACTCCTGGCACTGCTGGTTTGCATAATTGTTTTCTTGTGTTGAGATTTTTAATGGCATTAATTTTTTTAATCGCTATTAATTCTTTAATGCGATCATTAACACATTAATCTTGCAGCCCTAATATAAATGCCACACACGAGAGCTTATCCGCCAGTTTCATGCCAAACATCAAAGCCATATCAATAACAAACTGACAACTGATTCAAAGACGATAATTTGGAAATCTAATACACAACTTTGCATTATACATTACTATTGTACGATTATTCAGAACTATAAATACATTTAAAACATCAATCTTACCAAAAATTCATCCCTAAAGAAGTACTTTGCACGTACAAACTCTGGATCTTCACCAGGGACAGTCACTACAGTGAAAACATATGTACCACGTACCCATCACATCCATTACTGTCTTATGACTATCACATATACAGAGTATGACAAAAAATTGCACCCTTTCCATTTCTGCACTAACTTTTTCAAAGCAAGTTCTATTTTGATAATTTTGGCAAACTGATACCTTAATGAATTCAACATGGTGGGTGTCACTCCATCTTGTAAAATGCAACATATGTTAATCTATTCATAGATAACCACACTCATGTCAGCATTAAACGCCAGGACAAGTTAACACATGACAAGTGCAACACAGTGTACTAAATGTTCAAAGAGCATTTTTGGCTTGGACACACACACACATTAAAACAATCTCACCACTAACCACCTGCTTAATAAATGTAAGAAACTAAGATTGACATAATATCAACTAAAAGTCACATAATGTCAAACAACACAACATTATACTAACTACGTAATATACACAAGAAACAGCCACCTGTGGGCCCATGAGTTGTAGAATCGACCAGATCCATTTCCTGGTCATATCATGTAGAAGGCGACCTGAACCAGACCTGAGTTTTGTTAGATTTAGTTTTGTGCACGGTAGTGGTTTCACTAACTATTGTGTTTAGGTTTTTTGTGTTGTCACTTGGCTGTAGTTATATTTAGTTTTTAGTACCAGTGCAATCGACCCCTGGAAACACTCGCCTCCGAAATAATGCATTACTAGGCAACTGGGACATTAAATATCTGCTCACTCAGTCACTCACTACTGATGTTATTGTCATTGCCCAGCGACGTGGCTTTCTGGCGCTGTCCTATGCTGACGATACACAGCTTTACTTTCATGACAAGGCATCATCGGTTGAAACCAGATTGCAGCATCTCAAGGACCGTATCAGCGAGATTGACTGATGGATGTCTTCAAACCATCTGCTACTGAACGCTGATAACAGACAGTTCATATGGCTGGGAACGAGGCAACAACTGGCCAAAGTTCAGTGTCATATTGTTGACCATGAAAATGTATCACTTCCAGTTGCCACTAAGGTCATCATCCACCACACTTGGACAGTTCCAAAGCAGACTAAAGACAACACTATTTCGCTTGGCCTACGGCATGTGACTTTGGCACTTTTGTGACTGTTTAGGAAGTTAGAATTAGCGCCTTATAAGCGTTCTAACTTACTTACTGAGTTACTTACTCAGTAACAAACCAATATGCTGTGAGCCTTTTACAACATCATCTATAATTAAGAATGCACTATGAAAGCACAATTTCAGAATGCAGAAAAATATAACAACTACTTGCCGTCAGTCTGATATTCTGCATAAGCAGGGAAATAGTCTTCAATACGAGATTTTCCACTCTTCACCTTTTCAGCAAGAAGGTCTTGTTTGTTGAGGAAGAGTATGATGGAGATTGTTCGTAGCCATCTGTAGAACACCACATTAAAATCATGTCTATAATTTTCAACAACAAGCAGGACATGGAAATTATGTTGCTGATGAGAACAAAACATAAGAACAGCAAGTCTCTAAAAGAACTTCAAAACAACATGGAGTTCAGTTATTTTGCTGTAAATGTGTCTACTTTTTGCACTTAAAAAGGCATATCTCACACCAGTTGACTTACAGCCTGCAATCTCACATACGCTAAAGTCATATGTGAATACATATAAACTCCAATTTCTTTACTACAGCATATAATAACTTCGACTGAATTACGTCGCAGCAACCTGTTCTTCCCAAACCTACCTGTTGGTCCATAAACTGCTGAACAGCTCTATTGATTCCTGGACCCGATTCTGTGATGTATCCTCGCGTAGGACAAGATTATAGCTGCTTGATGCAGCGACAAAGATGATTGCCGTGACGTCGTTGAAGCACTGAATCCACTTACGGCGCTCGTCTCTCTGTCCTCCGACATCAAACATGCTGCATACACAGCATACCTCAAATGTCAAAAAGCGAAAATGAAAGACAACAATAATTTCACATTTCTCGAAAAAATAACTGTTCACCAACAATGGTATGAAAAAGCTCTGAGCGATGAAGCAAAACTAATAAACTTTTATGCATGAAAATGAAACATATCACTGCTGCGAAAGACAGAACATAAAAGATCAAATGTGGCCTGAATTGCATACTTACTGAAAATTGACTTTTTCAATTGAAAATCGTGTTTCAAATATGCCAGATGTCAAAACACGACAGCGCAGTATGTCCTGCAGCAGCAATGCATCAAAACAAAGCGAGATGCACAGTGCACACTGCACATAATAATAAAAGACACACAAACCCAACCATTTTAACAGACATAGTTTAGTCCCCTACCAGGGTTATCTGGTTGCCCCTTAAAGGGACACTCCGGCGCAGATTGACCTATATTTTTTCACGTTCAATAAAAAGTTTAATATATCACATTTTCACCTACAAAGTTTGGACTCTCAGTTTTTACCGTAAGGGGCCAGAAATCTGAAGTTTCATTCTGACGCTGGGAAATTCCAAACTCTGCCGGTAGGTCCTACTGTCTGCTAGGTGGCAACTTCGTCTATTTACATCGTCAACCTGGCGTCGCATGTTGGTTGTGCAGCGTGCACTAATGCGTATCATAATTCGCCGGGGAAAAGTTTTCGTTTTCCAACGGATTCTGAACGGTACGTACAGCAATTTGTTACAACATTTAGGATGGTATTTGTCACTCCACCAAAGATATACTGCGAGAAAAAAACTGGAAATTCCAAGATCGGACTAATCACCTATACATTTCGGTCTCAAGTAATTATTTCGCAACAGTGCAATTAGGAACAATTTTGCTATAGAAAAATATCTGATAGTACATACTTTCAAGATGGACCAAAAAATAGATATGCAATTCTGCGCCGGAGTGTCCCTTTAAATGAATACAATATTATTATTGTTACTCAGACTCAAAAACATATAATTCATTGTATATACAACATGCTCTGCATACCATTCGATGTTAATTAAATATTGGGCTCACCCAAATCACAGCCAGTAGCACTGTGACACACAGAATTAACTTATATGATGCAACTGTATACTGGGCATAATTGAAACAACTCCACTGGCTACCGTTGAATCACTGCATCACTCACAAACTGGCATTGTTCATCTATACAGTCAACCAAATCGGAACATCGAACCTCCATACGTGGATAATGCCTGACAAAGTGGCCATTATATACAGCAATGGTAGGACTGTCTGACTAAATCACCAGTTTTAAACAACAGGAGTTACCAAAGGCAGCTATGCATAGTGTAACTAAACCTAGGCAGCACATCTGTATCTTTGGACATCACAGCACTTTATATACATTTTGCATTGTTGTTGTGCACATTATTATTATTATTTTATACCCTCGGGTGTATACTTCCTGAAGGTTAAAAAGTAGAATCTAAAAATCCCATCTGCCAATTGATACATACGTTTTTGGAAAATGAGTTGTGCAAAAGCACCGAGTTGAAGTGATTGATAGCAACAGAAAATCATTGGAAATGAAACAAACCTTCGCTGTCTTCAACTGTGTGGCAGCTCAGTCTATGACCAAGGTTGCTCAGGAACTCCAGTTGCATCACATTATAAATATAAACACTCTTACTTACTTACTTACTTACATGCACCGAGATTCTCAACAGATATATGCTGGAAAATGTGGACTGATAAGAGCCACATTTTATTATTATTAGTATTTGTGTATTTATTTAACAGTTATTATTTTATTTTATTGCTTATTTATTAATTTACTTAATCATCAACATATGTCATATGATAACATATGAGATGCAAGTTACAACTTCACGAATTATGGCAATATACTGTAATGTAGGCCTACAACACGGTGAACACCCCACACCATACAGAACGAACACAAAACATCTGAAATGTTATACCTGCTCATTTGGCAAGTAATCTGGATGCCTGATTTCTGATATTCGATCTAGAAAACTGAAAGCACACAGATATAAGATAGAAAATGGGGTGGCAGTCACACCAAATATCACTGCATGCCGCATTGCAGATTACTGCCATCATCAACATTTCAGGCTTGCATGACTAGACTACATAGTGCCAAACGTTGCCAAACACCTCCAGAGTCAGCGTTCCGAGCCATATCAAGAGCAGCGGTCAGTGTTGGGACGGTAAAGCGTCCACAATTATCACGTCAGTTGAGAGGCAGACATATTACAATGTCAATACCGCACAACACAGCTTGCTTGAGAGATGAGATGATAAAAAAACGAACGAAATTAAAATTCGTTACAATGCTACTGAAACCACACTGCTGTCATCCAGCAGTACAATGATCGTGTGATGTCACATAATAAGAATAATACAAATGCCAATGTTTATAGTGCTGTCATCATGGCAGAACCATTGCGACAGTTCACCCAGTTCATTTGATGAATGTAGAATGGTGCCAAGCAGCCGCCGACCCTCAGACCAAGCCAAACGACTGGGCTGCAAATCCGCATGTAGGCTGCCAGAGTCTACACTCACCATCACCATTTATTATTATTACTCAGCCCGAAAGCTGATACTCAATTTACTGTCCCATGGAGGGTAGAAGGCTGAGTCGACCTAGTTGGTTGGTTACATACCGAGATGGTTTACCCGACCACAGATGGTCACCCATCCTGGTACTAACAGTGTAACTGGGTCTGACATAGCGCAATTACGTTGACTGAGGCCAACGTGGTACCACTAAGCCAAACCATCAACGTGTGCTACATGTGATCTGTGATGGCCTGTGTGTGAGGTTTTTAGATTAAAATTTGATTGTTAAAGGTAATTTTTTGACATTTCTTTACGAGTGAGCGATAATGGGAGTTGCTCGCTGTTGCAAATGTAAACACTGCAGTTGATATGCAGTTTATATGCAATGTAAATGTGATGGCTAACAGTATATTAGGCCATTGCCACGTGTGACGTCACAAGGCCCAGAACAATTTTGCCCGGTAGATGTCGCCATAATGCATAATGATGGTGCCCATGGGCCAAAGATGAATTTATAAATATATTTTTATTTCGCTTATGAAGTCAAAACAAAACAAATCGCATTTGTGAATCATAATTGTACAACATTAGCTGCATTATATATTGTTTGGCAGATGTCATATCTTCCCTTTAATACTGTGATCCCAAAGATAGCTAGAACTGTCTTCCCGTTCTGTTAGAATACTAACACACACCACAATGAACACATGCAAGCGACCAGAAACAGACATCTCGCCAGCTGTTGCTGGACAAGTAAAAATATACAACAGCAACTTGCCACTGGCCACTAGTAATCAACTAGGACTATAAATCCTCACCAAGAGAAGTACAATATGAACATTTTATTACATCAACTTCTACATGCAAAGAAATACATCCGCACAGTTAAATGGTGTTTACTTACTATTTAGCACAGTCGATAAGCTGGTACTCATTAGACCGTTCATAGCACGCCTGCACACCAGCGTCGTTCCACAACTCAGCAGCATAGTCGTAGAACTCCTGGTAAGTGTTTTATTCAAACACATCACCATGCACACAATTAGCACACAAATCAACTGCCATTTAAAACATTTAACGGAGACAGTGGCAGCAGTGGCATCACCGACTCGTGTTCCGGTTGTGGTCGACGACACAATGCCCACCCCACTGCAAAGATTAACAAGGTTCAAGATCTTACACTGATATTGTGATCAGCATATTCATCCCATCAAGACTTCACCTGCCGTCAAAAACATCTTAAGCAAGCGTTTTTCTACGTAACTTTTTACACTCACATCGATTTAATGAGATGTTCATCGTCTATGGTATATCTCATTGGTGGCTCATAACCAACAATTCACCTGCATTGTCAGATACAAGCCCACAACTGTGTAAACAGAACTAAAACAAGAGGTCAAAGTAATTTGACAAAAAGCGCCTCACGGGGGGCCCATTCCCCGGTTACGGGTCACCCCAGGGGGTCGAAAGTTGTACCATTGAATTCCTGGGGTAGGGTTTCCTATTAGCGTTCCATAGTAACTATAGGCCTAGGATGCACCGTTTGGCGATAGTGCACGCGCGTGACAACCAACCAACGACCAACGACGTCACGACACAGCCTATCTCAATAAGCGCCTCTTTTACTAAAGTAAAGTGAGGCGCTTAAAACTGCAGAATACTCACTGGTGTAATTTCGTAGTCTGGTTGACTTGCAACATTCTGTACATATTCAAGACGAGGCTCACTGTCAGCGTTGGCGAGTGAGACTGGTGGCTTGATTGTACTCATTGCACCTGTGATTGACTAAAACAACACAACCACATGCTCTCAGTATCAACAAATTACACTACACCTGTATGCATATAATAAACAGTGTAGAGCCTCAGAAATATTACAAACTGGAATGAAACTGGCTGTGCAAGTGCCGCAATCTGTAACAAGTGCTGCAATTTGTACAAGCAAGATCATCCTATAGGAAGTCCATACAATATTCTCAAATTAAAATGTTAAACTAACTGACTTATACTGTGGTGGTCATAACACAAACAAGTTACAAAAGAAACTATGCTATCGCTAACACAGTAACCACTGCACTATCTTGTATCGTTTCTAAGATAATAAGGTCGCATAATGGCATGCCCTTGAAAACTGGCTCAGTGGTCATTTGAGGTAATGTAAAGCTGGGCCCGATGGGCCTGTAGCTAATCCGGCGATTGGAAAGAAATACATCTTAAATGGTCCATAAGTCACTTGTTAATTGTAATTAAGACAATCTGTGTAGAACTATATTATGACCCTTAGGCAGGGCTGTTAGATAAAATAAACAGAACCGATATCGGTTGTGAATTGTGGGAGAAGAAGCGATTTACGTGAAATGTTGACAGACAGATGGACGCTTCACCATGACAACAGGTCATGCGGCCTTATAAGCCGGATTAGCTAAAAATGGCACCACTTGTTAGATCATATACAACTTCCTAACAGATTGCCATTGCAAGTACAGCTGTATCATGTACTATTTTCAAGATATTTGACACTGAAGAATATTGTGATCTCGAAATCTAGGTAAGGGGTCACTCACCCTGCGAATTTATGCATGACAGATACCATACAGCGCTGAAATCTACAGGTCCAGGGCTATCTTTCTGCTGCCGATATTATGGGTCTATTGTTATTCACTTCTACACAGTGAGCCCCGAAATAGTTATTATATAAGTAAGATGTTGCATTACGGTCGTTCACCATCGTTCCAGGTCATCGAAATTAGTACAAGTCAACGGTGGTCCTTCTCGGCACCCCTGCTCAGCTCCGGTCAGCTACCTACATCACCACTGTCGATGTTGCCCGAAGCACTCTGCCGGTTGCATCGAAGCTCAAGTCGCTTGGCGTGACCATTGATTCCAACCTGCGGTTCGACTGTCACGCGAGAAATGTTGCAAAGGCCTGCAACTTCCACACTCGTGCTCTGCGCCACGTGCGCAGTCTACTGACTGACGACGTCGCCCAGACAGTTGCATGCAGCATCGTCGCTTCCAGGCTGGACTACTGCAATGCACTGTTGAGTGGCGCACCGGCGGCAACTTTCGACAAGCTACAGTGCGCCCAGAACAACCTGGCCAGAGTCGTCTGCCAGAGAGCCGGGGCTGCACCGACGCCAGGCCGCTGCTTCACTCGCTACACTAGCTTCCGGTGAGGCAGCGGGTCACCTATAAACTGGCTGTACTGACTCACAAGATGCGGACCACAGCCACTCCAACGTATCTCTGCGAGCTGGTACAGACCCGTGCACCACCTAGGGTTCTGCGCTCTTCCAATGCTCCGATGCTCATCGTTCCTCGCATACACACCGAACTGGCCCGTCGCGCTTTTTCTGTTGCTGCTCCATCCACCTGGAACTCTCTACTTGCTGACATTCGACTGTGCGAAAATATTCTCACTTTCAAACGCCTTTGAAAACCCATCTATTCAAACTCACTTAGTCCTCCTGTGCTGCATTAAGCACCACTGTATCTTCGGACCTAAAGGCGCTATACAAATCCATTATTATTATTATTATTACAAGTCGAAAGCCCATATGTGACTTCCTATTAATCTTCCATTGTAACTATATTTTCTACTGTTTCCAAGACATAATGATTTATTGGTTGAAAATCTGCATTTCTGCCATTTTGACAAACCCCAGTCTTGCTTGATGAGTCCCTGGGGTACCAAACAGCGAAAACTGCATGATACTATGGTCATTAGTTTTGAGACAATGTCAGCATGAGACAGACAGATGGACGGACGAATTGACAGACAGATGGACATGCTATCTGTAGCTAAGTCACACTCTAGCACAGCTGAGCATGACAAAAATAAAACAACTTCAATTAAAAATTTCAGGCAATATATATGAGGAAATTCTGATTCTAGACATCTAAGAATAATTTATGTACTAGTTAATTATTCTCTGCTAACAGCAATGTCAAGCACAATGTCAGTAGGAGTGCTGTTGCAGCAATGGGTCTCACCGTTGAAGGTAAGCATTTCATTAAAAGGTTGTGAACAAGTGAAAAATATGAAGAAAAGCACTTGCTCATGACGTTCAGCTCTGCTGGTGGCTTGCAGCTGGCAGAGCTTATTGTATAGGTGATTGATGTGTCTGGCTGTCTCTCCGTGTGTCATCAAACTCGCTACTCCTCCTACAGTTTTTCTCTGACTCATAAAACTTGGCACACATGATCTATGTGCCAATACAGAAAAAAACTGTGGAACAGATTTTCAAAATCTTCATCTTAAAATTTTTGGCGAATTTTTTAAAATTTGGCCTAAAGCAGAGGAGCTATCTAGACCGACAGGCCTCTTCTAGTTTGTGACAAGAATTGGCTAAAGACACCAGTCACCAACATCAGTGCGAGTTCTTCGACTTTGCTGATCCCTACAGCTGTGTGCCGTCGACCACTTCCTCACAGTGTACTGATGTCATTTTCTCCTATCAGTGCTTTTTTAACAATAGGACTCCATCTTATGCCAGGAAACATCTTAAGCCAACCACTGAATACTCTTCACTCAGTCACAATCACTTAGTGAAATGTTTGTCTTCAACGGTAAAACGCATAGCAACAACAGCACTTTTACTAATGTCTTCTCTACACAGCTATTAGCAAATAATGTTTAATAAACAGACAAATTAATTTTAGATGCAGTCAGAATTCCTGCATATATACAAAAGTACAGTTTGTTAAACACAGTGTATATATTTAATTGGAAATGTAATCACTCATAAATATAGATATTTTTACAGTGAGAACATCATCATGACCTCAATTGCACTAAAAAGGCAATCAACATGTAATATATTTTATCAGTTTACTTTCGTAACTTTACAGCTGAACATTAGCAATTAATAATGAAAATTCAGCTAACACAAATTATATCTTAGATGTTAAATATAACATTCAAAATTTTTTTCTTAACGTTTATCCTATCTGAAAATACAATAATTTAACAAATGTTACTGCAAAAAAACATAGCCTGTTAATGAATTCTGCAAAAGGAATTTCATCCCACAATTTTCACAATGCCAACAAAGTGGTCATCACTACTACCACATCAGGGGATATACTACAGACAGCAGGGCCTGTATGCACGATGCGGTCGTAAGCTAGTCAACTGTCGTACTTAGTCTCAGTATAGCAGCGTACGATCGTTGGTATGCACGTCGCCGACATAGACCTCGGACTAACTAGTTCTAGCCAAACCACGTCGGTACTTTTTTTGTCATGGGTTCTCCAGCCGTAAGACTAACTGTGCATGCGCTAGACGTGGGTTTAAGCGTACGATGTCGATATCATTTCATATATATGAACTTTATTTCGCCACAGCGGGCAGCCAAACAATCAAACACACAGTAAAATACACAAAAATACACCTTTGTGGACTGCCAGACACTGATAGCAGACACGCTGCTAATAGGTGGAGAAATACATCAACGCTGCACCAGTTGCCACGTCACAGCCATCAGCTATGTCTATAGCACGAAGAAAACGAGTTCCTTCTTCCGTACGTAATATTGTTTAAACGTGTTAATTTTTGCAACATTTCATCTGCTTCTGATAGTGTGGACAGCGTGTTAATAATTATTTAGTTGAACAACAGTGTACATTGACAACGGACCATGGCAACGTCCAGACTAAACCATTTATGTCTGGTTGCGAGGGGGATTAGGCTACTACCGGGCGTAGAACTCGAACTAGAGCTAAGACGCCGTTCTGCATACCGGCTTAATGAATTAGTCCGTCGTAAGTCGATTTTAGTCTGAGACCAGCGCTTACGACCGCGTCGTGCATACAGGCCCTGTAGTCATGTTAAGTGTCTCAGGCCTCCAAAATCAAGTAACTACCAGTGTTCCTTACAGCAATCTTAGTGGCAAGCTCCCCACATTTAATGTTTACATAGTCACAGTTACTTAATTGTTTCTAGACTTCCCATAAACGTTCCTAATAAAATATCCCACAAAAAGTATACTTCTTGGCTTTTCCCTAAATAATAAAGAAGACAACACTTTGTAACTTATTCATGACACTACACTCAAATATTCTCATTTGAGGTTGTCTTCATACACTGCTTAAAGTTTTAAAAGCCACAAGTGTCGAAACTGGTTCACATAACTTACCAAAATGGCATCACGGACATTTTTACGAATGTCGTCCCGTTTCCGCTTTTTCTCTCTACAAGTTGAAAAAATACAATTATGATAACTAGATTAAAAATTTGTCATAGCAAAAGAAAAAGCTAACATCTTATGTCCAATACAGCAACCTAATGCAGAACAAAAAGCTCAGCTGTCGCAGAAAGACTGCACAATGCTTTGTGTCATTAAATATTTTGCTAAGTCACTCAAGGTCACTAAAGGTGAGTCAAAATGACACCCCTGAGTACAGCGTGTGTACCTGCTAAGTCCCTATTAGTATTCCATTGTATCTCATACCATTTCTGAGACATTCAGCATCAAATAATGGCGTGATGTTGAAATCTGGGTTACAGGCCATTCAAGCTCATTAAATATGGTACCATTCGAAAGCTTTGATACGGTTTACTATTTGCAATCCATAGTAACAATGACCCTATCTCGTATCATTTCAGAGATAAAGTGAGACACAGGTCAGTGGTCAAAATGCGATTTTTTCACACCTGCAGGACTTAGTGTCGCCGATCAGGTAGGGGGTTGCTATCAGAATAATGCCATAAGGTTTGGTATGGAGAAACATATTATACTGCACTAGTGCACTTGCATCCAATGCATCATGCGGTAAAAATGACTAGTCATACAGTGTCACAAAAAACTCTGCTGTAGCACAGAGGCTCAGGCCATGTCACTGTGTCTGTCTGCAGTTAGCTTCATTGAGTACAATACCTCGAGTGCAGTCTTTTATTATTACTTACTTTGGCTTCAGATTTACCAAATAAATTCTGCAATGTTTTCTATGGCATATCCAGCCAGGGCCGGATTAACCATGGTGCCAAACGTGCCATGGCACAGGGCCCCCCCTGCCATAAGGGGCCCCCCGCACCACAAAAAAAAATTTTTTTAGGCTATTTAATTGTCATTTATATAGGGAACCAAATTACGGATATATACGCAATACGCTACCATACGTCCACGGTTCATGGTTGGTTTATTGGGTATTACAATTTACAAATAGTAATACTATACGCGTACGACGTGCGTCATTACCAACTGCACATTTATAGGGCGCCAAGAAATGAAATTTGGAAAATTTATTCGCAGGAAAATCATTAAAATTGTTGCCACCAGAGCTGCTCTTTTTGGCTCAAATATGCACCAAATCGTTTGTCGGCTGGGGCTTCGCCCCAGACCCCACTGGGGGAGCTTACAGCGCTCCCCCAGACCCCCTAGCTGAATTTAGGGGGCCTACTTCTAAGGGAGGGGAAAGGGCCTACTTCTAAAGGGGAGGGGAGGGGGCCCCCAATCTGCGTTTGGCACAGGGCCCCCCGAGAGCTTAATCCGGCACTGTGCGATGTACCATATTGGATAAGCCAGGTTGACATTTTTGTTAATACATAGGACGTCTAGTTGCAGACAGCGATTAAAGTAGCCATGTTCAGCAGGGGGCTCATGGGAACGAGACGCCGTAGGCACCGACGTTCGTGAATTCTGTCAAAACGAGTAGGCGTATCCTCAGACTTTTCTTCACCGTCCGGTAGCCAAATCATTCTGGATTTTACACACCAAATGGTATGGCAATATTCCGACGGGACCGACTTTACCCCGTCCTCAATTTCCAATGGTTCGGAAAGTTTTAGACAAAAGCAGAAACCGGACATTAGTACCTCCCGAATCCCGATTTTCTCAAGTTCATCGGCTGTTTTGTTTCCGTTAATTTTTCTTCTGCAGTTTTTCGTTTTTTTCTATTTCTAGTTGTTTTGTTTCTGCTAGTTAATTTTTAGGCTAGTTTTCGGCCCGCGCGGTGAACAATGCTGGATATACCCGTAAGTATTTGAGAACATGTTAAAACAGCGTATATGTATCTGATACATATATGTAGGACCATAAAGGAAACATAGCTCTGTTATTGCAGAGAGGTCGCGCGATGCTTTGTGTCCATCAGTAGTTAGCTCCAACAGTGTAATATCTCGAGCGCAGTGTTTAGTATTGTTAGTTAGGCTTCAGATTTGCCATCGTGCATACAATTAAATGCTGCTTCGTTGTCTTTGGCGTAACGTTCAGTTTCATGTCATACACTTCGTCGTCGTCGTCTCCTGACATTTACAAACTCCGCCGCTTACCAGCGACTAGTGTCGTGAACTCGCCGTGGTCCGTCGCAGCTGAATGTATTTCACGTGCCGCTCCACAGCACGCGATGAAGCCAGATATTGGCTCAGAATCGCAATTTCTACCTACCCCACTTGCTTTCGACGCCCCCGTTAAGGGGTCCCGTCGGAATATTGCCATAAGGTTTCGTGTGCAAAAACTAGAATGGTGTGGCTACCTGACGGTGACAAAAATTAATTTGCAGATATGTTTATTCGTTTTGACAGAATTCACGAACATGACGGATGGACGGACACACGGACATACACACAGACACCGCATGACGGCATAGGCCGCTCTTGCATAGCATCGCGCGGCAAAAACAAGCAGGCTCCGAGTATGTCATTTTTATTGACAATGTAGTCTATCTGTTTGTCTAGCATGGCTACGCTGTGATCACGGCTACGCGCTATCTACGCAGTTGCCCAGTCGCCGACGACCCTCCAAGTCTCTGACTTCTTCATACAAAAGAACACTGCATAGAACTGGCAGGTCAGCTGCTTGCACCCTACACTCTGTAGCCACCAACATCTACCACACTGTTTTAGCCACAACGATAACTAGCGAATGTCGATAACACATTGTTGGACATTGCGATTTTTCAGTTAAAACATTTCAAGAGTAATAAAATCGTTCAAAACCATTTTGACGAAAGTTAGAAGTTCCACTTATCATTTTTGTTCAATTTGGTTAAGATTTAGCCTTTTATCTTGTCGCTTGTAGTGAGCCATTTTTCCGGACGCGCCGTGACTAATCTACTGCAGCTTAAGACGATTCCACAATCATAATTTAAAGAATTAAAACTATATTTGAACGACAAATCTAAGAGTGGACTGTGACAGGCGGTGGTCACGTGACGACTGTGTTGCAAACTGCAATGAGGTGAGTAGCTTGGTGCACCAGTTGGTGCAACTTGGTGGCTAAATGTTTCAGTAAGCACACGGGTGGAAGAATGAACCTATACGCGTATTTTCTATATTTTCATCTTTTACCTTATAATAATAATAATTGTACTAATTACTTAATAATTTACTACCGAGGATACACAAAATTTAAAAAAAAT
>Ga0209149_1000729_pt1 | contig 14499 bp, 10 predicted proteins | sample WorMetTyACAVOLI2_FD_187423 | JGI IMG/M metagenome (GOLD analysis project Ga0209149, IMG submission 187423) | Marine gutless worms symbiont microbial communities from Max Planck institute for Marine Microbiology, Germany - Olavius algarvensis... ... | reverse complement strand
TCACATTGTCGAATCCTGCCCCCTGACAAAACTGAATGGTGGCTTATCTCGGCTACACTCTGCGGATGAGGACGCTGTTTCATGGCTGACCAATTATGGTAAATGACACGCATACGAGAAGAAGAATATTCCAACGACATTATGTCTGTATGGCGTACCGTTTTTGAGATATTCAGCGTCAAACAATGGTGTGACCTTGAAACTGGAGGTAAGGGTCGTTCAATATCATTGACAAGACGCCGTTCGATAGATCATATACGACTTTCTATTGGTCGGCCATTGTAAGTATATCTGTAGGTTGTATGTTGTACCATTTTCAAGTTATTTGACGTTGAATATTCATGACCTTGAAAAGGTCACTGAAGGTCATTCAAACTGGTACCATTCGAAAGCTTGGGTGCGGTTTCCTATTCGCTTTTCATAGTAACAATGGCCGTATCTTTAACCGTTTATGAGATATTCAGCGTCAAAGTATAGCGTGACTTTGAAAACTGGGTTAAGGGTTGTTCAAGGTCATTGAAAATAGCGCCGTTCGATAGACCATATACGACTTTTTATTGGTCCGCCATTGTAAAATAGCTCTATCTGGTACCGTTTTAAGTTATTTGACGTTGAATGATATCATGACCTTGAAATCTGGGTTAGAGATCACCGAAGGTCATTCAAACCGGTACCATTCGAAAGCTTGGGTACGGTTTCCTATACGCCTTCCATAGTAACTATGGCTCTATCTTGCATCATTTGCGAGATAAAGCGAGATATTGGTCGAAAATCGTAAGCTCACATACTACACCATGTCTCAAAAAACTGTGCATTTTTGTTTCTGGCAGAACTTCGCCAAATTTCCATCAACTTTAATAAATTGTGGTAGGTAGATGGCAAAATGGCTGAAATTGTATGCTGTATAAATATTTTCCGCCTAACCTGACCCACGTCACCGCTTTACCTTGTGAAACGCAGATGTTCTCAATTGTTACATAACGTTGAAATGTATTATTTGCAACAAAGTATCTGACGACTGAATTAGCGCACAGTAAACTGAATTATGGGTTACTTAGCAGAGTTATTAGTTGCTTAACAAATGGGCGCAAAATTGTCAGAATTTGTGCTCGAAATGTGCCTCGCGTACACGGACACACACGCTTAGACGACGTCGCGTTTCTCGTAACGTAAGAAAGAGCGAATATACAGGCCTACAGCGCATCAAAAGCGTTGCCGATGTAAGTTTCTGCGCGCAGTAAGTCATGCCGTTAGGCAGCTATACGCGCTGCAAGTTGCTAAAACAGACAGCGACGACGACTAACACATCGAGGATGAACACGAATACGGCGTCCTCATCGTCACCTACAACGGATGCCGCCGACACCTGTGAAATGTGGAACTCTGACGCTTCTGTTCGCAAGTGCTGCAGCCAAGAGCAACGTCTGTCTATACATCACATAAACATGGCTTTGCGTCTACGACATCACCTGACTTCGTTTTACGTTTTATATTCCGCCCTCGCTCGCGGGGGCGATGTCCTTCTGTTTGCCTGTTGGTCTGGTCGTTCGTTTGTTCGTCTGTCTGTCGCCTGTTAAATTTGTTAAGTCATTCGCTACGTGGCAGCACCTGACGTCGACCTGGGGCTTCATCGTATCGACTCCGATACATTTGTTTCGAGCGTAGAAGAAAGATGCGTGTTTCTTCTTCAGCGTAGTGACTTCTTCATGCGTTCTACACGAAATAAATGTTTTAGAAGGTAATAGATTGCGCGTCAGCTGCGCCCACCGTACATCGAAGGCATCAGCAGTAACCCCGTGACCTTGAAATCTAAGCTAAGGGTCACTCAAAATTATTGAAAACGGTGCCGATCGATAGACCAGATACGACTTTCTATTGGTCGCTTATTGTAACTATAGCTCTATCTTGTACCAGTTTTTAGTTATTTGATTTCAAATTATACCGCGACCTTGAAATCATGGTTATAGTCACTCAACTTCATTGAAACTGGTACCGTTCGAAAGCTCGGTGCGGTTTCCTGTTTGTCTTCTATAGTAACCGTGGCGTTATCTTGCGCATTTGCAGTTTCTTCCCGATCTTACGCTATATAAATGTACTTAATAATAATAATAATAATAATCATTTGCGAGATAAAGCGACTTATTGGTCGAAAATCGCGATATTTTTATACCCCACCTGTATTTAGAGCCCCAAAAAGGTAACGCCGTCAGAATTTCGCAAAGATGTTTGATACTTATAAAACTAGAATGATTGGGCTACCGTACGGTGAAAAAGCTATGATAACATGTTAAACCGTTTCCATAGAATACCGGAACGCAACAGACACAGACAGACGACAGGCGGACGGACGGACAGACAAAATTGCTATATCAAAATCGCGCGTCAGTGTGCTGACGCGCGATAAAAACTGTTGTACTGTGCAAAATAAGGTTGTTTCTATGTATAACACCTGTCCTTTCTCTGTCTTCATTATTCATTACTCGTAAGAATGCCATTACTCGTATTAATTTATATACCAAATCGGGTCCCGCATTTTCTGGTCTTTCCTTTTCCAGACCTGCAATTTCGGTGCGGAATTTTCCAGTCCTGAATTTTCAGTAGATCCCATCAAACACTGTGTAGTGGTCGATAAATCAACTTTACGAAAACTTGCTGATTTTAAACTATTTAGATAAATTAGTACTAACTGCAACCACTGTCTGTATGATCTTTTACCTGCTCAGAAAATCACAGCAACAATGCGCGTCAACATGATTTCGAACTCTGTCAGATAAAAATTGGCGTAGAAATTTTTTTCGAATATTGAGCTAGGGGGTTTAAATTAAGTTTTCTGTTTAGCAGAGCTATGAACTAGAGTCTCGTCTTACAAATTTTCCCACAAGGGTCGTCATCAGGGTTTCTATAGGCTGTCAAAATGTATTTAAAAAATCAGACCCCACACGAGGAGATTACTGCGTTCCACCAGACCCTTTACCTGGAATGAGAAGTGCAAGAAAAGGGAAAAGGGGAGGCAACCCCATCCTCCCATAAACGCAAATGCTGGATCTGTCCCTGGTCATAGCCGTTGGACTTAGAGGAACTCGACCTTACCCTTATATCTGACGAGAGCGTGTGTTCTCTTGTCCACTTTATCTGGCCGACCACACCTCCGTTCCTCTGAGGACAACAAACTTTTTGTACCGAGATCGTTCACTGCTTCCATGGGACCTCGGGCGTTCTGTTCATCCGGTCCTACCTCGTGGAACACTCTTCCAGCTCGGCTACGGCACTCATCACTGACGCTCGAACAGTTCAAGTGTTTGCTCAAGGCGTCATTGTTTGCGTGATTGTCACCGCACGCGCCTTAGTGACAGTTCTCTGTTATTTGTGCGTTTTGAAGTGTCTGTTTATTATTATTATTATTATTAATATTATTATTATCCACTGTAACCTTACAGTCAAGACGAATTACTTTGCCAAAATTAAGAAAAAGTATGTTAAAAATTTTAAGCATAAGTGAGGATTGACTAACGGACTGACTTTCCTTCAGGCTGGCTGGCTTCTGTCCCGTCAGCGGTGCCAATGGATTGGCAGGAGCAAGTGTCATAAGTCATAACAGGCTATTGCCACAAAGACACTCAAACACCTTCACACATTGTTGCCGCCGACATGTACATCCTACTTCGCAAATAATTGATCTATTGTCACCGTTCGCTTCATACCGAATCAACAATAAATTGTTAGTCGTTTACTACGCGTAGGGCTAATATGACACAAGTGACCAACTAGTATGCACTGTGCACCCTACTAACACGAAAACGAAACGATACGGATAATAATTCATCCACAGGTAGGATTTTTTCTGCAGTAGCCTATATATGACCACCTGATAGGCCAGAGACCGTGCTCGGTTGTGGAAAAAACAGCGAGAAATTATTCGCAAATTTTTTTTTTCACAAAGGATTGTGTGGTAGAAGGGGTGTGAAAAAAATTGCGATTTTCGACCAATATCGCTCGCGTTATCTCGGAAACGATACAAGATGTAGTTACAATGGAAGACAAATAGGAACTCATATGCGAGCTATCGAATGGTGACATCTTCCAGTGGCGTAGCCAGAAATTATGTGTAGGGGGGCAGGCCCGAGCGTCTTCCTTCCCCTTCCCTCCCCTCCCCTTTCCCTCCTCCCCTTCCCTTTCCTCCCCTCCCTTATCCTCCCCTCTCCGTGAAATCAAGTTTACATACAATGTCAGTCATATTTTGGGTTACGGACTACGGTTAAGGTTAGCTGATCTACCGCTGTCACTGATCTTATCATAACGCGAGCTGTCTCAGCAATAACTGAGTTTCTTGTATTACTTATATTTAGGAAAAAATAATAGATTTATGTGTTAGATAAACTACAAGAAAATCCGCACTGCGAGGCACAGCAAGCGAACTCGCCCCTGCAATGTATATCATATTTAAATGTTCTACCACCCATGCCAAACGATCCTTTCACAGAGCGATCAATGCTATTTTTGAAAAATAGGCAGGCTAGCATCAGAAGAGGTGATCCTTGAGCTGGTAAAAGACAAATGTATGCCATGTTTGTTGTATGGACTAGAATGTTATACTTTGCCAAAACGTTCTTTGAGATCGTTAGACTTTGTTGTCGTACGATTTCTAATGAAACTATTTAAAACTGTAAATAATGAAATTATTCGTGAATGTTGTTCCTATTTCAAATTTACACTGCCAACGAACTATTAGATAATCGGAGGGTTAAATTCCAAAATAATTTTATGGTATATACTGGTATACTGCATTATTTTGGCATCAAGATAGACCTATAACATGATAATGTATTTAAGTTAGTTAAGTTTTTTTATTCTTTTATGTTGTTTGTTTTTTTTGCTACCGCTTATGCTGATGAATAAAGATTATCATAACGCTTTCGGTTCACACGGACAGAGTCAACCCACAGCATGCAGCGTGACCGTGACGTCGTACAAAACCGTACCAGCCAGGGCGCCGGTGAATACTGAACTGATAGACATTGTTAGCGTATCAAAATCGACGAGTCACGTTCCCACATTTACTGTGACGAATCCCGTTTCTGCGATCTATTTGACCTTTGACCCACTGACCGACTGTCGGCCAGTCTGTCGCTGCATCTAGCCAGACAAGCGTCTGTCTTGGCAGCAATAAATAGCGCTCGACATCAACGCAAACCGTTCAGCCAGTTGCAGCAACAGCACTGATCTGAAGGTAAGCAAGCTGTCTATGACATCTTCATCATGCAGCTCAGATACACATTTTACAAAAAAACTCCTAGGCCTACTTTTCATTTGTTGAATAACTCCGTTCAGTGTTTTAGTCACTCTTGCGAATTGTTTTCTTATTTGAACCAGTAAAAGAAGACTAATAATTGTAAACTGATTAACACAAACAACACGTTTGTTGGCGAGCATCAAAATTACTTTGGAATTCATTTTTTTTTGTTTTTCTTTGTGTACAAATGTGAACCGAATGCTATACGTAAACTGTATCGCAGAAGACACCTCCGGAGTCCGGACTAATTTTGCCTAATTTTGAGCGCGATCAATGCAGGAGCGGCTATAATCCACAAAAATTGATCACGTTTTTGTGAACTACCGGTATGCAACGTACTCTATTCATTGACTTAGTCAGTACGATCCTCAATCTTGATATCGAAAATCGTTAGTCTGTGAAGGTTCAATGCATATAATAATAAATCAATTTTTCCAGAAGTTTACAACGTGGTCGGAGCAAGATTTAGAAACGTATTTGGGGTTTACAAATTGTACCCTCCGTTTGTCACACGTAGAGACCACTTACACATTTTTGCCCAAAATCAATGATACCCACAATAAAGAGAGACCGTGCGAATGTGCTTATAGACAAGAAGCTCAGCTGTTGCTGAGACAGCGCGCGTTACGATAAGATCAGTGACCGCGGTAGATCGGCTAACCGTAACAGTAATGCTGAATATGACTCAATGTAAAGTTTATTTGATGCACTGATAGACTTGTCAATACGTTGAATTCTGTACCCAGCCATGTTTGTTAGCTAACACGGCAGACCTGTTCGTCTTTCTTTGTTCAATGTGGTTAATGTGTGGAACAGTCTCCCGAGTAGGCTACAGCTGATTGTATTTCCCCGCTGCTTTTTAAGAGGTCAACTCAATTAGTAAATTTTAATGAATTTTAATCATCTACAAATTTTGCTGTTGTAACGTATTTATTTACTTGAAAACAAGAGACAAATGAAATACCACTGACATGCCATAAACAAGAATTAAAGTGACAGTAAATCACGATAAAAGAAAAAAAAGAAGAAAAATTTACACATACGATGTTAACCAAATGTACTCACTAGGCGACCGTGAAAATCAATATTTCGTGAACAACTTCAAATTAGCATTATTGTGTCTAGTATGTATTATTTATACCAGTTTCTATTTCTGATTTCTGTGTGTTGTTTTAATTTTTCTGCTACTTCGTTTTGTATTTAATTATTTCTACTGTCAGTTGTACTCTTGTTAGGTTTGTCGATATTCCCTAGATGGCGTTAGCAGTTCTGCGCGGCCTTTTGGTCCGTTGATATGGATTTTAGACTAAAATTTAACTCTATAACGGGCACATTAAAACTGCAGCGCAACGGACCAACATACGGTGATTGGTACACTGGCCGTGAACGGGCTGGCTGTTACATTTGGTACAACAAGGAGGGGCCTGCGCGGGCTGCGGCCCCGCCCAGTCCCCTCCTCGCTGTACCAAATGTAACAGCCAACCCATTAACGGCCATTGTACCAAGTTCATATTATTCGACGTGGCACTATAATTACCTTTGCACTCTAAAAGTCTAAAGGGTTAATGGCATGATCCCAGAGCCACTGCTCATCTATTCTGAAAGTTTCTTGACGATCGCTGTAAACGTTTGCGCGTAATATTATAAACAAACAAACAAACAAACAAACAAACAAACAAACATATACAGCCAAAAACAATACCTCGCCGGCCGTGTCGGCGGCATATGACAGACGTAGAAGACTGTGACGAGGCGAACGCGCTGTGTCGTCTGATACTCAGGAAGACAAATAACGCAAAATGATATCGAGAAACATCCGGTAGGCTATCAGTGTGGCCGCAGAAAACGATAGAGTATGCTATACTCGGTGTAATGCGATGACAGTCTGCATTATGAGCACATCCGTTCTTCCGAAAAGATCGAATTGTGGACTTCGTAGCCATATTATTAGTTTTATAAGGTATAAAACTGCGCTCGCTGATGACAGGTGAGCAGTGGCGTGGGTCATCTCACGTAGAATATTAACAATAGTCGTTATCGTGGGTAACTGGGACTTCACCCCGCACAAATCGCACCCTTTATACAACTTTATGGCCACATTGAAACCGCAGAGCAACGGACCATTACACAGCTATACGATGATTGGTACACTGGCCGTTGATGGGTGGGCTGTTAGTTGTTACATGTGGTACAGCGAGGAGGGGACTGCGCGGGCTGGTGCCCAGTCCCCTCCTCGCTGTACCGAACGTAACAGCCCACCCATCAACGGCCAGTGTACCAACTTCATATTATTTGATGTGGCACTATAATTGCCTCTGGACTCTAAAGGGTTAACTATTAATTGTTATGGCTTTGGTGATAGCCGGCGAGGTGTTGTTTACGGTGGCGCGTGTTTGCTTGTTTGCAAGTAATAATAGGAAAAACGGTTGTAGTTATTACAGTGAGACTTTTAGATTAGATGGACATCGTGATAGGATCATTAATGGTCACATGAAAACCGCACAGCAACGGACCATTATACTGCAATACCGTGATTGGTACACTGGCGTTGATTGGTGGGCTGTTACATTTGGTACAACCTGAGTTCACCCATCCAGGGCCGTGTATCAACTTCATATTATTCAGTGTGGCACCATAATTGCCTCTGAATTCTAAAGGGTTAAATTTTGAACCAAATTGGTCCACCAACTACTGCCAACTCGTAAAATCCAGCTGTGGGGCCTGGGGAGCCCCCAGTGAGCCCGGTCGCCAAATGTTTTTTTTTTGCATTTCAGACCTTTTCAAATTCATTTTTCCAACCGTTTGGTGACTATTTTGCAGCCGTCAAGTTATATTCGGCTTAATTGAGTCAGTACGTGGGACCCAGTTGTAAATGTTTTGATTTTAGCCAATTTTGTGATTTCTGCTGAAAGGCATCGAACTCGTGTTCGAAGCGTTACTGGCGTTGGTTGGAAAATTGAGTCACAAAAATGTTCAGAGTTTAATGTAGGGGGCCACGCGGTCGCCGTGGATGGGCCATGGATGTTGACGATGGCGAGCTGTGTAGACGGCGGGATGACGACGATGATAGAGCTGCTGTTGCTGGTGACGTTGACGCTGTCTCTCGTCTCAAGTCCATCACACGCCAGTCTACATCATACCCAGCAGCAGACGCTCGACGAGCTGCTCGGCGACGAACAAGATCTGCAACTGCCTGCAAAGGTCAGAAAACTTACACTTAAAAGTTAAGACGCTACCCTATTGGCGTCGCCAGCTGTGGGGCGCAGGGGCACGTGCCCCATGGGCACAGGATCACGTGCCCCCTGGGCACATGGGCACGTGCCCCCCTGGAGCTTGCGCATGTACATAAGATTTTTGGCATGCAGTTGCAATTTTGTAGACTTATATCTCTAGTGGTAGTAGTATAGACTAGTGGTGAAGTGAACAGTGAACACATTTTCCCGTTCTAGCCACAGATTCACAGTGGCAGATAGTGTAGCATGCTGTTGCAGGTCCAATCAGTTCAGTTTTGCAGTTTATTAACTTATAATATTTATGTACAAATTTCCAGGATTTCAGCCTGATTTCATGAACATGCACGCCGTGCCCCCTGGCTCGAAACTCCGACGACGCCATTGTGTTACCATCACTCTGACAGATTGCAGTCATCTTTGTATTTTGCAGTAACAGCGGCAATTACAGTCTTGGTGCAGGTAACGTAGTTCAAACCTTTAAGGACACATTTAAACCGCGTAACAACGGACAGCAATACGGTGATTGGTACACTGGCCGTTGATGGATGGACTGTATTGTGTGCGCTGCTGACGCGCGATCTGTTTACGATAGCTAAGTTCTTGTTCACAAAGTTATGGCCAAAAACGATTTTTACATATTTGGCCACTGACCTGAATTTTGGCTCAATCCAGAACCACAACGATCTGCTCTGGAAATTATGATTTTGTTACCGTTTTCACGTAATATTGCTAATAAATAAACAAAGAAACACGGAAACAGCTGTCTCGACGGCCGAGGTAGTCACTGTCTTCTAGAATATTTCATTGTAATTGTCTTTGCTTTTCCGTCAATTCCGCTGCAGGTTGATAAAAAGTCTTCAGAAGGGTCGGTGCTACGCGTGTCCGTGCCGGCCAAGTTGCGTCAGCATCAGTCGGCGGCTGCTGAGGTTGTGACGCTGTCGAGGAGGGCCAGGCAGAACTTGGGCGCCTTCATTCAGGCGCGACGCCTTCGACCTACGCGTTCGGGAGGGTTCACGATCGCGCGCGGTAAACGAACCCGGTCGTCTCGACCGTCGGAGTACGTGTTAGCACGACTGGCCGACCACAGCGACGACACTGAGTCGCCTCGAACTGGATACGTCATATCTCGTGGCAGGAAGAGATAGACAAACTAGTTGATCACATCACATACAACAGTTAGCTGCCTTGTCTGCTGTCATATATGTATATACATACGTGTATAGCAGTAGCCTAAACGGTCGACAGGTGCGAACATCGAGGCTGGCAGCGGTTTGAAAATAATAATATTGTAAACATTCAGCATAACCGGTCGTTCTACTGCTTGGTGTTCATTCTGACAGCGAAATGTGTAAGCTTACAATGGAGCCAAAGAGGCAAATGATTTTAGAAGGCCAAGGCCATGGCCCTCCCCATGCACTCCTTAGAGTCGCCACTGACCTTACTTTAATTTCTTGTGAACGTGCGTAGAATAACCACTATATAATAATCTACACCGTGTCCAGAATAAAAGGTGCCACTGATTATTTTGCTGTAACTTTTACAAATATTGACAGATTTACATAATTTTTCGTGCACGACTTCACAAGAGAATGCCAAAGTCATTGGCGTAAAAATTTCTAACCATACACTTGTTATGTTGCTACCATACCGTGTGAAAATCTCAGACACAAAAGTAACACATTTTACACAATATTAGCACTTCGCACGTGTTTATATCGATCACATTTAGGGCAACCAGTATCGACGAAACAAACAAAACACAGCAGAAAGTAAAGTCAGAGGCTCAAAATTTATGTTCAAAATGTCCACCATTCACGCGAACACATGCATTTAAACGACTATGCCACTGCGCAATCGCTGCCGCGATGACGGTGTGCATGGTCCAACAGCCTCCACTCCCTCAGCAGACGTTCTTTCAACTTTCAACGTTCTTTCAACTCACATCATGGATCCACAAGCGGTAGACCCTCTCTTGAAGCATACTTCAGATGCTGTAGTCCACCGGATTCAAATCTGGCGAATTAGGTGGCCACATCTCTGGAGGGATAAACTCTGGCGTCTCTCTCTGCAGCATGGTGACAGTGTCACGTGCATGATGTGCTTGTGCCCCATCTTGCTGAAAAACGTAGTAATCCCCGAAAACAGAGCGGATATCCAGCAGAAGTATATTTAGCAGAACTGTATTCCGGTAATAGTCACCGTTACCTTAACCCTGGTTCCAAGAAGTGCAGCTGCGTAGCACGAAGACTGGACACTGTCACCGAAACCACCAGCGATTGCGCAGTGGCGTAGTCGTTTGAATGCATGTGTTCGCGTGAATGGTGGACATTTTGAACATAAATTTTGAGCCTCTGACTTTCTGCTGTGTTTTGATTGTTTCATCAATACTGGTTTCCGTAAATGTGATCGATATAAACATGTGCAAAGTGCTAATATTGGTGTGAAATGTGTTACTTTTGTGTCTGAGACTTTCACACGGTATGGTAGCAACATAACGAACGTGTGGTAAAATGCTTTCACGCCAATGACTTTGGCATTCTCTTGTGAAGTTGTGCACGAAAAATTATTAAAATCTCTCAATATTTGTAAAAGTTACAGCAAAAAAATCAGTGGCACCTTTTTTTCTGGACACAGTGTATACTTAATTACACTTACTATTTTACGAAATGCCATAAATTTAGGGAACCATTGGGGGTTATAGTAATACCACCACTGACGCACCGTAGTTGAGGAGTTGCAATAAGCGCAGTAGATAGCACTGTGATGAAAATGTTCATGTTTCACGAGTTAGCTTTTCTGTAACTTAAGATGTTGCATTTTAGGCAAACGCTACTTCGTTACGTTACGTTCGCCTTATAGTATCCGTCCGTCTGTCATCTGTCTGTCATCTGTGACGTTCGTGCGCCCTACTCAGCGGGTTGAACTTTTGGTCAATATTTTACAGCATCTAATAATTTAATAGCTTAGGGACTTGAGCAGTTTGTATTAAACTTTTGGGGAAAAAATCAAAGCGGTTCTAGGTGATCGTGCAAGTTAAATGGAAGGGGTTTGAAAAATTGGCGTTTTTCAACCAATATCTCGCTATATTTCGAAAACGGTACAAGATACGACCATAGTTACAATGGAATACGAATAGGAACTCGCGTGCGATCTGTCGAATGGTGCCATTTCCAATGACCTAGATTTAAACCTATTTCTCCGCGAAATGTCCAGCATCTACGTCCGTCGGTCCACTAGTCTGTTCCCAAAGGAGAATTTCGTGCTCGACTTAATTTGACCTTTAGAAAATGTATTTGAAATAAAGAACACGGAAGGTAATGTGCCAATGCTTCAAGTGACGAAACCACTGAGCAACCAGTCACCACAATACAGCCCTACAACACTTTATGTAGGCCTAGCCTAGGCGTAGCCCTTAACCCTTTAGAGTGCAGAGGCAATTATAGTGTCACATCAAATGATATGAAGTTGGTACACTGGCCGTTGATAGGCGGGCTGTTACATTTTGTACAGTGATGAGGGGACTGGGCGCGACCGCAGCCCGCCCAGGCTCGCCATCGATGTACCAAATGCAACAGCCCACACATCAACGGCTAGTGTACTAGGGGTGTGCGGAAAACCGAAATTCTGTTCGGATTCGGTTTTTAAAAAATCCGAACTGTCCAAAAATGTGTCATCTGTTCAGACGGTTTTCCGACAGAAACTGCATGCAGTCGCTATTCAAATAAAAAGTGACTAAAAGTAACTTTACTCGCATTAAATGTGCACATAAAGAACGTTTTAAAACACGACCGAAACAGAGTTTAGCTTTTAGAATGCAATTACATTATTTACTTGTTGTCGTTGTTGTGAGTGACATCAGTGACGTCAAAGTCATGCCATCCACTGTCGTTATTATTTGCTATTACACGAGTAGTAAATAACTATAATGTCCGAACCGAACAGAGTTTTTTACCGAACCTAAACAAACTCATTCCGAACCGAATCCGAGTTTTTTCAGACAACCGAACCGAAACCGAAACTAAATTAAAAAAAACAATCTATTCCGCACATCCCTACAGTGTACCAATTACTGTATTGCTGTATATGGTCCGTTGCTCTGCGGTTTTAAAGAGTTAACACAGCCGAGCTACGCTGCTGTAATGCATTGCTAAGAAATAGCTCAGCTGTCGCAGAGACCGTGCGATGCTTCGCTAAGTCACTCAGGGTCACTCAAGATCATTCGAATGACACCATTGAGTAGGGCACGTGTAAATCCCTATTAGTAGTTCATTAGTAGTCCATATTAATTTACATAGTGGTACATATAATAATAATAACTGTGTATACGATATGTCTGCCTGCATCTCGTACCGTTTCTGAGACATTCAGCGTCAAATAATGGTGTAACCTTGAAATGTGGGTTAGGGGTTGTTCAAGGTCATTGAAGATGGTGCCGTTCGATGGACCATATACGACTTCCTATTGATCGTTAGTGGGTCACTCAAGGTCATTAAAGATGGTTCTATTCGAAAGCATGGGTACGGTTTCCTATTTGCATGACACTATACCGCTACCTTTGATTGTTTCCGAGATAAAGCGAGATATTCGTCGAAAATCGTGGTTATTTCATATTTCCCTGCATTTGACGCCCCCGTTAGAAGGTCCCATCCCATCGGAATACTGGCACAGCGTTTGGTGCAAAACTAGAGTGTTGTGGCTACTCGGAGGTGAAAGAAGTTTGAAGATGTGTTTAGCCGTTTCAGCACAATACAGGCGTGTGACGGACAGAGAGACAGACAGACGGACATCTTGCGAGAGCATAGTCCGCGCTATGCACACAGCATCGCGCGGTAAAAATAGTTAATAGTTATGGCTTACTGTGTCACTTACACGACACGACAGTCCTCTTTGATATTTCGCAAAGATGTTTAGTAGCCTACTGGGAAAACTAGAATAATTGCGCTACTACATGCTGAAGAAAGTATGACGATACACAGGTGAGGTATATAAATTTAGCGATTTTCGACCAATATACGCTATATGCGGGAAAGGATACAAGATACAGCCATATTTACTACGGAACGGTAATAGGAAATCATAAGTGCTCTATCAAATTGTGGCATTTCCGATGACCTTGAGTGACCTTCGAAGGTCATTTCAGTGACCTATTTACTTATCTTGTGTGCGCAGCTGAAGCGCGATCTGTTAGCGATAGCTAAGTTTCTTGTTTGAAACACAATCTGGTCTGTTCCTAAACATGAACAAAATAATTACGTTCTTTTACACATGTTCTCTGATATACACCAACTTGCAGAACTTTCCACCTTGATATGAATACCGCACACATATAGGTAATCGTAATGATAGAATTCCATTAATTACTCAACAGTTTAAAATAAATTTAAAGTATAAGATTTGTTTATCAAGCCATTTTTTTCATTGATTGCGCACGGAAGATTCGTTATTACACGCTCACGTTACTGGTAAGTTCGCTAGCATACAAAAATGTTGTCAATCGAGCTAGAAGTGGTTTAGAAAAGGACATATTGACTTGTAGTGATCGTTACTACTACACGGTGTTCACAAAAAACAAAGCCAGAGAATTTTTAGCACAATTTTATTTAGGACTGATGAAATTTTATAAAATTTGGAGGACTTATTCCTGAGTCTACTCAGTACACAACTGCAGTTGCTGGGACTTATTGCTGAGTCTACTCAGTACACAACTGCAGTTGCATTTCCAACGAAACATGTGTAATACCGTTACCATAGATGTTTTATTTCAATGACGTCTCGCAGAACTAAAACAGAGAATTAATTGTTTGTCGAATGGATAAAGCTGGACCGTTCCATTATTTTTGAAACCATCAGTCAGTGGCGTCGCCGTCTCTCTGCTTGTGTCGTGGCTCACGGTGGACGTCGCCGTCTCTCTGCTTGTGTCACGGCTCACGGTGGACGTCGCCGTCTCTCTGCTTGTGTCACGGCTCACGGTGGACG
>Ga0209149_1000728_pt1 | contig 14517 bp, 8 predicted proteins | sample WorMetTyACAVOLI2_FD_187423 | JGI IMG/M metagenome (GOLD analysis project Ga0209149, IMG submission 187423) | Marine gutless worms symbiont microbial communities from Max Planck institute for Marine Microbiology, Germany - Olavius algarvensis... ... | reverse complement strand
ATAAGGAGCAGTTTATTAATGTTCCCTCTAACTCCAGACCAACATCACTGATTAGACGTGGCCACGGAGGATGAGGGATGATGCAGTTTTAGGTCGTGCACTCCCTCTAGATCGAGGGCTAGGACCGTCAGAACTTTAGTCAGAAGCTGCATACCCAACACAGAAACAACAATAAGCTCTGCTGTTGCATACAGGCCGTGCGATGCTTCGTGTCCTTCTGTCGTTAGCTTCAGTAGTACAATACCTTGAGCACACTATTCTATTATTCGTTACTTTGGCTTCAGATTTACCACTGCGCACAATTAAATGCTATTCTGTTGTCTTTGGCATAACATTGAGGGTTCTTGTCATAAACATTTCATCGTCCATCTCCCACCATCAAAAAACTCCACCACTTACTGCTACCAGCGATGAGTGTCACCAACTTGCCATTGTCCTGCAGCACCATGCTGATAACACCTGATGGTTGCAGCATTGACAGCACACGACGAAGTGAGATACTGGTGGCAAATAGCGACTTTTTCATACCCCACCTGCATTCGACGCTCCCCATTAGGGGAGGGGGTCCCCGTCGGAATACTGCCATACCATTTGGTAAGCAAAAACTAGAATGGTGTGGCTACCCAACAGTTAAAAAAGTTTGATGATGCGTTTAGCCATTTCGAAAGAATACCGATACGTGATGGACAGACAGACAGACAGACAAATGGACAGACATACTGCGCCAGCACTGTCCCTGCCATGCATAGCATCGTGTGGTAAAAACCCGATGATATGTTATAGTCATGTACTTAACAACATTACAGCATCATGCAACAGCAAGTAGACATATGATTGACTCAAGTCCTACAACTATCTTCAGTGTATCTTTATCATTATCAGCAAGTTTACGATGTCATATATATGCACAAAATGTGTGAGACAAATGCTATATATGGCCGTGTATAGCAGGTGGCCCAGTAAAAACAAGCAACATGGCCATATATAATATTTATCTGACACACTGTATTTTTAACTGCACGTTACTGTAATTAAAATAAGGAAGATAATGACAACAACTATGGGACTATTTCTTGAGAATGGATGTACACAACTGAGCTGTGTAAAACTGGGCCAATAAATTATGATAATGAGATGACCAATCAGGACATGAACCATTATTTAAGTCACATTCATTGTTGTGATGATGTCATAACAGTGCAGTGTGAAGGATCGGATACGGAAATTAGTGTTGTCCATGAAATGACCTACAATGTGTCAAGTGGGATGTTAAGCCCTACTATACCATGCCATATGGAAATCACTGCATGCCTGTACCGAGAACCTGAGCATTATAAATGTGCAATGTACAGTAAAAGCAAGCATCAACTAACAATTCGTTCTTGGCGACTTTGAAAAATTCGTCGACGTAATCAGAACGACCAAGAAGCTCGACAAAGTCTTCGTCGTGGGTGATGACGAGCAACTGAAAATTGCGTTGCTTCTGGCGACTCTTGATGATCCTGACGCACAGCATTGGCAAACGAGCATAAAACACAAACACGCCAACAATATGGACAAGTAACAGTAACTGTGGTTTTATGTTAGATCAGAGTCTTTTTCCTAGCCATTGTTACTTTGGCTGTAGATTTAGCTGTGTGACTTTTGGTGTTCATCTTGGTCATGGATTTGGTTTGTCAGTATGGTAACTAACCAAGGTCTGCTAATTTTTGTCATTAACAATCCTTGACCTGGTACAGATATATTACTCATGCTGACCCAGTTATTAGCCATCTCCTTTAGGGATGTGACGCAGCCAGCTGAAATCCGCTTCCGTCGAATGCGGATTTTATAGATCAAATCCGGCGGATGTGGATTCGGATGCAAATTTGTTGGTGCACGATGACGTTAACTTTAAAAAATTCAAAAAAATTATTTTTATTTTTTTAAAGTTTTACTTTGCAGCAGATTTCTACAAAAGACTATGATATTGTGAAGTCTGCACTTACATTTTGTTTTAACAATCAGTGTCAGACTGTCAGCGAACAGCAGTTGATCTTTCTAAAATTCAAAACGAAAATCAAATCCGAATCCATGATAAAACGGGTCTGCAAATCCGTCGGACTCAGATTTGTGAAAAGTGACAGAATCTCCATCGGATTTGAAATCTGATTCGAAATCCGTCACATCTCTAATCTCCTTCAACATTCTAAGCCAAACATCTCGTGAAGTCTACAGCTACTGTATAACAATATATAATGTAATATCTACATAATTTGTCAATTTCCTGTATGATTGAGAAACATAATGCAGCAAAAAGTACATCTGTACTAAGCTATGGGGAAGTATGAAAGCAGCAAACAACATGAGACATGAAACTGCAGCAGCTTACTCCACTAGTGCATAAGCCAAACTTTCGATATTCTCACGATCAAGGTTTGTGGTCGGCTCATCAAGTGCAAGGACTCCACAGTTCAAACAGAACGTCTCGGCCAATGCCAGTCGAATAATCAGCGACGCCAGAACCTGCAAATTATCAACTACATAATGTCTTCCACTCCACCAATAACCATTAACTACTCCGTGACTTCAGTTCCCAAACAGTGCAACAGCTCCAGAAATAAAAATAACAAAGATAAAATTTAAAAACAAAAAAATTGTCCGTTTTTTAAATAAAAAAAACTTTTTAATGATAATTTGTTATAGTTACTCATGTCTTTGTAAGCAAACACATCTATGCTGTGTAGAATAATTTGTTTCGAAAACCAGATCTGCTACACAAAATGCTCAATGTGGACTCTTATAAAGTCATGTATCATGTATGTCCATTCCTAAAACACGTTTATTTTAAATTTACTACATCCACTTTGCATCATCGTTCAGAAAATCTCAAATACATTCACCTTACGCAACATGGCACTATTAACCCAGAACGACCAGTGTTCAACTTCCACTTCATCAAAAACTCTCAAGGTTAAAGGCTCAAGGAACGAAGACATAACAGATGCAAGCAGAAACCTTTTGACCGGCACTGCACCGACCACGCATGTCCAGTTCAGTGCCACCTTTTATCATGACCACTCGGTAGCGATAACTACGACGTGTCTTTGAAGCACCACTGCCTTCCTCCTCATCGGAACGGATCTCTATCGTCTCAATATCTGCAGTGAATTAAGAGATGTGTAACAAAAACATAAGCTAAAATGGCAGGCATAGACAACAAACAATACAAAAAATAAAAATCTGAAACAAATGTGGTTCAACTAAACATATTAAACCAGTAACATGTGACATCTTATTAGACGTTGTTTGTGTGGGAAACTACACTCAAAACAAATCTTGTGTTACTCAGGTCATAAAGTGCTTTAACCCTTTAATCGCCACATTAAAAAAGCAGAGCAACGGACCATCATGTAGCAATACAGTGATTGGTACACTGGCCATTGATGGGTGGGCTGTTACATTTGGTACAGTGAGGAGGGGCCTGTACCAAATGTAACAGCCCACCCATCAACGGTCAGTGTACCGGCTTCGTATTATTCAATGCAGCACTGTAATTGCCCACCACTGCTACGACTGACATCCAGGAAGCCGTTGTGGCTAGATTTGCAACCAGTTGACATCAAAAGTTGATGGAGGCATAACTGGAAGTCGGCTCAGGTGATCAATTCTCACCTAGTGTGTGACCCCACAATCCGGCAACCGGGTTTTGACCTCCCTCGGCAACAGTGGTCTCTGCTGAACCGTTTTCACACAAAACAGGGACACTGCGGTGCCTGCAGAAGGAAATGGTGACTTACAGACACTGATCTGTGTCCTTGTGGCGAGACCCAAACGATGTCTCACATTGTCGAATCCTGTCCCCTGACAAAACTGAATGGAGGCTTATCTCGGCTACACTCTGCGGATGAAGACGCTGTTTCGTGGCTGACCAGTTATGGCTCATGAAACGCACACGAGAAGAAGAAGATTGCCTTTGGAGTCGAAAGGGTTAAACCTCTCGCAAGTAATCAATACAGCTGTACATCAATATAGTAATTTGTGTTGGTAAAATAGATAATAATAATTTCATGCAATGATAATCACAGAATTGCATTAAAGCAGCAACTTCGTTCACACACCGTTTCCCCTGTATGTGTTCCTCCACAGCTCACGAATAATCTTATTGATCTCAGACATCTTCCTGTTGTGGTAGTTCATAATCGTTCTGACATCACAAAAACAGTTGTGGCAATATAGAAATGTGTTTTGGAATTATACAGAACAGCAACTAACCACAAACAGCTATCTGAAAAAATATGTATAATTCGGCAATGTAGCATTTTAAAATACAAAAATCAAATTTTGGCCATAAATTATTAAAAAAACCAACAAATGGTTCAAAGTATACAACAAAATAATAACTACATTTATAATGTTTATCTGAAATATAAAATCATATGCAGAATATGCCAAGTCCACAGTGGACATCTCAATTAACTATCAAAGTTAAAGTATTACTGGAAATGATGTAAAATAAGTATTTCCAACATGACAAGGTAAGACAAACCCATCAAGAGCTTTGTAGTATTTATCAAGGTCGCTGTTTGCCATCTCAGTTGTCTGCACATACAACGACACTAATGATGATGATGACGTTCACGAGTTTTTTATTCCTCTTCATATGTACTGTTGGACACTGGACAGCGAGTTAAATCTGTTCTGCTTTGCAATGGCTTTTTGGTTGACAACCAGCCAGAATTAAGTCATTTCAGATAAACATATTTTGTTCTAATTTTTGCATATATTTAAATTTGATTCCAAGTAAATAATAACAAAATAAAATAAAATCAAGCGCAGAGTGTCGGCAATCAAAACTGAATCTGTGCACCGGCAATCACTGGTGGCAGCACTGGTGTGGTAAGGAACCGGTATGTAAAACGGTGAATTTTTAGACGGTGATTGAAAAGGTTCAACGTTGGAAAAACCTCAAGTCAACAAACCAAGCACAGCTGATAAAGCAATATTCAACAGAATAAACATAGCAGTATTAGAATATACACTGTAATCAGAAAAAAACAGCCACTTATGTTTTATTGCATAACTCTTAGAAAAAGTAACCAATTTGAATAAAAATTTCAGACAAAATAGCTAATGAAATGCTGATTCTAACAGCATAAAATTATTTGTATTCTTCTTAAATATTCTTTGCTAGCAGCCATGTAAACCAGACGTCAGTAAAAGTGTCGTTACAGCAATGAGATTTACCACTGACGATAAACATCTCGTTAAATGGATGCGAGTGAAAAATTACATAGAAAAACGTTTGCTCATGACGTTTTTTGAACAGACTATGAAGTCTTGATGGGGTAAAGATGCTGATCAAAGTATCAGTGCAAGATCTTTAACTTTGTTAATCTTTGCAGTGGGGTGGGCATTGTGTGGTCAACCACAACCTGAACACGAGTCAGTGATGCCACTGTTGTCACTTTCTCCGTTAAATGTTTTAACCCATTAAAACTCTGTCCTCTGTCAGGAAACATCTCCAGAAAGTGGTTTGCTTCATACTTTTTATTTATTCACGAGCATTTAATAATAATGCGACCTCCAACGGTAAATCTTATTGCTGTAACAACAATTTATTGACATCTGGTTTACATAGATGCTAGCAAAGAATATTTAAGAAAAATACAAATTATTTTTATGCTGTTAGAATCAGCATTTCATTAGCTATTTTGTGTGAAATTTTCATTCAAACTGGTTCCTTTTTCTAAGAGTTATGTAAGAAAACATAAGTGGCTGTTTTATTCTGAACGCAGTGTAGTTCTCAATTAACTAGTGCAATCTTACAAATGCTTAACAATGACAGCACTAACACTGAATGCTAAGAAGCACCTGTAGTATGTCTACTAATATTAATAGGTATGGCATAGTAGGGTATAACGTCCCACTCAACACATTATAAATAAATCATTTCGGAGACAATTTTACGGGTCAGATGACCCAACCAACAGTGTCATAGCACTGAAGGACAATGGTTAGTCCAAAAAGGTCAAGGGCCAATCCCATCAGGTTCAGCTCACTAAAAGGTGAAGAGGATGTAAGCAAAAAAAAATTAATATCTATATAGCACCATGAAGACATGAAGACACAGAGGTGCTTTGAAGACAGAGAGCTAAACCAAGCAAGATCAAAGCCCGATACAGTCGACCGACCTGTAAGAACTGCTCATATCTTTGTGCACCATTATAATAGTACACACTAATGTTACACAGAGACAGTTTTTATTTATATTCCCCTTCCTCCAGACCAATATCACATCTCAGATGACTAATATTAATAAATGTTAGCGTACTTTTAGTTGTATCATCTTGTCTCTGTACTTGATGTCTGCATCTTTATACATATCTCCTTCGAGGTCACGCCGGTATGCAACGATCTCACCTTTAAGCACCTGCTGACGATTTCTTGCGTGGTCTCGCTGCGAGCACAAAGAATATTTTACAGAAGAAAATCCTGACAACAGGAAGACATCAAGAAATAAACAGAATTACAACAATATCTGACTAATGGACAATGTCAGCAGCAGCAACTTTCAGTTTCTAAATAATGAGCTGAGTGTTCTGGAGTTACTGCATCATATGGTACACCAGGGTTTAACGTCCCACTCGACACATTACAGGTCATTTCGGAGAAGATTTTACGGGTCAGATAACCCAACCAACAGTGTCATTACACCGAAGGACAATGGTTAGTCAACTCAGGTCACCAAAGGGTAAAGTAAAGAATGTAACAAAAAATTTTAATACATATAGCACCATGAAGACCGAGGTGCTCGGAAGACAGAGAGCAAAACCAAGCAACGTCGATGCCCAATCCAGTCGACCAACCTGTAAAAACTGCTCGTACCACAGTGCACCATTATAATGGTCTCTGTAGCACAGCGACAGTTCTGTTGATATTCCACTTCCTCCAGACAAACATCACATCTCAGGTGTGGCTAAGTGGAGGTAAGGTACAGTGGTGGGCAAATCTCAAATCAAATCTCCATGTCAAATCTCAAATCTTTAGCAAAAAAAGATTTAAATCCTCAGCCTAAATCTCAAATCTCATCTGTAAATTGCAAATCTTTTTATCCCAAATCTCAAATCAAATCTCCAATAAAAAGTACAAGTGAAAGTCATCATATGCAATCAGTTCACTGAGCATGCAATGTCAAACAGCCATAAAAACAGTGATAAAACAACAGCCAATCAATGCCGTCGATCTCTTCATAACTACAGCCTGATGCAGCATCAGTCTCACTCTTTTGTTCATTGTAGCTCTCACTGTAGTTGGTCTACGAAAAAAAATTATCAAAATAATATAGTATTATAAAGGATAAATTCAGCAATAAGTTTTTATATTCCAGACGGGGGTTTGTCTGGCCGCGCCGGTTTTTAGCCATGACCAGCTTTCAAATCTTCAACGATGTTGGTTGGGTGACAGGAAAGGCATCCACTCCACTATGAAAAACTGCTCCCAATACCGCAAAAGTTCGCTTCTTTGAGACCCGCTATAACTTGGAGTAATTCCAAAAAGCTAGGCATGTTAAACAAAACCAAAAACAAAAGTACAGTTACTCACCCGAAGATTACGGAGGAAGTAAAGAAATATTGTTTTGCGATTTGGCACTTTTTGAAATCGAATCGCCGTGAATTTCAAATCGAATCCCAATCGAATCGTGTACGTTCAAATCAAATCTTTTACTACTCAAATCAAATCTCCATAAGTGATTCAATCGTGATTTAAATCGAATCACAATTTGGATTTGCCCATCACTGGTAAGGGAAAATGTTTAGGTCATGTCTTCCAAAGTACAAACTTCAGGGACTGCTGCCATGAACATTTTTACAGCCACACGCCTTTTGTCTCGTATCAAAGCACTGCAGGGCTAAACATTTTACTAATGTTTCAAAACAAATTTAACAAGAAACTTCGCTATCACAAACATATCACGCGTCAGCTGAGCACACACTACATTGGCGGCATCTAGGCCTATAGTAACTCCGTGACCGTGAAATTGAGGTCAGGGGTCACCAGAGGTCACTGGAAGCGGCATCATTCGATATATCATGTACAACTTATTATTAGTGGAGTTATTTGACATTGAATATTATGGTGACCTTGAAATGTGGGTTAGAGGTCACTCAAAATCATTGAAAAAGTTACTATTTGAAAGCTTCAGTACGGTTTCCTATTCGCCTTCCATAGTAACCATGGCCGTATCTTTAGCCATTTCAGAGATATTCAGCGTCAAAGAATGGCCTGACCTTGAAATCTGGATTGCAAATGGCATAGTTCTATAGACCATGTATGACCTTCTATTGGTCTGCCATTGTAACTATAGCTCTATTTTGTACCATTTTTGAGTTATTTGACATTGAATAATATCGTGATCTTGAAATCTGGCTTAGAGGTCATCAAGATCATTGAAACTGGTGCCATTCGAAAGGTATGGTATAGTAGAGTTTAACGTCCCACTTGACACATTATAGGTCATCTTGGAGATGATTTTACGGGTCACATGACCCAAACAACAGTGTCATAGCATTGAAGGACGATGGATAGTCAACCATGTCGAGGGCCAATCCCACCAGGCTCTGTGCACTATAAGGTAAAGAGAAGGATGTAAACAAAAAAAATTAGTATCTATATATATAGCATCATTAAGACCGAAGACACAGAAATACCTGGAAGACAGAGAGCTAAACCAAGCAAGATCAAAGCCATATACAGTCAACCGACCTGTAAGAACTGCGCGTATCTTTGTGCACCATTATAATAGTACACAATACTGTAACACAGAGACAGTTTTTATTTACATTCCCCTTCCTCCAGACCAACATCACATCTCAGATGTGGCCAAGTGGAGGTAAGGGGGATACCATTCGAAAGCTTGGGTACAGTTTCCTATTTGCTTTCTATAGTAACTATAGCACAGTCTTGTATCGTTTGCAAGATATAGCAACTTATTGGTCGAAAATCAGGAAATTTTTATGCCTCACCTGTATTTAATTTAGCGCCTCCGAAAGTGGTGACTCCATTGGAATTTCGCAAAACTGTTTGATGCTCATGTAACTAGAACCCCATGGCTACACGGTCTGGTGAAGAAACTATGACAATATGTTAAGCCGTTTCTACACAATACCGAAACGCAATGCACAGATGGACAGATGAAGGGAAAACAGACAGAATTGCTATATCAATATCGCATCAAAACACCAACGCATGACAAAAGCGATAATACAGCAACAAGTTTAGCTGTTATAGTAACTCGTAACTGTTCACTGACAGCAGAACAACATCTGCGATAATGTCTAAGGATGTTCCGACACAGAGCCCGAACATATATAAACTTGTAAATATCAGATCAAGAATGAGTTACAATACCTCTTGTGTAAGCTTTTCCATCTCCTGCTCGAGATTATCTCGTTCTCTTATCAAATTGTTGACATCAAGTCCATCAAGACGCTGCTTCTCGGCTCTAATATTTTCACTGATCTCCTCAATCTCCACCTGTCTTTCACGCAACTTGAGACTGTCGGCCAGTTCACGCTGGCGAATCTAATCACACAGAACAGCACAAAACTGTACTACAGTATGCAAGTGAGAAGTGTTTACGTTTTGCTTAATTCAATACAAATGGAAATGTCTTACTTATTAAGAGATGACTAGAAAGTGAAAAATTTAACTATAAAACATATCAGCCTCATCTGTATTTAGCGCCCCCAAAAGAGGTGACTCCATTGGAATTTCGCAAAGCTGTTTGATACTCATAAAACTAAGATGATTGGCTATACTGTGTGGTCTTCTTCTTCTTGTATGCGTGTCATTAACCATACCTAGTATACCTACATACCTAGTAGTGTCAGCATGACATAACGTGCGAGATCATAAGTGGCGGCATCAAATTCAGTACACGATGAAGAGCACCTTTTGTGCTGCCAATTCCTGACGAATCTCATCGACGGTGCCAATAAGATCCGACTTCTGCGACTCAAGTTCCGACTTCATCCGATCTAAATCATTCATCTTCGTCTGACAGTCAACCAACCGGTCAGCTCGTCCTTCACGCGTGTACCTAACAATCAATCATCACGTAAGTCAACACGACATTCCACTGCTGACACAAATGTGTAACAACACATGTATTTCGTGATACAAATGCACATATTACACATGTGGAATGTCTAACGTTAAATTTACTTATTTTATTGGAAAACACCACAGCCTATGTGCAACATCCGTTCCACTCTGCCTCATAACAAATGCTGTCAGCTTTTAATCCGCTGGTATCATCTTTCAAGGTTGCTCAAAGTCGACAATTTTTGTACCCATGCAGTTCCATATTAGTAAACAATAGTAACTTCAGTCATATTGTGCACCGTTTCCAACATAACTGCACTGCAATGTGCACCATTATAATAGTACATAATACTGCAGCACAGTTAGATGATTTTGCTAATATTTCACTTCTAAGCTCCAGACTGAGACCAACATTTCAACGTACTTACTTGGTAATTTCACTGTGAAAGCGTTCAATTTGCTGGATTTGTTCTTTCACTTTGGCACACTGTGACAAATAACCACACAATTGTCTACTGATGCAAGTTACGAGTCAAATGTTTAACTTATATGTAACCGACAGAAGTTCTGACAAAACTGACAGAGAGATAACAGCTGATATTACTCTTCAGTTAACCCTTTATCGGCACATTAAAACCACACAGCTACAGACCATTAAACAGCAGTATGGTAATTAGTACACTGGCCGTTGATGGGTGGGCTGTTACATTTTGTACAGCGAGGAGGGGCCCGCGCAGACTGTGGCCCCGCCCAGTCCCCTCCTCGCTGTACCAAATGTAACAGCCCACCCATCAACGGCCAGTGTACTAACTTCATATTATTCGATGTGGTACTATAATTGCTTCTGGACTCTGAAGGGTTAATATAATGTTGTTATTCTTATAGAGACTGAGCTTTGTTGATTGATGAGTCAACTCAGCTGTCTGTCAACCATGACAGCACGTGAGTAAAGTGCTCCTGTAGCGTTTTTACAATAGCACAACTCAAATCTGTACCATCATTAATGATGATAATAATAATAAGGAAAAGTCATCTTATGGTATTCACTTATTATTTTTATAATCGTACAACAAAGAAAATTAAGAAATGAGAACAAATTAAGAACGACTCGACGAAACATATGACAGTATACAGTTCAGTTCTGACGTCGACAGACTTCCGCCATCACTAAACAGTACTCTAAAATCATCATCCCTGATACGAAGAATCTCCGCCAGAAGCTGAGCAGCAGACCAGTCGTCATTCTCAACAAGACTATAGAATTTATGCAAAAACACATTACTGTTAAGACTAACATTGCCACAAACGAAATCATCGAACTGCCAGCTGAAATGTGAACATAAAAACACAACGTTTCTACCAATAAAAGAATTACAACGTTCAGGTGTTCTACGTTGTCATGATTCAGAATATTTCCTGCAAGAACTGTCACATATAATTACCCTACACTAAACACAACAGCTAGAATTCATGCAACACACACATGCAGTTATAACAGTGGACAAGACAAAAACATTCAGCAGTTTCCTAAGGTTGCCCTGTAGATCTCTGAGTGACCACCAGCTGACCCATGTAAACTGGGAAAGAGGCTGTGAAATGCTGTGAACGTGCATGTCTGCATGTCAACTTGTAAGTGACTAAACTCTCAACTCTTAAAAGATTCTGTGTAATGTTGTGTCAAATGCATACTATGACAGTTAACGACAAAACTAATCTATTACTTAATGATTAACGGTGTTTGATTGATCAATGAAGATCTATTACGGGACAACAAATAGCTCTATAAACTTTAAATATGCCTGACGGATACGACAGAAGCAAACAGAAAATGCCGGAGCTAATCACCTGTTCCTTGCCTTCTTCAAACTGCTGGTCTTTCACACGCACCGACTGCTCTTTTTCTTCCACCAAGTCGTCGATCTTATCCTGTCACACATAGCAGTGGCTGCAAACAGATAATTTCTCTGTTACAATCTGAAGCAGTGTCATCCCATCAGTGAACCCAGCCAATTAAACTACAAACAATGAACTGGACTGCTGAAATGCATAGACCTACTTGACATTAAGTCCATCACAAAATCATGTGTTTGAATGGTTGTAACCAAAGCAACCTGATCCAGCTGCCTCTTACAACATGTGCTCAGGACATGCGTCTATTCAATTCAGTCTGTTACCCATGTGGGATAAGACAGATGCCAATCTGCAGGCAGAGAAATATACAGGTTTAATGGCCAAAATAAGGAGGAAACGGGAAGAATTTTATGCTTAGAAAATGGAAGCCTCGCCCTCCTAGTGAAATATGGGAAGTGTGTCATTTGTGGGGACTTACTGCACGTACCTAGATTATACATTACATACACGACACTTTACACAACAATAGTGACAAACTATACACACAGCTATAGACATGAGTGTACCTGAAGAGGGCGGATTTGTTCGCTGGCTATCTGCACATACAACACAATATCTCCAATTAACACAACGGAACATTGCAGTAATGCAGAAGTCTGTTTTCAATATTCACCAGCAATCTTCACAGAGACGAACCTTACTATCAAATAACAGCCACAGCAGATTATACTAAATACGTGACTTTGATCTGGTTGCTAGTTTAGCACAGTGGTAACACGTTCCAGCTGATCAACGTAGTTACTCAATGCTAGGCCCGGTTAGTACCTAGGTGGCTGACTGTCTTTGGACGGGTAAACCACCTCGGCACAGAACCAGGCACCCAGGCCTACTCAGCCTGAGCCTGCCCACTGCCCAGGCTGAATGAGTACCCAGTGTAAGCTGGGAGAGTAAACGTGTGATACACCAACCCGTATCCATGGTCTCACAGTGTTCGCTGAATGCCTGGCTGTCGGGTTGGCTTGCGGAGATCAGCGCCGACTTACGGGAAGAAGTAGCACATTAGAGGCACTTCATGACGATGCGCTATACAAATCCATGTACTTCACTTTACTTTTTTGAATAAATTCATAATGAAAGAAGAAACTGACAAGAATTTCACGGTCGAGTGATTCATTTGAGTCAGTCAATTCATCCTTGGTTTCCTCAAGTCGTGTTCGCCTCTGGAGGTCGGTCTCTATTTGCAGCCGCTCGGATCGGAGTTCGTTCAGCGAGGACTTGAGCCGCTGCAGTCGTTCTGTGTGCTCGTTCAGCTTCTGTTGCTTGCGTTCCAACTTCTGAGCCACCAGCTCACTGATAGAAACAATTAACCCAATAATTTTCCTGCTCCACCACTACAACATTTCCCAGTTGCTATAATCAAAATTAATCACGTTAATTTAATGCACTAATGAAAAATTGAGCACAATTAAACATTTTGATGCCACTAAAAATTTCAACACAATGTGTTCTTTTTAATCACTGCTCATCACTTTTCACAAAGTTTCAAACTTTGAACACTTTCATAAATAGCATACATAGTCTTACAGCACTTGTAGCATGGATAAGTTTCAACACTGCATCTGGAAGAGTAAGACAAATTCAAGTACTGAAACTTTCGGCATCGAGCATTCCCACACGATGTGAATTAACGTCACATCTCAAATCATCAACATCACACAGTTCACTAATCAACCTAACTCTGTACAACTAACACAAGTTACATCGTGTGTTACTTGATGTGCATCTGAAAGGCTACATGTGTAGAGTAGTCGACAGTGTCGAGCCTTATAAATAATAATAATAATACATACTTATCATGTGCGCAATGTCGGAGTATATGACCAAATCTGAGGCGCAGGCAGTCACCAGGTGGGATGTTGGGTCATGTTTAAGGATGGTTCGTAAGACTAAACAGGTGGGTTTTGAACTGGTGTTTAAAAGTTAGCACAATTGGAGCATTACTTATAGCGGCTGGGATTTCATTCCACATCTTGGGGGCGCAGTAGCACACAAGGCGCCATCGCAAGCGTTAAGACTCCAGTGCAGCTAAAACTGCTTTAACACCGACTGGCTCAACATTAAGCCACAACCTTGAAGTCTATTGACTATAATGTTGCTATGACATTCATTCTTAATAATAATAATAATAATAATTAACAAGAGGTCAAACTAATTTAACAAAAAGCGCCTCACGGGGGGCCCATTCCCCGGTTAGGGGTCACCCCAGGGGGTCAAAAGTTGTACCATTGAATTCCTGGGGTAGGGTTTCCTATTAATGTTCCATAGTAACTATAGGCCTAGGATGCACCGTTTGGCCACAGTGCACGCGCGTGACAACCAATGACCAACCGACCAACGACGTCACGACACAGCCTATCTCAATAACTGCCTCTTTTACTAACGTAAAGTCAGGCGCTTAATAATAATTGGCAGTGTACCTATGACATGCGTCCTGTAACTACTGCTGCATCACCTGCAAATCTCAGCTTGCCTACTTAATATCCATTTAATATCAGTGCCCTTATCCATTTATCACTGCCC
>Ga0209149_1000727_pt1 | contig 14537 bp, 11 predicted proteins | sample WorMetTyACAVOLI2_FD_187423 | JGI IMG/M metagenome (GOLD analysis project Ga0209149, IMG submission 187423) | Marine gutless worms symbiont microbial communities from Max Planck institute for Marine Microbiology, Germany - Olavius algarvensis... ... | reverse complement strand
GCGTGACTGCAGGTTCACTTGAAAAGGTAAACTTTAAAGTTTAAACTGCTGTATCTTTTAAACCATGTCAGCTGTTTTAATGAAATTTGCAAGATATGTTGCGCGAATACTCGTATATACAGCCTGAAAGTTTGGCTCAAATTCGTGCTGCCATTGCTGAGATACAAAATTTTTTCTAGGGGATTGTTTTTTTTTGGCGCACCCTGTACATCGAGGGCATTAACATTAACGTCGTGACCTTGAAATGTGGGTCAGAGATCACTCCATGTCACTTAAACTGGTACCGTTCGAAAGCTTGGATGCAGTGTCCTATTTGCCTTTCATAGTAACTATGGCGATATCTTGTATCGTTGGCGAGATATAGCGAGTTATTGGTCGAAGATCGCAAAATTTTTATACCCCATTGATCGGTTCACAATTTGACGTGACATAATAATAATAATACATAGACTTATAACGCTCACAATGTCGGAGTATATGACTGAATCTGAGGCGGTACATGACATCACCATGACACTACACCGTTAACGAAAAAAACAGCCCGATAAATTTTTACCGCGCGATGCTATGCATAGCGCGGACAATGCTGTTGCAAGATGTCCGTCCGTCCGTCTGTCCGTCACACGCCGGTATTCTGTCGAAACGGCTAAAGAGATCCGTCGAAATTTCGCGAAGGTGTCTGACATTCGTAAAACCGGAATGACTGGGCTACCGTGCGGTCAAGAACTAATGACAGTACGTTAAGCCGTTTCCATAGTATACCGCATCGGATGGACAGAATTGCTATATCAATATCGCGCGTCAGTATGCTGACGCGCGATAAAAATAAATCTGTACACCCCTGAAAAGATGGCGATTTTCGACCACTATCTCGCCTCATCGCACGTTGTCAACGTTGTGACCATCAGGTGTTATAAACACACTTCCGCCGGAACGTGGCACGTTGATGGCACTTATCGATGGAGTTTGTGTACAGCACTTAAGTTACCGTATTATGGCCGTTGCCGCGTGATGTCATGCGATAGATAGAGATATAGTTACAAACGAATACTAATAGTGACTTACAGGCATGGTTTATTTTAGCACGCGTAGTACGCGTAAAAAATGAAAACGGTCGGAAATTTACACGTAAAAAATAATGGCGACGGGTAGGCCTACGCGTTTTAAATGGCAACACAGGGGTAGCGTTACGCATTCTACATTACTACATATGCGTAGTAAATTAGTAGTTTTGGGTGAATAATGGTTTCTTTTCGCGAGAAATGGCTAACAATGGACATTATGCCACGCTAAATTCGCCAATCATCACTGTTGGTTCAATGCGTTAGCGTTAATAATGCAAACTGGATACGAAGTCAGTAGTCTTTCTGTACCAGTAGTTATTGATTACACGTTCAAGGAATAGCTACTCTTTTTTATATGTTCAAGGGGTAGCTCTACCACTTTTTACAATGGCAAGGGGAAGCACTACACCTTTTTTCAGAGGCCTAAAATAAACCCTGCTTACACGGGTGACCTTGAGTGACTTAGCGAAATCTTCAATAACACGAAGCATCGCGCGACCTCTCTGCGACAGCTGAGTTTATCGTTTGAGACACAGCGTATTGTGATCTCATACGGTACGAAACCAATCGTACGATTCATACGAGAACCTTCTGAAACCACAATATTTGCGATTCTAGTATACGAGGATCGTACGACTCTCGTACGAGGTCGTACCCTCGTGCGATTCTCATTGCTCACTTGTAGTGAACTCGTCTCGTAACTTTGCCGTATCTTAACCAGGACTTTACAGCTGAAGTCGAATATTCCGCAAAGTAATTAAGTACGCAGCTAAGTCAAAGTTGTAAGATGGTTTGCTGGAATTACGCAAGCGCCAAGGTGCGTGAGAACGTAGTATAGAAAAATCCCGACTGAAAAAAAACTATACAGTAGTAGTGGTTATGCCCGTCAGCGAGTGTCGCAGATTTGTCTCAGTCGAAGACTGCATGGCGGAGAAGAGTTTTTAATGGTCGTATACAGCACAATTTGTTCAGCGGCCTCGATATGATGTCGCAGAGCACACGACAGACCGCGAAACTATCCAGAGCTGAAAAACGACTACGTAATATAATATCACGAAGCCTCACTTTCCCCTCGTTGAAATTACGTTTTGTGAGCGCAAATTTCGACAAATATATATCGTAACGTTATTTGTCGCAACTGTGAGGGTTAACTATTCGAACTGCTTTGCTTAATTGACGTGACTTAAAATTAGAATAAGACTAGCGCATACCCGTAAAACACCCTAATCTGTTCTTCTATACATTACATTTACATTACACGTGGCCTGTCGGTATTGCATTGCCTTCGGGAGGTGATGCATATTGATTTCTAATTTTTGGTATATATTTGCCCCAAAAGAGTATACCCCTTAAGCGATTTTTACCAAATTTGGCGTGAGAGAGAGTCCCGGGTCCTCACCATCACGCCAACTTTCATCATTGTGGATTTTAAAATGTGAGAAACTTGAATATAGCTGCTCGACTACTAACCTTCCTCTATGCAACGGTACCATAACTGTTCAGAAAATCACACTGCACAATAGCGTTTCCGTTATCACAAACTTCGTAATTCGAAAGCGTGACAAACAAAAAAACAAGCAAACAAAAAAATCACAATTTTTCGTCTACAGCCGGCACGCAACGCACGATCCCCACCATACTTGGCACGGTGATAGAGGAGGTCTGTGCCGTTTTTGCACCACCTCCTATTTTTTATCCGATTACTTCGCTGCTAAGGGCTATTAAAAATTTGTGCAAAAATGCCCCAACCGCGGGAAAATGCTTATAACTTTGTTAATTAGACCGAATTAACAACTTAAAATCTACTTAGAGACGCGTACAAACGCCGAGAATTTCGTAAAAATTGTGCAAACGAGTCGCCTCTGAGAGACAAATTTATTGGAAAAATTCCAAAATTGACAGTTGTGGGACTGTATGCCCCACATTTCTGCCCCGATAAACGTGAAATCCCCTGTCAAATTTCACGTTTATCGCGGCAATGTTTCGCCCTTGCGGGGCGAAAAATCCATTTTTGGATCACCGAGTAAACGCAATACCGGCATGGCTGCGATGCGCGCAGGCCGGCCAGTAAATACACTTAAATAGATGATCATTAGTAAATTATGTGTATTTAAGGAATTCAGAAAAAAACCAATGTCAACAACAGTGAGTGAGTGAGTGAGTGTGTGTGTGGTTTCTTAACGGCACATCAGCACAAAAAGGCTATTTAGTGCTATTCAAGGTTTATATGATGGATAGGTTCTTTTCATATCCTATCCATCATAATAAACCTTGAATGGCCTAAATAGCCTTTTTGTGCTGATGTGCCGTTAAAAACCCACACACCCACTCACTCACTCACTCACTCGTGTACTATTCTTGGGACACAGTTTAATATCCCACTCGATACATTATAGGTCATTTCGGAGACGACTGTAAACTGTAGAGTTTCTATACGTCAAATGATCTATAATAATAAAAAAATAATAATTTATTTGAGACACAGTATAATCTCCAGGTCTCGTTGTTGCTTAAAACTATTAGGCCTAGATAAAGAATAGAAACTGAGTTTTATGCAACCCCGAATAGACTTATAAAAACAACGTAGGCAGTTGGTGTTAGTTCTTTTTTTGGTTTGCACAACTAACGTTACGTCTCTTGATGACTGGGGACAGCAAGTTTGCGACCAGTGATGGGCAAACCTCAAATCTTTCACGGAAACGTATTATGTAAGATGTAAGATTTCTCCTCGACAATTCTACACAACGATATGCACTTGTTCGTCATCGTCAGAACCACACACGAACTTGGTACTAAACTGCAACTCAGCACTGCATTGCATACGAACTTACGAAGCCGAAGTGCTTCCACAGCTCACGTGACTGTTTTAAATCGGTTATTAAATAAGTAAGCGATTCGGCGCGATTTAACTACTGTTCAAATAGAATCTGGACATTTGCGAACCAATCGAAAATTAAATCGCAGCGTTTCAAAAGGAAACGTTAGCGCGATTGGAATTTGCCCATCACTAACCGCGACCTTTGACAAATCAGCAATATACAATAACGTATTGACAAAAAGTTACGTGTATTCCCACAAGCTGAGAGATACATCTTGCGGTTACTTATGCTGAATTATTTTGCACGCAACACCGTTCAAGGACACAGCGCTGTGGCTTGATACATTTGTGACTGCAGTTTTGTCTAATGTGTGTATAGCGCAGCATTTCTCCATTCTTAAAGAGCAGTTCTGACAGGCAATAACTGAACTTAATAGCGACTCTGGGGGTTCAGATATGACCGTGCATATAATAAAAATAATAATAATAATAATAATAATAATAATACGACAACTTATGAGGCGCCGTAACATGTCCGTAAAGTCACTACAAAGGCGCCGTACAGCATACGCTTCTCGAAATTAAGTTGATAATTGAAACGAATGCAAAAACAGATGAGTCTTGAGCAGATTTTTGAAAGTACACAGTGTTGATGCAGTGCGAATGTCCGGCGGCAAACTGTTCCACGCCGCAGGACCGGCGACGCTGAATGTTCGGTTCCCGAGACGTCGTCTGGTAGGAGGGACGACCAGGTCTCCACGAGCCGCGAAGCGGAGAGCAGAGCGGGTAGAAACAGTTGACACCGGCACACATAAGTCCTGTATGTAATTTGGTGCCATGCCATTCCGCGCCTTGTAAACTAATAAGCATAGTTTGAATGTAATCCGCTCTCTCGCTCGCAGCCAATGGAGTTTATCACGTAGCAGTGGAGTTACGTGCTCTCGACGGTCTCCTCTGAAGATCACTCGAGCTGCGCAGTTCAGTACGCGTTGAAGTTTGTCAACGAGTTGCTTGTTGCAGCCAGCGAGAAGGATGTTGCAATAGTCCAACCTCGAGACAATGAGACTGTTAATCTGATGCACTACGACTGAGTGCATGTCGACAACTCTTGATACGGCGCAAAGAACTGTAGCAGAGCAGCGAGCGGTAAGCTGGTTGACGTGAACCGCAAGAGACAAGTCGGCGTCCACGTTACCAGTATGCATCGTTTGTTTTTGCTTACTTGATTGCAATTGTTAAAGCAGTTAAATTATTATTGGAATATACGTAAACTCGTACGCTATCTGTAAAACGGTGCCATTTCCAATGACCTTAAACGAACTCGAACCATGTTTTCAAGGTCACACCATAATTTGACGCTAAATATCTCACAAACGGCTACAGATACGGCCATAGTTACTATAGAAGGCGAATAGGAAACCGCACCCAAGCTTTCGAATGGCGCCAGTTTCAATGACTTTGAGTGACCTCTAACCCACATTTCAATGTCACGATAATATTCAACGTCAAATAACTCTACTAATAGTAAGTCGTGTATGATCTATCCAATGGTTCCGTTTCCAGTGACCTTGAGTGACCCTTAACCTAGATTTCAAGATCACTGGGTAATTAGGCCTAGGCCTATATGCCTCGACGTATTCTGTGCGCAGCTGACGCGCGATCTGTTTGCGATAGCTAAGTTCTTGTTACCATAGAAGTTGTTTGTTAATAATATCGTTTTAATGAACAAGTTATGAGTGAGTAAAACAGCTAAAATGCTACTACAGAGAAAAGAATTTGCTTTTGTAGCGCTATCGCGAAAAGTATTTAATTTTTATCGCGCGTCAGCATACTGGCGCGCGATATTGATATAACAATTCTGTCTAATGTCTCTCTGTCTGTCCGTCCGTCCGTCCGACGTCTGTCTGTCTGTGACGTTCCGGTATTAGATGAAAACGGCCTAACATATTGTCATAGTTTTTTTCATCATACAGTAGCTCAATAATTCTAGTTTTCTCAGCATTAAACATCTTCACGAAATTCCGACGGGGTCACCCCCTGTGGGGGCGCTAAATACAGGTGAGATATAAAAATTTTGCGATTTTCTGCCAATAAGTCGATACATATCGCAGACGATACAAGATAGCGCCATAGTTACTATGGAAGATAAATAGAAAACCTCAGCCAAGCTTTTGCATGACACCAGTTTCAATGACCTTGAGTGACATCTAAGCCAAATGTCAAGGTTACGATATTATTCAACGTCAGATAACTCGCAAATGGTACAAGATAGAGCTATAGCTACAATGGCAGACTAATAGAACGTCATACATGGTCTATCGAACCGCGCCATTTTCAATGACCTTGAATGGCCCTTAGCCTAGATTTCAAGGTCACATGGTTAGTATTGATTCTGTTTGCGATAGCTAAGTTCTTGTTATGCTTCTCAGAGTGCGTAAATGAACTGTTATTTCACCTGTCAAAATTATCAAATTTTCTAAAACGTGCTTTACTACGACGAAAGAAACTGCATTGGCCTCGTTTAATTTGGCCCACCCGGTATGTCTCTATCTAGTACTGTATCTGAGATATTCAACGTCGAATATAGGTATGCCCATGAAACAGTTTGAACAACGTGTTGTGTGTGCCGTGAAGACGGCGCCGCATACATGTCAGACGGCGCAGCGGTGAATCGACAACAGTGCGTTGTAATTTAGCCATCGTCTGTCTGTCTGTCTGGCAGCGTCGTTGTAGGCCTACGCTTGCGTTTAGTCCTCATCGTTCGATCAAATGCCGCCGACTTCTCACCTGACAGTTCGTAGTATCTACGTTCATAGTAAACTGCGGGCAGAAGAAGCGAGTGTCGCAGAAGTTAATAGAGATGGGACGTCACGTCAAGGTCTCAACGATTTGATTTTCTCGTTAAAAAAACAAATTCGTTGCCTGTATTTAGGCGGCTGCTGAAATGCGAACTTTTCCGTCGCTGTTGCGGCTCCCACTAAACTGATACACTGTTTTAATTACTAACCCCACAACCGTCTCGTGAACTTATTAACTTTGTAAAGTGTCCTAGCAGTTAGTCCTTAACCATACGCCACTCCTTATTTTCTTGTTCAATAATAAAAATAACAATAAAATAATAATAATAATAATAATAATAATAATTAAGAGCCGAAGACCGACCGACAGCGGTCATTTGATGCCCCCGCAGCAGCATCTGTATAATGGACTTGCCCGCCCTCCGAACTATTCCACTTTTGCATGGGAGTGGTCTCGCTCGTCAGTAGACGAGTTCACGTCGGCACAGCCTCATAGGAATCGCTTGCCCGAATGGACAGTGTGCTGGCCTACGGCCATCGTGACTGCCGTGTTGACTTGCGGCCAGCGTGGTCAGCCCGGGTCACGCTGCAAGCAAGCGGCACGGTACGGGACAGATCCCGGGACGACAAGGTGACGTGCGGGGACATAAAAGATCCAGATCCAGATCCAGATTGCCGTCATCCCTACAGTCTAATCGAGTGTTAGTTGTCCCTTCTCAGAATTCCATAAAATTCATCTACAACATTCGAGTAATCCTGCTAACGAACAAACCAAAAAACTCAGAGATGAAAACATAATCTCGTAAGTAAAAGTACTGAGACCCGATATTTATCTCACGAACATAAGGCAGCTGTCATCTCGCTTGTTCCGTAACTAATGTTTTTTCATGGTCCGACAATAAAGACCGTGTGAATAGGCAAAATCTTCACAATAAAGTAACTGCTTGTGCTCAATTAAATGACGTGGTCACTGTGGCTGAATCAAATCGTTGACAAACGTTGTTTTTAAAGATATTTAATGCAAATGTTTCAATCAGTCGCAATAGTTTTAGCGTGTATAGTTTAGGTGGCAGTTTTGACTCATATTTGAAACGCCGGTCTGATATTACGCCGGTCTGATAAAAGTATCGATTGAGTCTATATATATATATATATATATAGCCACGCTGATTCAATTTTAAACCAACAAGTGTATTTTGATATTCGCAGAGATATCAATATTGTACGCACATGTCTACGATGATTACTACTCATTTATTACCTGCGGCAAGGAAGTTATGCTTGTCTGTCATTCTGTGAGCAGCCGATTTCATTGAAACTCGGCGTTATGATTGGGCCTACCAATCGGAAGATCTTTTTAACTTTTGGTGATGACCCGGTCCCGGATAAGGATTCCGGGTCACTTTTCCACTTCATTTACCATTGCATAATAAGGGATTTTAGGAGATTTATTGGCATTTATCGTACAGACACCGGCCGGTGCTCACGATACTCAGTAAAATGGCTGACGCCGACAACGTAATGAATCCACATTTCGGGAGCAATTTGGCAGACATCCGGATCCGAATACGGATTAATCCGGAAATCTGGATTCGAATCCCCATCTGTTTTGGTTGAGGTTAGACGCTTTGGTGGAGGATTGCGCACAGCGCGTCGTTGCTAACCAAGTCCGTCCCGACTGTCTGATGGTCTGTCTGCGGCCTTAACCAACGAGAAAGTGACCGGGAGGGGACGTCTGACTGTTGGGCAAGTAACAGGGGACACTTTCCCGGGGGGGGAATGACCTACCTTCGGCGTGACGTTATGGTAGGGCGTTGGACTATAGCGATCGAGCAGCACTTCTACTGACGTCTCTTTAAACTGCTACTAGCAAAGTACATTTAATCAAAAGAAAAATTATTTTCAGATTTCCAGACTCAGTATTCCCTCGGCTATACGGCTATGTAAATAAACCGTATATTGACTAAGTTATGCCGTATAAAACTAGGGGTCCGGTAATTATGCCTCACCGTGTAAACAGACCCATGTTTATCAGCGGCAAAGAGTCCCATTCAGTAGACTTCAGCAATGTACAGATTGCGCATAAATTCGGAAAGGTCACGCTGAACGGGAACGTTGAATAGGTGAGTTATAAACAAGAAATTTAGCTATCGCGTCAGCAGCGCACACAAAGTAACAACAGCAAATTTTCAGGGTGAATTTTTTACGGGGGAAGAACCATATGGGACACCGGTGGTAGTGGCCGCTGCCGGAATCATAAATTTCAGGGTGGGATAGTTTTATAAGGGGGTAGTTTTTCACGGTAGGAAGCATTTGTAACACCCTTGCTTGCGGCCGATTACACAGAAAATCGCGAAATTTATATACCCCACCTATATTCAACATCCCCATAGGGGGGATCTTGTCGGAATTTCGCAAAGTTGTTTAGTAATGGGAAAACTAGAATGATTGGGCTGCCATATACTGAAGAAAATATGATGATATGTTAGCTGCTTCGATAGACAGACAGACAGAATTGCTATATCAACATCGTGCGTCAACATTGCAGTGCTAACGCGCGAGGAAATTCGACTTACGTCTTGTTCGGTGCCTTGTTCTGCGACCAATGTCCGCCCACAGCTCGTTGGAAGTCCTCGTCGCTGTTGCCTCGGAACTGCGGTGATGTCTATGATCACCATTGTCATTGCAGTCCTCGTCAACGATTATTTCACTGCTGTTGTTGTCCGCGACGAAATTGGGCGACGGCGGCCGCGGCAAAAGTAGTGAGCTTGTCGACGGACGGGCACCTGCAGGGGCACCTGCCGGGCCACCCTCGGCGTCGCTCGACACCGACGTCGGCGGAAGTAGCGGCGACGTATCGGCGACGACGCAGCAACAGCCGAACAACGTGGCCAGTGCGATCCAGACGACCCCCGACCAACGACAGCGACAACGGCACGTCGAACTCCACGTCGAACAGTTGTCGAACATCGGACTTTAATCCACTTTTCTGACAGCTAGTCTATGTCCATCGCTCACACCTCCCCCGGTGGCGAACCTTTTTTGATTATATCATCACTTCGGCGTCAGTACACATATATTTCGACGTGCAAATATCTAGTGCGCCTTGCCAGCGACGAAATGAATGATGAAACGTGTGCTTGACGTGTCACGTACGTTCCAGATCAGCCGTATGGATAGAGTCGAGCGCTAACGAAATCCACGTCACAGCAGTCGGGCTAGCGATTACATCGACAGGTGCGATATGACGTCGTGGTGGCGAACCTGGCGGCGTCGTATCACAGGCGGTTGTACGCTGTCGACGGCTTATATGCTGCAGCGAAGTGACTGCGTGATTATTGCCAGCGGAGACCTAAAGCGCGCCCGTTCGGTGTCGAATGAGGCATCACGCTGTGTGGTGCCGCGAGAGGTCCAAGTGCACGCCCAAGAAATCTCAGACAAAAAACACTAGACTGTGCCCAGAGAGCGCAAACCTCCGCCCAGGCGTATAACCTCAACCGAAAGTGATCCGGGATTCTAATCAGGATTTCCGGATTAATCCGGATTTGGATTCCACCAGATCACTTCCAAAATGTTGTGGATTCATTACTTGTCGGCGTCGGTCATTTCGCCGACTGTCGTGAAAATTGGCCGGTGACTACGAGAAATGGTAATAAATCTCATAAAATCCCCTATTTCGCAATGGCGAGGGAGTTGAAAAGTGATCCTGAATCCGTATCCGGGATCAGATCACCACCAAAAGTTAATCAGTTCTTCCGATTGGTAGGCCCGATCATAATACCAAATTTCAATGAAATCTGCCGATTATTTTTGCCGTAATCTTGCACACAGACAGGATGACAGAATTGGCAGAATGACTAAATGACTGACAAACGGATAAAGTGATCGCATGACATCATCATCATCATCATCATATCTTTATTGAAAAGTTGACAAAAACGCAACGATGTACAATATAAGGGTAAAATAAGTTGTGAAAAGTTTACGTAAACTAATAGATGTCTTTAAACAACTGTCTCGTAATGAAGTTTCCTGCGTCAGACTTAACAGTCAGAGAACAGTCATGTCGGCGAAGTCGCAGTTTATATTACTGGCGAGTTCAGCTTGCCAGGAGGTGGTGAAGAACGTGTTAAGGATGAGACTTAATGAGACTTATTGGTTGAAAAGTGTCATCGGCGGCATTGGCGGAGGTAAAAACAACACACAGCAGATTTCCTGCTGACTGATTTGAAAGCAGGTTAACATATGATATAATGCTATATTTTATGACGTTTTTCGACAATTCCTAATAAAATTTCAGACTCGCTATCTATCTTTTGTTTCTTTTAGTTTTATTTTATTATTGTCTAATATTGTACAAGTTGCGTTCTGACAGCTTGATATCCATCTATCCATCCATTTTTATTTCAGACAGAAGTCCATAGTTAAAATATAAAATACATAGAACTGTTTTTTAAAAAAGAAAAAAATACACATCAATATCAGCAAGAAAAAAGACAGAAAAAACTATATATTAAACGAAGATGGTAAATGATGATGATGATGATGATGATGATGGTAAACTGAGTTCATTTTGATTTTATGTCAGACAAAATACGCCAAAAATCCATGATCGCCATGGCAGCGTAATTGAGTTTGCCAAAGCATCATCCTTATTGTCGCTGTTTTAAATGAACTGTATGACCAATTCTAGAGCTCCAAATTAAACCGCGTCTCTCACGTACATGTTGTTATTAAGCCTCTGCCGAACGAAATGTAAGCGGAGGCTTTACGCAATGGCGATGTCCTTCTGTTTGTCGGTTTGTTTGTCTGTCAGTCGCCTGACAGCGTATACAAAAAAACGCGATTTTCTCAAAAACTCAGCAATTTAGAGTTATGGTCTCTACGGACGACCAATGGGAGGTCTACATGGGCTTTTCACAGAACCCATTCTTGGATAGGATGACCTTCAGCGATAATTTCAGAGGTCACATTTCTAATTTTTAAGCGCCTCACTTTACTTAAGTAAAAGAGGCGCTTATTGAGATAGGCTGTGTCGTGACGTCGTTGGTCGTTGGTTGGTTGTCACGCGCGTGCACTGTGGCCAAACGGTGCATCCTAGGCCTATAGTTACTACGGAACACTAATAGGAACCCTACCCCAGGAATTCAATGGTACAGATTTCGACCCCCTGGGGTGACCCCTAACTGGGGAATGGGCCCCCGTGAGGCGCTTTTTGTCAAATTACTTTGACCTCTTGTTTGGCTTCTTCTCAAAAACTACGCTATTTGGAGCTACATCGTGCTACGTGTCGTATGTCTGCAGCACCGTTCTGTGTACGGTCTAGTATCTTCATATCTAGCCAACGACAACAACCTCGTCTCCGACAGAGGTCGCTGTCTGCTACGATCGTCTTCCGAGAGGACACGCGTCGTTCTCCGCACATCAAAACAGTTTTGGTGACAGAAACTTTGCTGTTGCTGGTCAACGTGTGTGAAACGGTTTGGCACCGTACTTTCGGCGCCCTTGAATCGGTCACCGTGTTACTTACAGCGCCTTAGAAAGTGTCGTGATATTATTATTATTATTATTATTATTATTATTTTTGTTGTTGTTGTTGTGACAGGACAGCAGCTACGGACAATTCAGAAGCATAACAAACACATTTTATTTTTCACTAGTCGACCACGACGCATTGTGACTGCCTGTTACTTGCGCCTTACAAATACTCGTACTTACTGACTTACCTCTTACTTACTTACTAATATGGCAGATTAAACACCGTATTGTACAAAGAGTTATTACGTCAAAAAGGCAAGAAGCAAATGCGGATTATGTACCCATATTGTACAATATATAACGCCATGCTAAACAGAGAGATTATGAAAATCACATTGTTTGTTTCTACTTCTGAAGTTCCTGCGGAGTTGTACGCTTGTTATACACACGAGACTCGTTGGTTCTTCACTTGTAGTCCAGACAGAACAGCTGCTTCTGCATATGCAACTGCCGAAAAACCAGCGCGCGCCCACGTGAAGACTGATTACCTGTACGCAGCTAGACCTACCCGCCAACACACCCGTGGAAAGGTGAAGCGGTGCAAAACGTAAGTGAGCGTACGTGATGCAAACTATGCACTCACTTGTTACGCGGCCCTCCCTATAGGAGGCCGCGTTATATGCTGCACTCCGACCATTCGTCCGTCCGTCCGTTTTTGCCTGCAGCTAACTCAAGAACAAGAAGCAGCGCTACGTTCTCGCCCCCGTTGCTGCATCGATATTCACGATACTAAAATGTGAACGCATTGTAGGGTGCTGCCATCCAGCGAACGGCGTTTGCCAGCCCGTCCGACTTTTATTACATTTTTACTCCAGTGATCTTGATTTTGGCCAAATTTAGCCCAAAATGATCTGTGAGCCGTTGCCGATCTATTCTTTAAGTTTCACTACGATAGCTGCAATCGCTTTCCGGTAACGTCACTAAAATAAACGAACAAACATGACCAGAAACAAAAACTCATGGCTCTCGCTTGGCCGAGGTAAAAAGTCGCAGGTAGTTCAAGATTGGCAAAAAAGTAGCTCGTACGTAGACTGAACAACTAATTATGCAATATTAAAGTCGTAAAGCTAACATTATGTGTTGTTTTTCATGTTTAAATTGTTTTTTTTTCAAATGTTTTAGTAATTTCCTTTTATCACGTTTAACATTCGCTTTTAATTTTTGTGCATTATTATTACTTACTACTAACTACTGTGACGTTTACGAATCTATTTCTGCATGCACGTTTGTTGCTGCTTTCAATATATTGTTTTGTATTGCAGATCACATAAGAATAAAACAAAAATACGTTATAAAATGAAAAAGGTTAACCATATGATATTTAAATTTGGTAGAATTGTTGATCAAAATGTTGTGCGTCGTGACCTTGCTGTCCGTCTATCTGTCTGTAACATTGTGGCAAATTACAATTCCAAAAAGTTCAAATTTACTGCTGAAAGTTTAAATTTGCTGTAAACGTTCTCTCTGCAGGCGTAACTCACTTTTCGAGGTCAAGAGGTCAAAGGTCACGGTCACGAGTTTTCACAAAGATCACAGTCTAAATGCGCCATTATACTGATGGGCATAGTCTTGAACTTGCAGAAAGGACCGCATATCGTATTGACCATCAGGACCGTATACTTTTATTGTTTTTATTACAGCTCCGTGGGCCTATCTGGATTTTCAGACGTCAGTGGTTCGCGTACGCTGTAGTTTCTCGGATCGTTGGAGCTGTGTCGATCGAACCTTTTATTGTTCGAGTACTTCGTCGGATTTTTATTGAGTACTCGAATACTGGGCTGGTTAAACGATGCATAACATTCAGAAATGATCAGAGACATAATACTACCTATAACTCGTTACCAAGCTGTTTTAATGCCTGTCATGGTCAAGAGGTCAAAGGTCAAGCAATGGTCACAACTACGCTTTGGCCGCGACTTTTTGCAAGGAACTGACAAGTACTGCAACACCTTGCGCGATATACTGATATACTGTAGTTACTACTGGCGACCCATACATTTTCATTGATTTTGAAAGTAAAGGTCAAAGGTCAAAGTTATTGTTAGGGTTCAGGTGGTCAGCGTCAGTAATCATCTCTATAGAGTGTTCTCTAGTTTTATCGCGGGATATTGATACAGTTATTCTGTCCGTCTGTCCGTCCGTTACGCTCCCGTATTGTATAGAAACGGCTTAACATATCAGCATACATTTTAAGCGCCTCACTTTACGTTAGTAAAAGAGGCGCTTATTGAGATAGGATGTGTCGTGACGTCGTTGGTTGGTTGTCACGCGCGTGCACTGTGGCCAAACGGTGCATCCTAGGCCTATAGTTACTATGGA
>Ga0209149_1000726_pt1 | contig 14549 bp, 10 predicted proteins | sample WorMetTyACAVOLI2_FD_187423 | JGI IMG/M metagenome (GOLD analysis project Ga0209149, IMG submission 187423) | Marine gutless worms symbiont microbial communities from Max Planck institute for Marine Microbiology, Germany - Olavius algarvensis... ... | reverse complement strand
TCTTCAGAAAGTGGTTTGCTTCATACTTTTTATTTACTCACGAGCATTTAATAATAATGTGTTCTCCAACGGTAACTCTTGTTGCTGTAATGACACTTTTACTCACATCCGGTTTACATCGCTGCTAGCAAAGGATGTTTAAGAAGACTACAAATTATTTTATACCGTTTAGAATCAGTATTTCATTAGCTATTTTATCTGAAATTTTCATTCAAATTGGTTACTTTTTCTACGAATTATATAAGAAAACAGAAGTGGGTGTTTTTTTCTGAACACAGTGTACAACGGCATTAAATGTCCACGTTACGAACAAAACTGGAGACAAATCTGAACTTGAAACATGCACTAAAATATACGATCTATTACGGCATATTCGCATCCTCACAATGGTTCTTATAGAAAAATCTACACAGACTATTGCTTATAATTATGTACACTTATATAAGAAACTCAAAACTAATATGGAAAACATTAATAGAGCGTGCCTGGCTAACTAGACTCCGCCCATATTGCCATATTTGGCTATTAATAGTTAGCAACTGGAGTAACAGCCAACAGGATTTGCCAAACAAAGTATAACAGCTGTTACCATTGGTTGTTCACATAGAGTATATTTCTTAAATAATAATAAAATATCATTTTAAACTGATGCATACTAAACAATTAAAAAAACGTATTCAAATCGTTAATGTCGATAAAAATGACAGGTTTTTGATGGACATTTTGGCAGACTTTTGCATTATATCTAATGGCCTAGTGTGGCAGGTTGAACGAAGTTTTCGTAAGTATGTAACTAAACACTGGTTGTGGAAATAGGACAGCCAGACACGCCCCATTTGTTGATGAAAAACACATCTTATATTATATATTAACTCGATACAACAAACAATATAACGTATGTACAATTTAACCATTCACCATGTATTTGTCAGCACAAGCAACTATAACGACAAATGATAACATAACTACCATGACTACAGGGTGTCCACAAAGAAACAAAGCAGACTACATTTCAGCATAGAGTCGTCAAACTGCAGCTAAACGCTCTAATTTCCGACATAGATTTTAGAAACAACTGCGAGTCTGGCTATGAATATGTCTTCCACCTGACCAGTGTAATGCCCATACCTGGCAGACCGTTTCAAACAAGTTGCGTTTGACGATAAATGAAACAGTCAGACCGCAAAAAACACCAACGCAGACACTTAATCAGCATTGACTTAACGCACAGAACCACGAATCCCTCTCAAAATGGGCTCCCATTATGTCCACGGTAAACCGGACACACTGAACCACGAATCCCTCTCAAAATGGGCTCCCATTATGTCCACGGTAAACCGGACACACTGAACCACGAATCCCTCACAAAATGGGCTCCCATTATGTCCACGGTAAACCGGACATAAGCAGATAGACGGCGACGCCACTGACTGATGGCTGCAACAACAATCGAATGGTCAAGCTTTCTCCATTCGACCAACAGTCTGTTTTGCCGTTCCACAAGACGTCATTATTGAGTCTCAGTTAAGGGTATTACACAGGCTTCGGTGGAAGGTAAAAGGTTAAGGTACGTGGATTTATACAGCGCCCTAGATGACAAGCATCTCGTCCTCAAGGCGCTCAGACATGGATCACACAGTTTAACCTGCGAACAACACCATGCCTGCCTTTAACCTTCGTTCGTGTTCAGCAGATGGCGCCATCATGGACTGTGGTGACATCTAGTTGCAGCTTACTACTCATTTATCGACCCCGAAAGGATGAAAGGATGAGTTGGCCTAGTTGGCTTACCTATAGCGGACGGTTTACCCATATAAGTGGTCACCCGTCAGCAGTAGGTCGAGCGCAGGACAGCGATAGCTCGCCGGTTGAAGACCAACGTTCTACTGCTGAGCCACAGAACCACGCAGTTGTGTCCCGAGTGGACTCAGGAATAACTCCTCCAAATTTTATAAAGTTTCATCGGTCCTGATTAAATTCTGCTAAAACTTCTCTGCCTTTGTTTTTTTGTGGACACAGTAAACAAAGTATCAATAAATGTATGACCTAGACTATTGTAATACACTACCGTAACATGGTCCATCAACGAAGTACCTGAAATTGTTTTGCTAATAATAATTACGAATGGAAATTACTAGACGGCCCCGTGGAGTAGGGCTGTATCAACCGAATAATTTGTTAATCTTTTCTTCAAGGAGTACTTGAATACTCGTCCAAAACCGAAAAATATTACAGGAATTTCAAAATAAAATTATGAAATTTGTATAGCCAAAAAGTAGTCACACAGTAAGTACATTACAATGCATCGAGTACTTTAGAACGGCTCGACTCTTTTCCGAGTTGAGTAACTCGAATATTCGAGTAGTTGGCACAGCCCTATAGTGAAGCAAAATAATTAACGCATCCTTGCCGAGAAGGAATGTTCAACTTAAACAAACAAACAAATAACACCACATAGATCAAAAGCAAGCAGAAAAATAGAAATGCTCCATAGAGAAAAACGCTTGACATCTTGCAGTTTTACTGCGGCCAGGGGATACGTCCCTTGATTAGGTACAAACGATTACACTGTGTGTGGTCCCTGTGCACTGGACTTAGAGTTGGAATCATGTCGCCTGTCTCCGGCAAAGCCACCTTACATCCAGTCTAGGACCACCCACTAAATCGATGATTGTATCTAGTAATCACAAATTACAATCTGTAACAGCAAAATATGAAACAAACCTTTCAGCTTCAAGCTTCACTCACATTTAATGTAAACAGCTGAAACAAAACTCGACTTTGCATCCAACTCCGGCATCAAAATGGACACGAGTGTTGCAAAACAACAAAATGATATGTAGCCCTCCGAGCGTGCCTTTACCTCAACACTTTAGAGTGCAGATGCAATTATAGTGCCACATCGAATAATGCGAAGTTGGTACACTGGCTGTTGACGGGTGGGCTGTTACATTTGGTACAGCGAGGAGGGGACTGGGCGGGGCCCCTCCTCGCTGTACCAAATGTAACCGCCCACCCATCAATGGCCAGTGTACCAATTACCGTATTGCTGTATGATGGTCCGCTGCTCTGCACATGTGCCCATAACGGGTTAAACAGCACATCATTACTGCAGTGGTTTGTCGATGGTAGCATTGAATTACTGAGGTAGGGTTTCCTGGTAGTATTCAATGTAGCTATAGGCTAGGATGCACATTCAGCAACAATTCACGAAGGTAAACAACAACCAACAGCCAACCAACCAACATCACAACACTGTTGCAACATGTGCCTCTCTCTACTGTGAGTGAAGCGCATAATAATAATAATATTAACAGGTCAGTGCGGCTCCAGTGGCCGACCCAATAAGCCCCCTCACTGGCCTGAGCAGTCCAGCAGTGCTGTGTCCGGCCACCGGCTCTATTGGGCTGCTGGGCCAGCCAGAACATTGCCCGATCAGTATGCATTGGCGACAGACAAACATATGAACACACAAACGAACTTACGAACAATGCCACCGCATAAAGCAAGACTCAGTAATAATAATAATAACGTAACTTCTAGGGTGCACGAGTCGTTAGTAAACTGTCATGGATAATTGACTAAATACAAGCTTTCAGGATCACTAATAACAAAAAATGGCGGGTGTGGTGTGGGCAGATTTTAGAATGGCCTCACAGCCAAAGTCAGTTGGCTTGGTCCGAGGGTCGGCGGCCACTGAGCACTGTTCTACGTGAACTCTTGCCACGTGAACACTCTCTCAATATTTTATTATTATTATTACTATTAATACAATACAGGGTGACCACTCTCCAGACAATATAAAATTCAGCGACAATTCCATGACATTTCCCGGATGGTTCGCGGCACTCCTGCCCATGTTAAGTGTTACTCATATCACGCCGGCACTAGTGTTATTGTCAGTGGTGGGGGTAGGAATGCAACAGTGCATGATCCGAAACCAAAACGAAATGCACAAACTCAGCAAAGTCAAGAATGTATGCAGGTGTGCAGCTAACAATAAACAGTTCAGGCCACTTTTCCCTGACAAGGTTTTTCCCTGACACTTCCATGACTTTTAGTAAAATCCCTGACATTTCCCTGACAGCTGTCAAATTCCCTGACATTTCCAGGTTTTCCAGACAACTGGTCACCCTGACAATAACGTTGAACGATGAAGCCATACGTTCGCAAACTGGCGTAGATGTCATGTACTGAGAACAGCAGATTCACTCGCATCTTAATCCATGACGCATTCGCTGGCAACGCTGCCTGCGGTCAATCTTACCTCAGTGCCTCCGACAACAAGTCGATGTCTCGATGAGAATTATTGAATTATTCAAAATGAGTTGAAAAACAGAACAGAGACAACGCAGAGACACGAGAGTGAGGTAATGAGGACGGATCACGTCAAGAAAGACTGCACTGACGGCATTACAACCACGCTGACACTGTCAGTCAGGGTGTCCTCACTTTTTCAACACTGATTTTCTAAGACTTTTCCATGACCACAGACTACGTAAATCCATAACCTATCAGCACTGAATCAGGGACTTCTGCGGACTGTCACTGACAGTCTGTGACTGTCAGCAACAGAAAATTGGCTGCTTGTTGAAAGTCATCGTCAGTTGTCGGCGACTCAATGCATAGTGAGTCATTGGTTTTAGATCACCGTTAATGTTATTCTTCTTGTATGCGTGTCATAAACCATAACTGGTCAGCCACGAAACAGCGTCTTCATCCGCAGAGTGTAGCCGAGATAAGCCACCATTCAGTTTTGTCAGGGAACAGGATTCGACAATGTGAGACATCGTCTGGGTCTCGCCACAAGGACACAGATCAGTGTCTGTAAGTCGGCATTTCCTTCTGCAGGCACCGCAGTGTCACTGGTAATTTTGACGACATTTGTCGCAACGCTATGTATCTATGGCACTGTCTCTAGGAATTTTATTAATATATCTATGACCAGAACCACAGCAAACCAGAAAACCTCTACCTGATCCAAGAGGTCGCAAACAATGCCTCCACCAGACCTCCAAAGCTATCTTTGACATCGTGTGACCTTGAACTCCTGACCCCCAAAGTTGACCCGGTTCATGCTCTTGCCAACGGACCACTCGTGACAATTAGCATAAAAATCGGTACATTCATTTTCAATATATCACAATTTCGGTGACGGAAGAATGGGCAGACTGGCGCACAGACGGATGAGAGAACGGACCGGCTCAGAACACTATACCTCTCCTTGCCAGTCTGGTCTGTCTCGCATAGGCATACTAACGTTGTACACCTTCTCGGGCATGGCTCAACCAGCCTATTTATAGGGTGAGTACAAATCAACCAAACAGGAGGGACTTCAAAGTCCAGTAGATTTCCCGTACTTGCAGGAGCTGAAGTCGACCCGTAATTACCACGACAACCACAGCTTAGGATGGGTCGTCCAGCTTGAAATGAAATGACATCTGTCTACGACACTCGTCGAACTTCAGTAAAACACAACACAGAATGAAATTAGAAAAGTTGATGGCGTACATAACTACAGAAAAAAAGACTAATGTTCGAAAGCTTTGTCGATAACTGCAGGAAGATTTCCAAGATTAAGTAAGAAAAATTTCGGAATCCACTCCTCACAATCAACAGTACGTAAGTGCTGAATGATACGACATCTGTATGAAAAATGTGCACGAAACCGATGCCAGCACTTAGCTCTGGTTCTGGCACCAGTTTCTTGACGCTGCAGTTTAACAGCATTGGTTGGCTACCAGCGTAGACAGTGACAGCAACGTCAGACTCACTGCATGGAAATAAGTCCGACTGGAACACAGCTTCAGCAACAAAAAAATATGTACATAAATTTAACGAAACACTGGTGAAATGTGCCACAACGGTTACCGTCATCGCTAAAGCCCAATGCACACTGGCAACAAAGTCGAATGTAGAAGCGACTTTCGACATCCAGGCGACAGTAATCAACAGCCAGGATGTCGAACGGACCGGTCGCCGGTGTGGACGGATGGGCGACAAAGTCAAAACTTCATGAATATTGATGACGGCCCAGGTCTGTGCTTAGGCCTACTTCCACAGATGCCTACTGCATATTTTTTCCGCGTCATTACTGGTTCCGGTTACGATAGAGAGGTGTTTATTTTTGTGACTGATTTTGGAATTGTTTGCCTTGGTCGTCTGCCGTTTTACCGAAATGACGTCACTAGATCAGCACGTGCTCACGAATGTGCAAAAAGTTGAACGAACTAGCGACAAAGTCAACCGAACTGGCAACAATGTCACCAATTCGGTCGACTTTGTCACCGGTGTGGTCGACCTTGACAAAAGTATTGATTTTTGCCGAGAGTCGCTTTGACATTCGACTATGTTGCCAGTGGTGTACAGGGCTTAACCTTGTCCCAGTCACCCCCAACTTGCAGATCAGTACACTCTCATGTCACCCTGTCTCATGACATCTTATCTATTCTCTCACACAGCTATCTCCAAACATGTTACTTCCATCGTACGTAACTACCCCAGCACCACGCCAACATAAACAAAGCATGTACAACACACATAAGCATGTCTTAATGTAGCTACAATTTACAATAGCATAATATCACCTTCGAAATACAATAGGCTGGAGGCAGTATGCCAGCTGCGGGCCACTGCAGCTATGAAATGGTTAACAAAACTCTCTGTCTTATACAGAGTGGCACATAAAAGAGTGGATCATTTCATTTTGTTGACAACATGTATGCCACACATAATGAAAATTTCTGCAACACATCTGCAGTACCTAAAACATTAATCAAAATGTTGTTCGGTATGTCCACACTTCGCTCAGACAACTGCCGAAACTGTCCGATTGTGCGATCAATCAAATCCGTCAAATATAAACACGTTTATCTTTGACATCGTGAATGACGTCACAGAAAATATTTAACATACAGTATTGCAAAGAATATTAATTCTTGATCTGATCGTATATAGATAATCTCGGTGGCATCTACATTCTACAAGAATCAAACCACTGTTGAGCAACAACTTACATAAATTATGTTCACTCACTGCACAGTGGTCGACTTTTTTCTGTGCCACTCTGTATATACAGAAACAGCTTCTACAAAATCAGAAGCGAAAGAGTGTCAATAGAGCAGACTATGTTTTCAGAAGAGAAGATCCGAGGTGGCGTTCTTGGACCAGCTCGCGGTTTCGGAGACTGGAGATGCTGCTGAGGTTGGAGACGGCTTGCTCGACACGGATGAACTGGGAATCTTCTCTTCTCTGTGGTGCATTCCAAGCTGGTAGTCCACCTGCGTTCGAGACTGGTACGACGAGAGGGCACCTGCAACAGTTCAACAGCGACACGTTATCCCTGGCACTGTCACACATCGCCGACGAACTTCGTCGTCCAGCAGAGACAGAGTTTCAAAGGCATCTGCATTCTGCTTCGTGTCAGTGCTGTCTGTTCGCCATACCCGACTATCTACCTACGGCGACCGAGCTTTTCCAGTCGCCGCTGTACGGATCTGTAACAGTCTTCCGCAGCGTATCACATCTGTTCCGTCACTTCCTGTCTTCTGCTCTCGCTTGAAGACATACTTCTTTGCACGCTGCTACCTGTAATTACTGTAATCACTGCCCATGAAGTGACACAGTCATTTATGGATAGATACGTTAATCGCTCTTACCTACTTACTTAAATTATTATTGGGGTGACCACTCACCAGACGATGTGAAATTCCCAGACAATTCCGTGACGGTTCGCGACACTCCCTGCGGCACTCGGCATGTTAACTATTACTCATATCATGCCCATACTAGTACTAAATACCTATGGATGCAAATATGCAGTTTACAATATTATATTTTTAGGCAACTTTTCCACCACAAGATTTTTTTCCTGACATTTCCCTCATTTTTAGTAAAATCCCTAGCATTTCCCTAACAGCTGTCAAATTCCCTGACATTTCCAAGTTTTCCAGACCCTGTATTATTGGTAGAAATACTGCTGCTGCTGGTACTATTCTTATCACTATTATTACTACTACCTGTATGTGTTTAGTACGATATAATAGGGTTTCACGTCCCATTCGACACCTTACAGGTCACTTCAGAGACGATTTTACAAGTCAGATGACCCAACCAACAGTGTCGTGGCACTGAGCAACAACGGTCACGCTCTGCTCGCTATAAAAGCTAAAGTAAAGAAGTAACAAAAATTTTTCAATGTATACAGCAGCATGAACACTGAAGACACAGATTCGCTCGGAAGACAGAGAGCTAAACCATGCAGGATTAAAGCTCGATCCAGTCGACATACCTAACTGCTAGTACCATTGTGGACCATTACAAAGGTACACAATACTGTAGCACAGAGACAGTTCTGTTAACATTCCCCTTCCTCCAGACCAACATCACATCTCAGATGTGGCCAAGGGGAGGTAAGAGCGGTCAAAGTCTACAAGAAAGCCTTTGGAGATTGCATAGGCACATACATTCCACTTACTTACTTACATCGTACATAAAGACACCTTATGTTGTGCACTTACCAGTTCTGTTATGGTTGTAAACTTATTATGCAGCACCATCCAAGGAGACTGAGTTATATGTTACTCACACCTACTATCATAATAACTCTAATCTTAATCTGTTTTATATTTGCTAACCAAGAACTAATTTATCTTGTATTATTCGGATCAGCACCTATAATAAATAACAATTATAATTACGCCACTATTACTACCATGACTCACTTCTATTCTGGCAGGGATATAACATAATACTATTCTATAATTATCCATCTGTCCGTGCCGACTGTTAACTTGAAAACAATACCATACGACATGTAAACTAAAGAAGAGGTTAGCACGTCAGGTGTAACTGGCAGAGAGATAACGGTCTCAGCTCGGATTACAACAGCAGTGGTCTGACGCCAAGTTGAACAGGAAGCCGTAGTAATATTTGTACATTTTATAGTTGAAGCCCAAATATCTTGCCAGGGGAGGATCTGAATGTGGCAACATAATCAGAGATGCCAACTTCTTAATAGAGTTCCATAGTAACTATACGTCTATCTTGCTTAGTTTTTACCATGCGACGCATATGCATAGCACGGACTATGCCATGGCAAGATGTCCGTCTGTCTGTCACATGCCGGTATTGCGTGTAAACGGTTATACACATCCTCAAAGTTTTTACACTGTCAGGTAGCCCCACCATTCTAGTTTTTCCATACCAAACGGGATGGCACTATTCCAACAAGGCCCCCCCTAACGGGGGTGGCGAATGCAAGGGGCGGTATGAAAAAATCACGATTTTCGACCAATATCGGTGGGTTTTCGGAACTGATGCAAGATAGAGCCATAGTTACACTGGAAGGCAAATAGAAAACTGCACCTAAGCTTTTGAATGGTACCATTTTGAATAACCTTGAGTGACCTCTAACTCAGATTTCAAGGTCACGATATTATTCAACATCAAATAACTCAAAAGGGGTACAAGATAGAGCTATATTTACAATGGCGGACCAATAGAAAGTCGTACACGATCTATCGAACGGCGCCATTTTCAATGATCTTGAACAACCCTAACCCAGTTTTCAAGGTCATGCTATTCTTTGACGCTGAATATCTCATAAACGATTAAAGATACGGCCACAGTTACTATGGAAGGCGAATAGGAAACCACACCCAATCTTTCGAATGATACCAGTTTGAATGACCTTGAATGACCTCTGACCCAGATTTCAAGGTCATGATATTATTCAATGTCAAATAACTCGAAAAAGGTACAACGTAGAGCTATGCTTACAATGGCGGACCAATAAAAAGTCGTATATGATCTATCGAACGGCACCATTTTCAATGACCTTGAATGACCCCTACCCCCGGTTGCACGGTCACGCCATTTTTGACGCTGAATATCTCAGAAACGGTACGATATACAGACATAGTTTCAATGGAATACTGATAGGGACTTACACACACCTTACTCAACAGTGTCGTTTCGAGTGACGTTAAGCGATTTAGCAAAATATTCAATGACAAGAAGCGTTGTGCGGTCTCGCTCTGACAGCTGAGTTTCTTGTTGAGATATGACCATGGACAGATAATGGACCGACGGCAACAACCACCACGTCATTAAATTTGCCGACATAAGGCAAATTTAATGGCATAATCACATAGCCACTGTCCATGTTTCATTACAGTTGATGTAACGGGATTTCCACTCAACTTCGAGAATGAGATTCCGTGACCATTCCCCAACTTTCCCTATGTCGGAAAATACTCCCTGACCGTCTCAGACACCACAACTGTGGTTTTAGGTAATTATTAGCCAGCTACATCACCATTCGCCAAATTTTTATGCTTTATGTGCATATATGCAAGCACTTTCAATTTAAAAATAATAATATAAATAAAATAAAAATTCAATCCAAATAATTAAAGTAGATCATTACGATTGTGGCCTAAAACAATATTACAGCAACAGTTGCACAATCCGATAACACAGAGGCTATTTTTCCCTGAACCAACAAAATTCCCTCACTTTTCCCCATACTTTCCCTGACCTCCTCGATTCCCGGACTTTCCAAGTGAGTGGGAACCCTGTGTAAGGGTTCTCCCGTAATGCTGGTTGCTAACAAAAACATGGTTACAGACCAATATCGTAACAGACAAGTAAGTTGTGAACACAGGTGACCAAAATAACACTTCACCAGGGCGAGGTGAAAATGAGAACGGAACCCACCTGCCGCAACAATACTCGGTGTAACAAGGAGACCGGAATTATGAACGAATTCTTCGCCCTCGTAGTCGACATCTCCTGGCTGGGCGGGGGTGGCTGCCATCAGGCTCTGCTCTGACGGATACTCGAAGGTCTCTGTCAGCGAGTCGTCAAACAGAATCTGCAGCTGCAACATCATCATCATCATCCATCTCACTGTCACCAACTGGCTGTCATGAAAATATGATCTTTATCACTGCTGAGTGTCACTAGACAATGGATATTACATAATGATAAATAGTATGCCTGGCCTACTAACAGCACGTATTATTGTCGTATTTGCTGTCCATAAGATCACATAGCTACTGAATGTTGGTATTTTGTTAACTTAGCAGGACTGTATTTAAAACATAAAAACGCTATCATCTCCATTTTTGCCGTGAAATGCTAGCATCAAGTGCGGCCTTAGCCGTCATGCGGTGTCTGTGTGTGTCCGTCCGTCACGTTCGTGGATTGTGTCAAAACAAATGAACATATCTCCAAAATTTATTTCACCATTGCGTAGCCAAGCCATTCTAGTTTTTCCATACCAAACGGCATGGCAATATTCCGATGGGAACCCCCATTAACGGGGGCATCGAACGCAGGTGGGGTAGGCAAAAATCACGATCCTGAGCCTATATCTGGCTTCACTGCATGCTGTGAACCTTCCAGCGGCAAGTGCAATACACTTGGCTTCGACGGACCGTAGCAAGTTTATAACACTAGTCGCTGGTAAGCGGCCGAGTTCGTTGATGGTGGGAAACAACGATGAAGTGTATGACAAGAAGCCTCAAAGACCACGTTACGCAGTGGTAAATCAATAAAACAATGATAGAAGATTCCGCACCAGTTATAATTTGGTTATAATTTTGTTGAGGCTAACTACTGACGGACACAAAGCATCGCGCGGCCTCACTGCAACAGCAGAGCTACTTGTTTAATTATATTTTATTCCGAGGCTCCAATCTTATACAACAAATAAATTTGAATTTGAAAACAATACGTGACTGTTGAATAAAATGTAAAACTATTCAACCTTTAAGCCCCCGCCGCAAGTGAGGGCTTTATGCTATGGTGCTGTCCATCTGTTCGTCTGTACTGATCACATACTGGCCTGACTGGCACAGCAGCTCATCAATGCTGTCAGGCATGAGTGGCCACAGCACTGCTGCGCCATTCAAGCCATTCGGGCCAGGGCAGCAGAGGCTTATCAGCGTCGGCCAATCAGGCTGCGGTGATGTGTTTGTTTCCAGTCCGGTCTTGCAGTTTTCCTGCACTTTCATGAAAGCAAATAACCCTACTAAAACATTAACCTACATTGCACTCTAAGCTGATTGGAAAAGAATATCATATCAGTATACTACAGCGTATCTACCCATCCACATGCATGCAGTGGCAGGCTTTTATCAAATAAAATACTTTTCCAATATATTGATATGGTTTATTGCAAAGGAGATAAGCAAGGAACAACAGTAGAGCAGATAATAAATAATAATAACAATAAACAACAATAAATAAATGATCTTGATAGCGGTAGATTGGTAGATCTGCAATAACGTTCAATTACGGCCGCTAGGTGGCTGAAAAATGCGCACAAACTGTTCTCAGTTTACAGCACACCCGAAAAACATTGTAACTTGATACATAAGTTTACGTTACCCTCTAAAGATTGCGAATTGGGGGTTCAGATCAAAACGTAGTGATATCCTCAAAGCAAAATTTGAGAACTGGCACCAACCCATACTCCTGACCCTAACGGATCTACCTCTATCAATTCTGTACACAGTAATGGTAGAATGCCGATCTACTGCTATAATTAGCATAGATAAATTCCCAGCATTTACCGATCTGTTCCTATTAGTCTTCGTAAGCATCGACCGGCCAATGATAATACCAGCTCCATCAAAAACATATTCTTCTCTAATCAGAGAACCATCTGTGACACCATCAGCCTTGTCGATGTCATCATCATATACATCTGGATCTATTCTTTCTTTCTTTACGGGTGGTGTAAATTCACCTTTTCGAACGTCATTGAATTTCGTCAGTTCCAGATATTCTGCACTGGTCTTGGCAGCAACAAGATTTGATGCAGGCCGGATTAACAGCTTTCCTGGCCGGGATGGTGCTGGTTTCTTAGCAAGTTGGCTTTTTACATTTCCTTTATCAGCAAGCGGAGAAGCTAATGAAGAACTGTCTACACGGACACGTCTGACAATATTACTAGATGTATTCTGTACTGTCCACGACTTTGTATCATTAGTACGTTGATGTGATTCATCAGCAGCAGTGTTTAACAGTGTCATGGAAGCAACTGGAATGGATTCGTTTTCTTGTTCTTTCATGGTTGACTTTGGGACAAGCACTTCATTCTCGCCAGTGCTCAAGTCGGCATGGGTTGAAGGAGGTTGTGACGGTGAAGCATCAGAAATATTAACATCTCTGTTAAACACACTGCTACGAGTATATGTACAACTTGGACTGGATGGACTGTCAACTACTGCAGAGCTGCTGGTTCTATTATCTGACTGTTGGACAGATTTGTTAGTGTCATCCTCAATGCTGGACTCTGTATTTCTAGGAGATTCCCCACCATTAACGACTGGAGCAGTGCCATATGAATGAGACACTTCTGACAATTTCTCTGATTTATTCACGCTGTCATATAACTGATCAAATGTTTTAGGTGTACTATCTTCTGGCACGTACGTTTTTGTGACGGATTTGCTCTTGGAATGCTGACTTCTTTCTAACGTGCCAATGTACGAAAAGCGACTGGGTGCTGTGTTGTGAGTGGACGACGGAGAAGTTGACTGCTTTTGTGAAGATGAATGCACGGCCAACCTTTCAAAAAGTGATCGAGCACTGGAGACAATGTTGGCAAATGGCAGTTCATCTGCAATTTCTGTGCAGCTGGAATGTCTTTTTGAATTAACGTCATCTTCCTGCCCAGCAACATCACTATGGTCCAAGTGTGCATTGAATGCCCCATTAACGTCATTGGTGGCAGTGATATCCAACTCATCACAGGAGTCACTTCGGTCAATGCGAACATGAAAGTTGGTTTCATTAAGCAAGTCATCTGCACTGTGAAATTTGGCTGTTGGCATGCCGGACGGTGGCCCAGTGTCGGACGGCTCGCATGAACTGCTTAATCTCTGTCTTGAACATCTGTTGTTTGGCGTCTGGTCGTTAGTGCTAGTGGACAAGTGACTGAATTTCATGAGAAGTTTGTGCACAAAACCTTTCCCATATGCAACCTCTGTCTCGTGATCGTTATCATTGCTGAAAACCTCCTCATTTACAGCATCCGGTGTTACCGGAGCCTGAGAGCTTACAGATGAGAGACCAGAAGAATGCTTGCGACTACCAGTGGAAGTACTTGTTACTCTAGGTGACGAGATACTCTTTGCTGAACCACCCGAAGAATGGTGACGGTTCTTCAAATCCAGACGGAGAATTGGATTCTGGTGAATTGGCAAGAGACGTTCCTCTACTGGCTGGTCTTCTGCCGTGTCGTTAATGTCAATGTCGACAATTGCAGGCTTTAGTTCCTGCTCTGTACTATTATCTAGCAGAGAATCGTACTCCAAAGAATGGACATAGCCATTGTTGATAGTGGACACAGTATCGTTCGACTGACTATCGTTAGTCTGGCCATGCTTAGCTAAAAATACTGACGAGTTCTTTTGGTTCTGTTTCTTTGCGAGTATGGTTCTCTTCCACACTGGTATACCACTGTCAGCTACAGCCTGTTGGTCACTGGGCGTATTGCTGACGTTCAAACCAGTCGATTCTTTGTCGTGGGAGCG
>Ga0209149_1000725_pt1 | contig 14553 bp, 9 predicted proteins | sample WorMetTyACAVOLI2_FD_187423 | JGI IMG/M metagenome (GOLD analysis project Ga0209149, IMG submission 187423) | Marine gutless worms symbiont microbial communities from Max Planck institute for Marine Microbiology, Germany - Olavius algarvensis... ... | reverse complement strand
GGCTGCAACAATTGGAAGAAGACACTGGCCTATCTGTTGGTGCTGCCTGGATCGCGGGCCAGGATCGTTCGATGTGGAGGACGCTACGACCCTCAGCTGGTCAAGCGCAGCAGTGAGTGAGTGAGTTACCCGCTCATTTATGAAGTTACTTTATACTGGATCTGTCGCTGTTGTAGGGCCTAAATGATTGCCGATTTGTTTCACTTTCTTCCGATTACTTGTCATATCGATATTCGTACGGCAAAATTTCCACATTATTTCTAGACTATTTAGTAAGCAAGCTGAAACAAATTTAAAGAAACTTTTTTTCAAGTTATGATAACGTTAGCTCAATATCTGAACTAAAATCAGTAGCCGAGAATTTGCATTTTGCTTGTTAGTAGTTGCTTGTGTATTTGTGTTGTTTCCTTGTTTTTAATTGTTCTTTGCTGCCACTTGATGAATAAAGCAGTACTAATAATGAATAATAATATGAATAATGCAGTACTAATAAGGACTTATACACGCCCTACTCAAGGGTGTCACTTCGAATGACGTTGGGTGATCTTGAATGACTCAGCGAAATATTGAATGGTATGAAGCAACGCACGGTCTCTCTGCGACAGCTGAGCTTCTTGTTTTAAAAGTTTTATTTGTGTAAATTTTGAGTTGCGTATCTGCGGTAAATTAAGCACGGTTGTCACCAGTGTTACTTACTGAGCGAACATCGACACAGAGCAGCCGTGTCGCAGAACGATTTCTCTACCGTGCGCGGCGGCAATTCTGTCCGTCTGTCACGTGTATTCAGTGGCGTCGCCAGGGGCACGGCGTGCGTGTTCACGAAATCACAGAAATTTCTACTAAACTGAACAAGAACTAGCTTAGCTATCGCAAACAGATCGCGCGTTCGCTGTGCACACAATACGTCGCGGACATCCATAATAATAACCCCGTGACCTTGAAGTCTAGGTTAAGTGTCACTCAACGTAATTGAAAATGTTATCATTTGACAGCTTGGGTACGGTTTCCTATTCGTCTTCCATAGTAATTATGCCCATTATCTTTAGCCATTTCGGAGATATTCAGCGTCAAATAATGACCCGAACTAATCTGGGTTTGGGGTCATTCAAGATCATTGAAAATGGCGCGGTTCGATAAACCATGTATGACTTTTTATTGGTCCGCCATTATAACTATAGCTCTATCTTCTACCATTTTCGAGTTATTTGACGTTGAATAATATCGTTACCTTGAAATATGGCTTAGAGGTCACTCAAGGTCATTGAAGCTGGTGCCATTCGAAAGCCTGGGTGCAGTTTCCTATTCGCCTTCTATAGTAACTATGGTCATATCTGTAGCCGTTTCTGAGATATTCAGCGTCAAACGGTGTTACCTTGAAAACAGGGTTAGGGTTCGTTCAAGGTCATTGGAAATGGCACCATTTGATAGATCGCATACGAGTTCCTATTAGCATTCCATAGTGAGTATGGCGCTATCTTGTATCGTTTGCGAGATATAACGAGTTATTGGTCGCAAATTGCAATTTTTTTACCCCACCTGTATTTAACGCCCCCCGCAGGGGATGACCGCGTGGGAATTTCGCGAAGATGTTTGATACTCATAAGACTAGAATGATTGGGCTACTAAAGTGTGGTGAAAAAACTCTAACAATATATGAAGCCGTTTGCATAGAATACCGGAACGCAACGGACGCACAGACGGACAGAGAGACGGACAGACAGAATTGCTATATCAATATCGCGCCTCAGTATGCTGACGCGCGGTAAAAACTGAACTGACTATTATGTATACAACAGCATGTCACGCTATCCGCAATGCTGATGCGTGATATTGATTTAGCGTTCTATCTGTCCAACTGTCACATTCAATTTGCCAAACTTACGCCTAATACTATAAATTACATGTTTTTGACTGACATTGTATGTATTGTTTGACTTTCATAACACACACTGTAATATATGAAAAGACGATATTACTGCTTTACGTCAATTTTCGGCAATAAACAGGCGCCGTTGCAACTGATTTTCAAACAGCCCCTTTGCAATACCAGGACAGTTACGAAGCTATAGCGGGTGTTTGCCGCTCACCTGGTTTTATAAGCTTACCTGGTGGAATTGTGCCAACCAGTCGCAGGTGTCGCATCACGGCAACATCTTCGATCCGCCACCCAGCTCAGCTGCTATGGCCGACGGACTTTCTGTGTGGCTGGTCCGTCGGTCTGGAATTCCCTGCAGGACAGCCTGCGGAATCCCATCATTGGAGGGAACAGTTTCAGACAATCTCTGGAGATGTTTCTGTTCGCAACGTACTGATGCATTCAGCGCATTAGAGGTTTCACGACGATGCGCTATATAAATCGACTTTTTACTTACTTACTTACCTTTCAGGTTTATACTAATTGATTGCAGGCGTCAACGTCGTTCGGCGATCAACGTATTCGATAGATACAGTTTGTTGTACTAGTGACATGTAGGTTGTAGTTCATGGCAAAGGCGGCCTAAAACTATGAAGCCTACGATGAGTGAGCTAATCTTTGCCGTGCTATACTATGCATAAGCGCGGACTATGCCGTTGTGCGGTGTCCGTCTGTCTGTCCGTCTGGGTGTCCGTCACGTTCGTGTATTCTGTCAAAACGAATAAACTTGTTCTCAAACATTTTCCACTGTCGGGTAGCCACATCATTCTAGTTTTTCCACCAAACGTAGTGACAATACTCTGTCGGGGACCCCCCCCCCCCCTAACGGGGGCATTGAATGCACGTGGGGTACGCAAAAAATCACGATTCTTGACCAGTAACCTATCTCACTTCATCGCATGCTGTCATCGCTGCCAGCGGCTAGGTGTTATCAACATGATGCCGCCGGACCGTGGCAAGTTGCCAAGTTGTGACAGTTACCGCTGGTAGTAAGTGCCGGGGTTTGCTGATGACGGGAGACGACGACGAAGTGTTTATGACAAGAAGCCTCAACGTTACGCCGCAGACAATAAAACAGCATTTAATTGTACGCAGTGCTAAATCTGAAGCTGAAGTAACTAATAATAGAAGAGTGCGCTCGAGGTATTAAAGTATTGGAGCTAACTACTGACAGACACGAAGCATCGCGCGTCCTGTCCCTGACAGCAGAGCTACTTGTTAACATAGGCCTAACCGTGCTGAAATAGATAATCAACAAACGTTTCTAACTTGTTTATCTGTTACAGTAATCTAAAAATTGCAACTTTTGCATATCTTGATTGTTTCAAGTTTGTCGAACGACAAGGCATACTATTGTGTGACGGAAGTGAATTTAGAAACAATACGATAAATGGACTACAAAGACACTGACAACTTTATAAACAAGTGTGGCGCATTTATGGGCGCCACGAGTAAGCCCCCGCCGCTAGCATAAATTTGATGGGGGAGTTCTTCCACGGGAGTTTGCTGTGGGGCACGGGGCGAGGTTTATTATCGCTCACGGTCATCCTATGGGTCCAAGAATAGGTTCTTTGAAAAGCCCATGTATGACTTCCTATTGGTCGTCAGTAGAGAAGAAGATTTCGCAAAGACAACTAAGGTCCGTTGCGAAGGAGCTCATCCCCTTTTGGCACTTTGAGCCGGCGAGGGTTGACCCCAATTAAGCTAGCATACGACCTTCGTCGGCCGGGTGGCCGGCTCCGTTAACAGCCAGCGGCTTTAACCGACTATAGGCCGGTATGCCAGTAGTCCTGGTCACAGGGCCTACTGTCAGTAGAGACCATAGCTCTGATTCTTTATAGACGTCGGTGTTATAAATCATTTACTTACTTACTTAATTATTTACTTAACTTGCTCATTTTTTGAGAAAACCGCATTTGGTGGCTGACGGCTGTTTGACTTGTAACAGGAAGCTTGTCTCCCTTCCAGTCATTCAGCCTTTTGGCTCCAATTGTTTGTTTCTATTTGATAAGTTATGAATTTTTGATGTGTCAGTAAAGGTGATTCTGACTACTTCTGATGGTCTTGAGACGGATACTGAAATTTATGAAGTTTTAAAGAAAATTTTCATGCTCACGGATTTACTTTTAGTTCTTTTTTAAAAATTCTTATTTTCTGTTCGGTTCCGTGTTGTAAACCAAGTTATCTATCTGTCAGTTAATGAGCGCAAGTCAAATTTATTGGATTGTTTCGTATTATTGAGTTGTATGTGCAACATCACAGGCGACCGGCATTGATGTACATTTCTACACGTAGCCTACACTGTGTTCCAAAAAACTTGTGACCGCATTTTCGATGATAAGTTGAACTAGAACTGTCCGTTTACAAATATTTTTGGCATACTTATTACTAAGACTATAGGACATCTAAAGGAATTTTTAGTTTTCCACCTTAACTATTTAGTGCAGCTACTTTACCTTGGGAAACTGTTGAGACCTAAATATCATGAATTTAGCCTTAAATTGCTGATTTTCTCAATGTTGCAATACTAGGATATTAACTGCAAAACTGTCACCATATTATTTTACTTACTTATTATTCAACTTACGGTTTATGATCGAATAATAACAAGATTTATTGCAGATGATAAGGTTGTTTATCAGCGCGTGAGACGGGAGATGTGATTGGCTTCAGACAACACCTCAGCACGACGTCATTTGAAGAATTTGAGCTGGAGATCGCTGTGCATTATCCTGTGCACACTTGAACGGAGAATGGCAGTTTCATGCGATATCTCGCGAGCTGATCGGTGCATGATTTTTGGCTTGTCCTCCTGACTGAGCACGATCTCCTCCAGTGCTATATGCAGAACGCGGTCTGCCGCTGCCTGGTTTCCAGACAATCGTACCCATCTTGCGGATTCTCTTCGGCAGACTGTCGATGCTTTCAAGTTTCCAACGCTTGTCGAGAAATTAATTCAACAGCCTTTGTGCACCATACTGCTTTTATGGATACAGATTTCAAATCAGAATCCCGTCTTCCTGTATAATTTTCATGATTTTATTTAATTTTTACTAATATTTAGGTCTCGACCGACATTTTCCCAAGGTAAAGTGAGTGCACAAAATTATTAGGTGTGATGGAAAATAAAAACATCTGTGGATAGCCCATACTCTTGGTACTAAGTGTGCCAAAAATTGTTGTAAACGAACAATTTTAGTTCAACTTATTGTCGAAAATGTTTTTTGGAACACAGTGTATGTGGTAGCCTGCCACTATTTATGTTCTGTTGCTTTACTTTAGTTTTGTTTACTGTGTTTGTCAAATAAAATATATGATCTGATCTATTGCTAATAAATGCTCGGTTTTATTTTTAATGTTTTTTTCACCGATTTCAAACTTTGAAGTGTATAGTTTCGAAGCTACGTAACATCACTCTCATGAAGTCTCTATGCACAGATTAAACGAATTACACTTTCAGCACGTGAAAGTAGAGAAGAACGCGAAGAATTTAGTGAGCTATTAATGACGAGACTGACGGCATGTCATGTCCTCGAGTCTTTCGCTCGACGACACAAGACTTTTCACTGGCGTCAGTGCACGTTACGCTGAAGAATCAGAAGACTCGGTCTTCGTGGCTTGTGCTAAACAATACAAACCAAACACGCCACACAATGAATGACACTCAATGTTCATCTTTGTGTATACGAAGCTACTCGTGTGTTTGCAAACACGATCAACGACAGCAAAGTCATGGACGTCAATGGACGTGGTGAACAAAAAGAATGGTCCCAAAGACGTGGACCTATTTCGTTTGCGCATTGAAGTGCATACGTACAAGGTATACATTTAAACCATTTATTTTCAGTCAACCAGTTCATCGACGCCATCGGGGGTGGGGCCGAGATAATAGAAGTGAAACGCCGAAGACGCGAAGGTCGAGGAGCACTAGGTGCCGATGGGGTGAAGTGTGTGGAGCGGGTTCCGCTACCCGGAATTTCTTTTGAATTTTTGTTGCGAAAGGATAAGTTATGCTGGTGTATTCTGACGTACTATTTTAGGCGAACGTAACGTAATAACGTTCGTCTAAAATAGTGCGCATTACGGCATGGGTCGTACGTCTGTCGTCTGTATGTCGTTTGTCTGTTGTCTGTCTGTGACTGACCTTAATACCCTACTTACAGGGTTGAACGTTTCGGCAATATTTTGTACCATCTGATAGATTAGGGAAATGGGCACTTTGTGTTAAAATTTTGGAAAAAAATTCCAAGAGGTTCTAGGTGGTCGTGTAAGTTAAACTGAAGGGAGTGTAAAAATTGGCGTTTTTTCGAGCAATATCTCGCTTTATTTCGAAAACAGTACAAGGTACGGCCAGAGTTAGAATAGAAGAGGAACAGGAACTCGTATGTAATCTATCGAATGGTACCGTTTCCAGTGAACTTGAACGACTCGCTAACCCACATTTCAAAGTAACGTCAATAGTCGACGCTGAATATGTCATTAATGGTACAAGAGAGACACATGTTTAGGCCTATACAATGTGTAACTGCTGAGTCTGTTGTATTATAAGAGCAACAGGCGATCTAAACATGCACGTATCGAATAGCCAACTTTAACAATATTGGCGCCTCAGCCAGATCGAACTGGCAGGCGGAGACATTCGTTCATTCGTTCGTATACACAAACGACAAACATTGTCTGTTCGTTTGTTCGTTCGTTCGTCTGTTATCGAAGTTGTGAACACGATATTTTGAAAATGAATAAACCGACTTTGATGCAAATTTGCCTAAGTTTTCTACCAGACAAGGACATTAAATGATCAACTCTGTAGGTTAGGAGGTCAAAGGTCATGGTCACACGACGCCGAAGACAGATTTGGAGGCCTGGCGGAGGCATCATACTCGACCCCTCGGGTCGAGTAGCTTTTCTAGTTTAACCTTTCTTCCAGCAGATGTAGGGCAGGTAGCGACCAGTGCGAGTCTTGCGGAAGCAGAAACCTTGTTGTCGACCGCGCTTGTCAACCGCCTCGCTCGCGTCACTGGAAATCGTCTCCGGGTTGACGTGTCCTTCTCGAACCAACTGTACAGCCAGCGTGTTACTTTATGTATTCCACGTAATTTTTATCTTTAAAAGGTTCACTATTTAATTTCTTGGACAACTTTGTCTAAAATCAGTATACTTTAGTCACAGACGGAGGCTGTCTGTCATGAATGTACGATGATGATGATGATGATAATGATGTCTGTTATTACGCTCGCGTTAGCGAGAGCGGCTTAGTGCATAGGAGCTGTCCATCTGTTTCTTTGTTTGTCTGTCTGTCTGTCGCCAAAATGCAAAAAATGCGATTTTCTCAAAGCAATTTAGAGCTATGGTCTCTATTGATGACCTATAGGAAGTCGTACATGGGCTTCTCAACGAACCCATTACGGGACCCCTAAAATCCAAGATTGCGGAGATCTGCCATCTTCGATCTTGACGCCAAAATGCAAAAACGCGATTTTCTGGAAAAGTAAGCAGTTTAGTAAGTTGTAATTGGGCTTTTCAAAGCACCCATTATTAGATCCCTACAATCCAAGATGGCTGAGATCCGCCATCTTGAAAATTGATATGACGTCATTTTTTTCTGCCGAGGGTGGTCAGATTTGGATAAAAATTTCGGAGACTGGTGCAGAATGACATGCTGACTGCGGTGATGTGGTCGAAATCGAAACCAGATGAAGAATTCCAATATGGCGGACGTTTGGGCGAATTCAATGGCATGTCATCCCAGAGCCACGTATCACATTGTAGGGTGCTGCGACTTGGTGAATTCACTGTCACAATTCCATAGCCACATGCCACATTGCAGGGTGTAAGAATTCCATCCGTCGTATTGAAAATCGTTATTCGCCATATTTTATTTCTTGGTTTTTAATGCAGTTTAGGCTTTGACGAGCGGCAACTTTCGTATCGTATCCGATACACTTGTTTCAAACTATACTGCTACCGCTTATTTAATTTTGGCAAATAAAATATCTGATCTGATGACGGACCGACATCGGGACGGCAACCATCGCATCTGGCCTTTGAGGCGGGCCAGCAATAAACCGATGTGTAACAATAAACTCTGCAGTGCCATGAATAACAAGCGGTATTGTATATAACGCTTTCGGAACACACGGACAGGCACACAAATACACGGACAGACCAACAGCGTGCAGCATGACACGGTGCAAAATAGTACCCGCTCGCTAATAGTACCCGGGCAGTCATCATATACCATCAATTCACAGCAAGAACGTACTACTGCAGACTGCAGTAGTTTGACACTTCCTGAACAAGCATTTTCAACACTGTGCTTGCAGCTAATGCCGAATTGCTAAATATTGCATGACAGTAATATTAAGTAAAACACAGATTACGCGAAAACAGTTATTGCAACATATCAGACAATCAGACAAAACTGCACTGAACAAGAAACGCGAAGTTAGCAGGAAAAGTTAAGAAAAGACAAATTCTAACTCACTTGTTGCAGAGAAAGATAGACGTGGTCTTTGAAATTATCTTCCATTTCGCGCGTTTCAAGCCAAGTCGCTCGTTTGTCTTCCTCAGCTTCAACCTGCATCAGTTTCCGTTTAGACATATAATCAGTTGAACTCGTCGAGTGACGCTACCGCCACTGAAATGACTGCCGCGCAATGGCGAAATAACGTTCATTTAACCCTTTAACAGGCACATTACAAGTAGTCCTGTTGTCGCAGATAGGCCGCGTGATGCTTATATGCTTCGTGTCTGTCAATAGCTTCAATACTACAATACAACGAGCGCAAGTTCCGTTTCAGATTTGCCGCTGCGTACAAATAAATTCTGTTCTCTTCTCTTCGTCGTGGTCGTGCATGCTGCAGGCTGTGATAAATATAGCTTCACTGATGCGTCGCCGACTGTGCGGTAAACTGCAGTGCTACGGATTGTGTCGCACTTATTGTTCGCAGGTCCAGCACGTCATCGATCAATAGGCAGCTATATCGCCGACGTTCGCCATTTGTGCCTACCCCCGTTAAAAACTAGAATGATTTGGCCACCCGAAGGCGAAAAAATTGAAGATATGTTTATTCGTTTTGACAGAATTCACGAACGCGACGGACGGACTTACAGACGGACACTGCATGGTATCATCATCATCATCAATCGGAGCTTGTCGGTGACGTTGCTGTTCCTGTGAGTGTCCGCCAAGCTGTTCTGTTTTGAGCTCTCCGAAGCCCGGACGCGAGGCCAAGATTAAATTGGCGCAGATCTTCTTCCACCGTCCTTAGCCAGGTATGTCTTGGACGACCTGGACGCCGCCTCCAGTTCCTTGTGGCAGGCGATATGCAGGCTTGTAGAGCACGGGAATGATCTTGAGACTTGTCGGCCCGGGCCACGTGGCCAAACAACTTCAGGCGTCTGATCCGCACAATATCTGATAGCAGTGGCTGGCTAGTACGCCGACGGACTTCGAAATTCGTTACACACTCCGACCAGGTAATGTTCAGGATACGCCGAAGACACCATTGGTCAAAAGCATCAATTCTCTTTCGCAGTGGCTGCGCCGATTTGGACGAAATTCGGCAGGCTGATACAGAATAAAATGCAGATCACGGGAAAATGGTCGAAATCGGAAACGGAAGTAGAATTCCAACACGGTAGACGTTTGTTTTCCAAACCAGAAGTCGTTATATCTCAGCCAAAAAATGGTATATGTTGACCATTGATGTCGACGAAATTTGGTTTGTTGGTAGATTTTGGCCATCTGAAGGCAAATACATCAACAAATACGAAACCGGAAGTAGTATTAAGCGGCCGCCATCTTGAAAAATCGATACGACGTCATATTTCCGCAGTAGCTGACCCAGAATGACATGACAATAACCGCGATGAGGTCAAAATTGAAACTAAAACCGGATGTTATTCGTATGTAAGAGGCTGCGTTTTGGCCGGAGTTGAACAACTGTATACCGGTAATTTACTAATTGTGGTACTGGCACACTATACGCACAGCTAGCCAGACGAATTTACAGCATTGCTGTAGAAATGGCCGACAGCATTTTAGCTAAAACTACACGTGTAAAGTAAATTTAGTAAAAAAACTGCAAATATAACTGTAAAAAACTGTTGTTTTATAACAATGTGTAAGGCCCATAGCAAAGTGACACATATAAAACAGCAAAAATATTTCATCACCTAAAGGGCCGTGGATATAATAAGAACTCTGTATTATATTCAGCGCGCTTGAGGTGATGAAATATTTTTGCTGTTTTATATCTGTCACTTTGCTATGGGCCTTACACATTGTTATAAAACAACAGTTTTTTTTACATTTATAATAATAATAATCAAATGTTCTACATAGGCAAGAAACGAGAAAAGCACGCGGTTAAGCATTCAACAAACGCTCCGCCTTCAGCGTCGCGAACGGTCCGCCCCTGCCATCCCGACGCCACTTCCTTCCCCACCCGCCCGTAACTGGTATATCGTTACACTCAATTGCATGAAAGGAAACTGGTATACTGTTATACTGTTACACTACTGTCTTCAACTTCACAGCATCAGCGAACGGAGACGTTGCCTGCAGTGTGTCATGTAAGGGTGGTCGGATTTGGATGAAGTTTTTTTTCTGAAATTCCTAGCTAGATATGTTCACTGTGGGTGCAGTGGTCCAGTTGGTAGAGTATCGGACTCGTAACCGAAGGGTTGCGGGTTCAACTCACACCCGGTCCACTGCAAGCAACCTTGAGCAAGTTGCTAACCTACTGTGTGCTCAGGCCAACTCAGCCTCCTACCCTCAGCGGGATGGGAAATGCGTAGTAGCTACGACTACGGGGTGTGAGGCCTAGTGTTGCTGATTGGGGCGATGCTGTGTCTGCTAGCTGCACCGTGGGTCCAATTGTCCGTTAGCGCGGGCAATGGATGGCCACATAATGCGCTGCGGCAGCATTGGCTCATGCCAATCAGCTGCCACTTCCGAGATTGTAAAGCGCTGCTGGTCACAAGTCTGACTCATGTAAGTGGCGCTATAGCAAGTGTCCAGACCGTTACCTTTACCTTTTACTAAGTAAAATGGTGTTTACAAACACTTTGCGGACACTGCCTAGTGCGTATCCTAAATATACAGGAACCTCAGCTGTTGCAGAAAGACACATCATGTCGCTGAAAATTGTGATACGTCACTGAAGGTTACTTGGGGTAATTATAAATTACAGTGTTGAGTACAGTGTTCCCTTGTAACTGTGTTTATTATCTTCTACCGTTTAAAAAAAGTATAATTTCCAAAAAAAACTAATAAGTTTAAAATAAATGTGTTAGAAGCCATTGATAAATTAAAACTTTAAAATAGCAAAATCATTTTTAGTGCCCTCGTGTTAGAAACCTACTTGTCAAAAATATGAACAGCCATGCCTCGTGCTATATCGTCGTTTTTGCATTTATCAAGTTCGCTCGTGCGAGCTTCCAAACTGGTGAGAGAAGCTAGATAGTATATAAAACAGTTTGTATTACAAGCTGGACCGAATGCAATTTTATACGGCTATATAGCAGTATGCTGGTTAAATATGCGGCTGCGATACAAAAATGATTTTTGCTGTTTTAAAGTTTTAATTTATTAATGGCTTCTAACAAATTTGTTTTAAACTTATTAGGTTTTTTTATAAATTATATTTGCAGTTTTTATATCAAAAGTGTACACTGTAGAAGCATGAACGGCAGTAGAAACGTCGTATCTATTTGTTACAACAAACACATAACTACAGTCAGCTCTTATGAACAATATTGTGAAATAGGTGATAAATGTTTGATATTGTAGCCATTGCTGCTCGTCAATGCCCATAGCTCAGTTTATAATGCTGGCGAAATATTTTTTTTTCTTTTTTTTCTTCTGTTTAGTTTGTGAGGTTTAGTCTGTAAGGTTGTTTTTGTGTATCTGTATTGTATTCCACTGCAATATTATTATTTGCATATACACTGTGTCCCGAAAAAAGTGGCCCCTAAATATGTCTAAATTTCTTCAAAAAACATAACTTTATTTAATTATCATTTAACAGAATAAATAAGCATCTAATTTCGATAAAATGACGAATTTTCGAGATAATATGTCTGACCATCATTGAAATACCGTATTAGCAATTATAAATCGGTACTCGAAAATTGTAGTTTCCAATATTGTTTACTTACTGACGTCAATACTGCTCACTCTGACGTCAACATTGACGCACTTTTCACTTTATCAAAACAGCATGGTTATCAGTAGCGTACTCGACTGCGAGAGTGTGTGAACGCTGACGGTGGACATTTTGAACAGCATTTTGTATCCGTGATTTCTTTGCAGACTGTTCATTGGATTTAACACTGATAGTTTCGTTTGGAAAATTGCATTTTTGGTGTGTCGCTGAAAGCAAATAATAATATCACGATCCTGAAACTGAACTCACTAATTTAGCACAAAATGTTCAAATGGATGTCAGTAGTGTGTCCTCTGTAATTTTCAATGATTTCTGTTTAGTATTATGGGTGTCACTGTACTTTACATAGGGGGGGGGGCGCTTTTTTCGGGACACACTGTAGTTGTTTTTCTGGTAGCCCGTCGACGTGAAGCATAAATATGACGACGACAATGACAATGGTGAATAGCTGGACTGGACAAAACACTGAAACTTTCCTCTGCTTCGCATATCTATTGTATGCAAATAAATAGTGATGATGCGTTGATGACAATGAAGGTGACGAAGAAAGGCATCGCGGCTGAGATTATAACATTTCTTCATTGCCAAAGCAAACGTCCGCCACATTGGAACTCTTTTTCCCAGTTTCGATTTCGACCATATCACCGTAATCAGCAGGCTGTCAAATTTCATCCAAATCGGACCATTCTCAGCGGAGTTATGACGTTATATTTATTTTCAAGATGGCGGCCGCTGCAGCGAATTTTTACTTCCGGTTTCGGATTGGGGGCCGCCCGACTCTTCAGAATTTCAGTCTCTATCAGCAAAACCAAATTTTGTTGGAATATCTCAATCCACAGCTAAGATATAACTATTTCCAATTTGGAAAAACAATTGTCCGCCATATTGGAATTCTACTTCCGGTTTCAATTTCGACCATATCACCGTAATTGGCATGCTATTCTGGATAAAGATGCCAAATTTCATCCAAGTCGGACCATCTTTGGCGTCGTTATGATGTTATATAGATTTTCAAGATGGCGGCCGCTACGGTGCAATTTTACTTCCGGTTTCGGATTGGGCGACGTCTGTCTTTTCAGAATGGCAGTCCCTATCAGCAAACGAAATTTCGTCGGAATATCTCAATCCGCGGCTGAGATATAACTATTTCCGCTTCGGAAAAATAATCGTCCACCATATTGGAATTCTACTTCCGGTTTCAATTTCAATCACCGTGATTGGCATGTCATTCTCTCCCAGGCTGCAGAATTTCGTCCAAATCGGACCATCCACAGCGGAAAAATGACGTCGTATCGATTTTAAAGACGGCAGCCGTCAGCCACGTTGAGTTTGCTTCGGGGTAATAGCGGACCACCCACGTACTGTGTTTTCCCATGTTTGACGTCATTCATCATCCTGGACCAAAAATCATTGTCCTTGGGCGGAAACATGACGTCCGATATATTCAGCATAAGGATCAGTGCAACAATTCCAGCTTTTTGATTTTCCTGTTGATGTTTGCATGGGCCTTACAACAGTGCAGCGTTACTGCGCTGCCTGTGATTCAAGATGGCCGCTGTCCACCATCTTGGATTTGTTATTGGAAGTCGTGAACCAACCACGAAAGTCCCTTCATGTTGGCTATACCCTGTAAAAATTTCGTCATGATTGACTTAGTAGTTTTCAATTTATACGGTTTTGAATTTTTTGGTTGTTTATGTTATAGAAAGTCGCATTCGGGCCCCCAAAATTCGGTTTTTTGGGAACTTGGACCCCTAAACATGATTTGTCATCAACGACACCCCAAGAGGTACATCTGCAAGTGAAACCGCACGTTTGAGCCATAAATGTTTCAGATCCTTCTATATTTGTGATCTGTATAGACGAGATGAAAAAATTTATTTGTCTGCCTGACTGTGTGTGAGAAAAAACTCAAACTTCCCCCATTTCCCCAGCAAAATTAGGTGAGCCGATTTTACACAACAACCCAACTCCGCGACGTAATCATATATTTTGGGCGACGTTTAAATATCTTTAGCCATTTTGTATTTACTGGTGGTAGAATTTTTAGTTCTTCCATATACTCTAATCATGGCTCCTAACACAGCGTATTGCACTACCGTGCATACGCGTGATATTCAACGTCAGTTATACTGTAAGTATTTACCGTAATGATGGAGAACTGATTTGCAACGGTTTTCGACGGATACATAGACTGGATGTATGGAGCGCTGACGCCGCAGTCGTAGAGCTTCTTGATAGTTGGTGTCACACCACGGTCGACGTAGTCCGCACGGAATCCAGAAAGGGAAACGACAATCAGTGGAGGCTGACCAGCGTACCTGTAATACAGTCAATATCATCATCATCATCATCATCATCATCATCATCATCATCATCATCAATCATCATCATAGTCAACGTCATTAATTTAGCCACAAGATACATGAATAAAAACAGGAAAGATTTTACATACAAAGAAAGAAA
>Ga0209149_1000724_pt1 | contig 14573 bp, 8 predicted proteins | sample WorMetTyACAVOLI2_FD_187423 | JGI IMG/M metagenome (GOLD analysis project Ga0209149, IMG submission 187423) | Marine gutless worms symbiont microbial communities from Max Planck institute for Marine Microbiology, Germany - Olavius algarvensis... ... | reverse complement strand
CACCGGCGCACGACAACGTCTGACCTCAGCATCAACATGTCGGACGTCATGTAGACCACTGCGACGACGTGCCGCAGCATCAGCGTGTCGGACATCATGTAGGCCACCGCGACGACGTGCCGTTGGTCACCTAGTTTTACGTTGTGGACGGCTGACGTGAATGCCCTGGAATATGGCCTTCCAGATTCCTGACACTTACTTACTTACTTACTTACGCGCCCTGGTTCTTTATAGACGTCGGCGCTTTATAAATAATTTACTTACTTACTTACTTACCCGGCGTCTCTAACTAATGACTATCAACCAACTCGTATAGTCTCAGATCGCCTGATCAGTTATTACTAAACCGTCCATCAGTGTATTTAGCTTACACCGATAAAGCTTTCTATTATTGTGCATAAATTCGTAATAGTCTGTAGCAGTGTAGCTTGTAGAGCCGCTGCTACATTGGCTCTTTTAAACGCAAGTTAAAATGTGACTTTAGAGAGAGAGAGAGAGAGAGTGGGAGAGAGAGAGAGAGAGAGAGAGAGAGAGAGAGAGAGAGAGATCCGGTCTTGTGACAGTTAGCCATCACGCGCCTCAGATTCATTTTATGACGCACGGCGCGTTAGAAATCAGGACGTTTTGTGACACAGACATTATCACGTGTGCAGTGCGGACGAATACCTGATAGTACTGTTGCCGACGGCTCCTAATTCGTCGTACGAAGAAATTCTTCTCGAAGTGGTCGTCGAGTTTAGTGGTCCTCAGCCGATCAATAGCTCGGTGCCGTTGCTATTCGAATACGCTGGCAATCCGGACATCAACGCGATTAGACCAAAGAAAATCAGGAACAGGTTTGTGTATTTTATATAGCTTATGCGTTTGTGATATCTTTATGCGTTTGATTATGCAACGTGCTGTATTGCGACTTTTATGCATATTTGAATTTCTTGTGTTTTGTCCAGTTTAGCTGCTGTCAGTTATTACTTTTGATCATTTCATAAGTTTTTCTACTGTATTTCGAGGTTTGATCGTTGATATGAATGCAAGCATAAGACTGTCTCATTGTGAGTTAAATAATGGATTTTTGTACAGGGGCGGAGTACAACTGACAATTAACGGTTCGAATCTGAATCTGGTGGAACGACCGAAGATGAACGTGTCAGTGATAATTTCAGACGATGGTGAAGTCAACCACACTTACACAATCATGGTAAGAAGCTGTGAATATGATGTACATATCAGATAACGGCAATATTTCGCAACATTTGTGACATACGTACAACGCCTATCAGCCGATATGCGGCTTCATCGTGACAAGAAGCTCAGTTGTCGAAGAGAGGTTGCGATGTTTCGTGCATCGTGCTAAGTCACTCAAGATCACTCAAGGTCATTCGAAGTGACACCCTTGAGTATGGCATTGCGTTGTAACTATGTCTCTATCGCGTATATTCAGCGTCAAATAATGGCTTGACCTTGAAATCTGGGTTAGGGTTATTCAAAATCGTTAGAAATGGCACCATTCGATAGGTCCCATTGAGTTTTTATTGGCGTTCCATAGGAACTATGGCTGTATTTTGTATCGTTTCAGAGATAAAGTGAGATATTGGTCGAAAATCACGATTTTTTCATGCCGTCCTTGCATTCGACGCCCACGTTAAGGGGTTCCCGTCCGAATATTGCCGTAATGTTTTGTGCGGAAAAACAAGAGTGAAATAAATTTGAGAACCTGTTTACTCGTTTCGACCGAATACACAAACGGGACGGACACCGAGACGGACAGACACACGGACAGGCGGAGAGACAGACACCGCACGACGGCGTAGACCGCGCAACCGTCGTGTGTCAAAAATGCACCTGCTAGAATTAGGCGTAATTCAATCTCTCTCCGTATAACTACGCATTGTAAAACTAAAGCAGCAGCACCCTCTCACGAAAGCCTGCTGTGGGGTCTTTGGTCAAATGAAATTGATATGGCGGCAGGGTCTCGGGTCAGAGCTTGTGGCTCATTGACTCGCCAGCCACAAACGTTTGTAAACACGTTTTTCTACTTTAGTCGATACAACACTTGCTACTCAGAAACTTGAGGTTGAAAGAAGTGCCGACAGTGCTGATGCATTCATTTTTATCGAGAGTGTTTGGGCCAAAATACCACCAAATGCAGCGAAAACTTAGTTGAACGGTATAAGTAAGTAAGTAAGTAAGAGTATTTATAAAGCGTAAGAATCAAAACAGCCACGATCACCGCAGTCCGTCTGAAACGTGAATGTTTTCAGTTGTCTTCTGAATTCTGTGCAGCTGACTTCCTTGTCTCGCAGACTGGCAGGTAAATTGTTCCAGATACGTGGTCGAGCTGCAGCAAAACATCTATCACCAAAACGACTGTAAACACGAGTGACAAAGCACTTTCTCCCTGAAGAGGATCCGAGGACGCGAGCAGAACTTTCTGAGGCTAGACGAATATCGTCGGCTAGATAGGTAGGTAGCCTACTTTGCTTGACAGCACTTGGTATACCAAGCTGGCAATCTTCAATTCAACTCGTCGTCCGACTGGCAGCCAATGAAGTTCACGCAATATCGGTGTGATGTGTTCACGAACAGTTCAGTGTACCTGGTCACATTTGTCGTGCGTCATTACAGATGAACCATCGTGAGCTCTGTCTTTCACAGCTCTGCGACAGGATATGGCTTCGTGGTAGGGGAGCATCACATAATTTTTAGAACCCTTACATATTTCTGCAACCACTGAAGTTAAGAAATTCAAATGCGTTACACAGCTTAGCTTCGGGATGTATCATCCCAAAAGCTCATCAGAAGCTAAAATGGGCTGGGTTTGGGGAGCACCCCAAAAAATGTTGGGACCCTTCTCAATGCCGTCGTGCATTTCTCTACGGCAGTTGAGCTTCTTGTTTATACTGCACTGGTATATCATACTGCACTGGTATTTTATACCATCATCCTGTCTCATTTCGCCAAGATTTTTGGTAAAAAAAAGTAAAGTAAATGTGGATTTGTATAGCGCATCGTAGCGAAGCGTCTCTAATGCGCAACCCCTTCCCGTAAGTCGGCGCTGATCTCCGCAGGCCAATCCGACAGCCAGGCATTCAGCGAACACTGCGAGACCACGGATACGGGTTGGTATATCATGCGATATGCATGTTTACTCTCCCACCTTACCCCTGGTACTCATTCAGCCTGGGCAGGCTCAGGCTGAGTAGGCCTGGGTGCCTGGTTCCGCGCTGAGGTGATTTACCCGTCCAAAGACGGTCACCCACCTAGTACAGTAAGTGTGGATTTGTATAGCGCGTCGTCGCGAGCACGCCTCTACTGCGCTACCACTTCCTTGTTTACTCTCCCAGCTTTCGCCAGGTACTCATTGCAGCCTGCATAGGTTGGTTGATTGGTTGGTGTTAACGGCACTTTCAGCATAAAAAAGCTACGTCGTGCCATCAGCCTGCATAGAGGCAGGATGAATGAAAGATGGTCACCCACCTAGGCACTAACCGGGCCTAGCGTAGAGTAACTACGTTCATCAGCCGGCACGTGTTACCACTACGCTAAACCGGCAACCGGCAAAAAATTGAATCTACGAGGCTGTGAAAAATCTTGGACATTTTAGCCGTTTTGATAAAGATCGTAAGTGAGACAGAGACACAGAACAGTGTCATATGTTAACTTTCTGTTGTATCAGTATTTATTATGTTGCATAAACGACGTTTTATGCAATGCGTCACGCAGTAAAAAAAATTGAGGTGGTGAAAGAAAGTGTATCACTGCTACAGGACTGTACGTTACGTAACGCGACAACAATGATATGCCCAGTTCCACTTTTCGACTTGCCACCAGAACTGATCAAGGCTAACTCGTCGTCGAGCGAAGATGACTCAGTGGCTCCAAGATCACGGCGGCGCCGTCACGCGGATACAGAAGACAGCGGTGGCTGGCCGCTACTCGGCCGTCTGTGGAACTTGGTACGGACCGGCAGCTGGTTCTGGTCCGGGTACACTACGCCACATCGGCTCAGTCGTCAGAAGCGTGCTCCTGTGGCCTCCATCAGAAACAAGAATGTATCCATGAGTTTGTATCTCGGCTTTATCATGGACAAATTGACGTCGCTCAGGAACATCAGCAAAACCAAGCCGAATATTCGAATTGAACTGATTCCTTTTAATTTCCATTGCGACCAAACTCCCGCCACTTTCGATCCGGCCGTCAATCCACTAATAAAGATCAAGGTGATAATATTTCAGCTTTATTTTTCTCTTTTTGGCTTTTTACCAATTGTATTTGTTCTTACAAGTTTATGTACAAATATATCAACTTCTATGCCAAAATATTTTTTTTGATTTTATATTCATTAAATGCTGGTAGTATGGTAAATTAGATGTAAGTGTCAGAACGTTTATTATTGTTTATTAATACATAGGAATAATTTTATGTAATTATACGTAAGTATTTGTGGTGTAATTACATTATATTTGATATTTGATATTTAAACGTGATCCGAGATTTGAATCCAGATGCCCGAATTAACCCGGTTTCAGATTCGAATGTGTGCCGGATTGCTCCCGAAATGTTGTGGATTCATTACCTTGTCGGCATCAGTCATTTTGCTGAGTGTCGTGTAAATCGACAGTGACTGTATGAGAAAGGTAACAGATCTCCTAAAATCTCCTATTCCTAAATGGTGAGGGGAGTGGAAAGGTGATCCAGAGTCCGTGTCCGGAACCGGATCGTCACCAAGAGTTAATCAATTATTCCGATTTGTGGGCCCCAATCATAACACCACGTATCAATAAAATCGGCCGATTACTTTCGCAGTAGTCCTGCACGCAGACAGCAGATGACGCAATGCAGAAAGAATAACAGACAAACCTGATCGCAGAACCTCTGCTTTGGCGGAGGGAGATTTTTGGCGAAATATTGATGGTTCGGTTGCTAACTTTCTGCTCTATCGGTTCTCGGCGGCAACAGTGCGAACTTCAAATTGCAAGATATTAATCGATTATTATGCAAATTCTACTGTAATAATTACATAATAATGTGTAGTAGAGATTAACGCTTTAACGTTGCATTAGTTTGCCTCTGTTTGACAGCAAACAAGACCAAATAGATTACGTTCACGTAGCCTCATAATTATATTTGCTTAGTTACCTCCGACAAAGGAGGAGGTACATGTTTTTCCCGTATGTGTATGTCTGTCTGTTAGCAAGATTACTAAAAAACGCGTGCATGGATTTGGATGAACTGATGCGTGTCGACAAATGTCGGGACATGGACAAACTGATTAACTTTTGAGCCCGATCCGGATCATAGTCCGGATGCCTGAACCGGATTGCTTTCTCCGATATCGTGTAAGCTACGGAACTTTGCAGCCTTGCCTAGGCTACCTGCGAGCTGCGCTGCTACGCGGAATTTTACGTCGGGAAAATCCCACGTATACGTATTGGCGGCGCGCCGCTAGAGCGAGCCGTGATTTTAAAATGGTTTTATTCACTGAGCCGTCGGAAGACCTTTGTCGGAGATAAATGCGCTCTACCGTGTGCCCTTCTATTTTTTGTTTTGTTTTCACGTGCTATAATCGGATTATTACTGTCAAATATATTTGTGTGTGGAAATAGACAGATGATATTGATATCTATCGTTTTCTACGGTGAATAAAGCTTTATGTGTGTGATATGTCAGTCTTTGTGTTTGATAATGTCATGTTTTATATAAAGTGTATCCACAAAAAAACAAAGCCTACTACTTTTAGCATAGCGTCATAAAACCGCAACTAAACGTTCTAATTTTTGGCACATCGAATTAAGAGACAACTGCGAGTCTGCCTGAGATTATGTCTTTCACCTCACCTGCGTAATGCCCATACCTGATAAAAAGTTTAAGATAAGTTACATTTTTGCGATAAACAAAACAGTCAAACAGCATAGCCACAAATTCAAAAATTGTCATCATTAACTTAACACATTGAACAATCACAACACCACAAGTTGTGCTCAAGATGTCCACTGTGAGCCCCGACACAAACACAGAGACGGCGACGCCACTGTCTGATGGCTGCGACAACAATTGAATGGTCAAGCTTTCTCCATTCGACTAATAATCTCCGTATCTCCGTTTCTGTTGTGCAAGACGTCATTAAAATAAAACGTCTCGGGTAAGGGTATTACACAGGCTTCGTTGGAAGCGCAACTGCAGTTGTCTCCTGAGTAGACTCAGGAATAAATCCTCCAAATTTTATAAAATTTCGTCAGTCCTAAATAAAATCGTTTCTCTGGCTTTGTTTTTTTTGGATACAGTGTATATTCGAAACCCAATTTGATGACGGTATGGTAATTTAGGCGGCTGGAGAAGTAGACTTACACGACGGTGTATCGATGGACGACTACCATATCATCATCGAGACAGCAAACTGTACAATGGAGAGCTTATCAAAGAATGAGATCGAATGTCGTCCGCCAATTTACGCACCTGCAAAAGATCCACGCCTTAGTAATACTACATTGACGACACTTCAGTGTCATCAGACTAATAGCCTTCATGTGCTGGTTAGCTGAACCGTTTTTATCGCGCGTCAGCATACTGAGTCTGACGCGCGATATTGATATAGCATATCTGTCCGTCTGTCGGTCCGTCTGTCTGTCCGTCTATCCGTTACGTTCCGGTATCAGATGAAAACGGCTTAACATATCGTCACAGTTTTTTTCACCATTCGGTAGCCCAATCATTCTAGTTTTACCAGCATAAAACATTTTCACAAAATTCCGATGGAGTCACGCCTTGCGGGTCGCTAAATACAGGTTGGGTATAAAAATTTTACGATTTTCTACCAATAAGTCGATATATCTCGCAAACGATACAGTATATCGCCATAATTACTATAGAGGGCGAATAGGAACTCGTACGCGATCTATCAAACGGTGCCACTTCCAATGACCTTGAACGAACACTAACCCTGTTTTCAAGGTCACACCACTCTTTGACGCTAAATATCTCACAAACGGCTACAGATACGGCCATAGTTACTGTAGAAGGCAAATAGGAAACTGCACCCAAGCTTTTGAATGGCACCAACTTCAATGACCTTGAGTGACCTCTAACCCCGATTTCAAGGTCACGATATTCTTCAACGTCAAATAACTCGAAAATGGTACAATATATAACTATATTTACAATGGCGGACCAATAGAAAGTCGCATATGGTCTATCGAACAGCGCCATTTTTAATGACCTTGAACGACCCCTAACTTGGTTTTCAAGGTCACGCCATTCTGTGACATTGAATATCTCACAAACGGCTACAGATACGGCCATAGTTACTGTAGAAGGCAAATAGGATACCGCATCCAGGCTTTCGAATGGCACCGGTTTCAATGACATTGAGTGACCTCTAATCCAGATTGCAAGGTCGCGATATTATTCAACGTCAAATAACTCGAAAATGGTACAAGATGGAGCTATAGTTACAATGGCGGACCAATAGAAAGTCGTACATGGTCTATGGAACCGCGCCATTTTGAATGACCTTGAACGACCCCAATTTTTGCCCATATTTCAAGGTCAGGCCATTCTTTGATGTTGAATATCTGCGAAATGGCTAAAGATACGGCCATAGTTACTATGGAAGGCGAATAGGAAACCATACCCGAGCTTTCAAATAGTACAATTTTCAGTGACCTTGAGTGACCTCTAACCCACATTTTAAGGTCACAATAATAGTCAAAGTCAAATAACTCGACTAATAGTAAGTCGTATATGATCTATCCAATGGTTCCATTTCCAGTGATCTTGAGTGACCCTTGACCTATAGATTTCAAGTTCATGGTTAATTAGACCTATAGATGCCCTCTACGTATTGTGTGCGCAGCTGACGCGCGATCTGTTTGCGATAGCTAAGTTCTCGTTGTTACTGCTTCACACGTCAATTAGTCGAGTAACAAATTAAGGTTCAGTGTAAAAATGTAACACAAATTTCGCCGCAGTGTCCGACTGAATACACCGACGACCGACATTTGGTAACCGACGTAACATACACGGTTATTAAGCCGCAGCTCGCGATAGCGAGACTGCAGCTTCACGCATCGGAGCTGTCCATCTGTTTGTCCGTCTGTCTGTTTGTCTGTCTGTCTGTCGCCAAAACAGGGTTGGCAAGTTTCTGCCAACGTCGGTTTAAACCGCGGTTTAATCCGGTTTAAACTGGTCTGGCAGAAACAGGTTTCTGCCAGTTCGTGCCAGTGTAATGTTTTTACATCATCATGTACAGTAAGTATAGGTGCAGGTCAATATGATAGGCAACCAAGATAAGTATAACTAAAAGAGAAAATATACCGTACTTACCTGAGGATATTACTATAACTATTATTATTATTGTCATTACGACGAATCAACTTTATCAATACTGTTACTACTTATTTAGTCAATACCTTACTTACTTACTTACTTACTTATTTTAAAACTTTGAACACTGATTCTCATATTTGAGTTAGTCTGGCTGTCTTTTGTCTTAGCCTACAGATGCAGCTTTTTTGTTGAAAATGATACGAAGCACTTTTGCATGTTTTAAATAATAAACAGTTGCTGCAGTGAATAAGAATTCTTTATACCATCCCATGATACTGACACTTTGGTTTTTACCGTTTTTAACCGGTTTACTTCGGCTTAAACCTCAAGTTTGACAGAAATACGTTTTTGCCAGAAGAAACCGAACCCTGCGCCAAAATTCAAAAAAACGCGATTTTCTAAAATAAACTAAGCAATTTAGAGCTATGGTATCTATTGACGACCTATAGGAAGTTATGTAAGCTTAACTGGGCTTTTCAAAAAACCCATTATTGGATCCCTACAATCCAAGATAGCTAAGATCCGCCATCTTGAAAATCGACATGACGTCATTTTTTTCTGGATAAAATTCCTCAGACTGGTACAGAATGACGTGTCGGCTGCGGTGATGTGTGGAAATGGAAATCAGATGTAGAATTCCAATATGGCGGACGTTTATGCGAATTCAATGGCATGTCATCCCAGAGCCACGTGTCACATTGCAGGGTGGTGCCATTTTGTGTATTCACTGTCACGATTCCAGAGACACATGCCACATTGCAGGGTGCAGTCACCTGACGAAATCAATGTCGTGATCGTGCCACATTGCAGGGTGTAAGAATTCCATCCGCTATATTGAAAATAGTTTTTCGCCATATTTTATTTTTTTAAAGTTTTTAATGCAGTTTAGGCTTTGACGAGCGGCGGCTTTCGTATCGTCTCCGATACACTTGTTAATTAATGGCAGAGACTCACACTCTCGCTCGTAAGCAAAAGTGCGCACTTTGAAGACATGTACAATAATATTGTTAGTTGCCACGTTTTGTAATTTTTGAGAATCTTGTTTCAACATCGTGTTTTCATATAGTTAAATATTGTAATAATACTAATTTCAATACACTTTATTTATAGGGCACTACGGCGACATAAATTAAGTGAAATGCAACATTATATAAATTTTTCCACGGTTAATTTCTTGCTCTACTTAATAGTGAAAGAATTAAGTTTATCGATCTCCAGTTGCGAAAATTGTCATAGAAATGAAACTGACTCTGGTTTTAGAACGACACGCATTTGACCACCATTGACCACCATACACTTGTTATACTGAAGCTTCCAAATGTACAGAAACGCATCATCATACAACAACATACTTAAATCGCAACAACTAAATATATGACCTAATACAATTAAATGGTTTCGTACTGTTGACCGAAACATTCTACGAAGTACGACTATCTCTAGATGTGCAGTTTCATTATGTTGATATGCAAGTGAAAGCGAATTCGGTTTGACGATGCATGACAGGCGCATATTGGTACTGAGCCGTTTGCGTGGGAAGTATTCTGCCTCACGTATGTATCCAATACAACGGAAATGACGATCGTCATAGTATCTGTCGCCGTTGTCTTCTGTCTGGTCGTCGTCGCCGCCGTCGTCATTTTCATCTGCTGTAGACGGCGTCGACGTCGTCGGAGAAAGCACCCAGCAGCAAGCCCCGATGAAGGAATGGAAATGAAACCTGGTCGACGTGGCATTGACAACTCGGCCGTTAGCATTCGCGGTGGAATAACTGACAGCAAAGTCCGTGAGCCCGACGACGACGACGACGAGAATGACGAAGAACGGTGAGTATTCACCACGCAAATAACATTAGTAGTTGGCGTTTACAATCATTCTTTAACAGGGTCTTGTACTGAAATTGCAGATGAGTGACGATGAATACTAGCAACGCGTCTGTCCAATGAATTGGCAATGATTTCACAGAGTCATAATATACACTGTGTCCCAAAAAAACGTCCCACTTTTTTATTTTTGGAATAACTCGGTCAAAAATAAAGCGATTTCAATAATTTTTGGTACACAGACTCCTGAGGAAATTTGACACTAGCTGACTACAAATGTGCCCACTTCACTTTAAAAATGTCACTGTACTACCTAGTAAAATGCAAAAAAGTCGATTTGCGACAGCAGCTGGTTGAGACATGGCGCGAGTTCTATCATTGACCAATGGCGAACAAGACTCGAAAGTTGTGTTCAGGCAGACAGTGGTCATTTCGAACAGCGCATGTGACGTTGTCTGCGGGACCATTTTCCACAGCATTCGACAACCGGTTCTTTTCAGAGCCACTCAGCAACCGGTTCTTTTTAGAGCCACCCACTTTTTCCCGAAGAAAACAGTAGATTAAAACAGTATAAACTTCGATTATAAAAATAACACAGAAAGAAAATGTTGTAAAGAAAACAGACAGCAGATCCGTTAACTTTCCAGTTTTTGTTTGACGCCTTTACTTCTTCATTAAAACATTTTTTTATCATATTTCTGCAAAAAGCTGATAACAATAATGGTCCTGTATTTCACAAGGTAGTGCAGCAACATTTTTCAGGCGAAGTGGGCAAATTTATAGCTGACTAGTCGCGAGGATTCAGGATTCTGTAAGCCAAAAATTGGTAAAATTGGCTAATTTTTGACTGAGTTATTCAAAAAAATAATAAGGGGGAGGTTTTTTGGGAAACATTGTATATGACCCTTGGGCAACGCTACCGGCCTAACGCGACATCGCGTTGTTGAGCGGTATAGTTAACTAAAACTTCAACTACAGTCTACTCATGGTAACGTGATCTGACTATAACAGGGTGATGCCTTGTCCTTTTAGATCAACCATACGTATCGTGTCTTCGTACATGTATATACACAGATAATCACAGTCTGAACGGTAGTTCAGACGGTGTTAACGGCGACCTTCAATTCCTATGGGGATAGGCAAATTTCAACCCCCACAAAATCGATACCCCTGAACAGATCGACAAAAAATTCAGCACAATTGATTAGTCTGCGAGTGAAGCCCCTATACCAAATTTGGTACAAATCCACCCACTAGGGGCTTCTAGGCAAATGGATGAAATATAACAAAAGTTATTTATTTATTTATTTATACCTTTTTCTCAGACTCGCCTACAGGTCAGACACGTTGATCGATTTTCACGCTCGATAGCTCAAAAGACATGAAATCACGCAAGGATGTGCCTTTTGTGGGTCTGAAAGATGTACCTCTAAATTTTGGGGTAAAACCCCCCAAAACTGAAATTTTTGGGGCGTGAATAGGACTTTCAAGCCTGAACGACAAAAAGTTCAAATCCTTATAACTTGCGAACTACTTATCTGGTCATGACGAAATTTTTACAGGGAGTACGCACCACGAATGAGCCTTCGTGGGTATTCCCATGGCTCACCAACAAATCCATAATCCCGGCGGCCGCCATCTTTAATTTAGGGAAAAAAATGTCAATAACTCCGGACTTGATAAAGATATCTGCACCAAATTTTGTGGGAAGATGCATCACGGCCATGCGGAAATGACCACATGACCAAAAGTCGAAACCCGAAGTTAATTCGCGTGACGTCATCAAATGAACATCTGAAGCATAAGTGCGTCGTACTCAGTGACTAGTGCATATATTTGAACCAAATTTGGACACAACTCGGGTTCGGGGACTAGCTCACCAAGAAACAGCTTTTAGGACAAAAATTGGCGGGATCCGGGCTAAAGAACATCCAAAAAATTTTGGACCCCCTATTTATTTCTGGAGCAATTAATTGAAGCTGGCAACTTCAAATTTTTGTATACAACTTGGGTTTGGGTGTAAGTTGTATTAACAACTTTAGTAGGCTTACCAAACTTGGTAGTGGCTGGTCATCGGCTACGGGAGCACCTGAAAAATTATGCGGACCACGTACACCGTACCACGTAACATGTACCCTGTATCATGCAACAGCTACAGAAATGTCGAGTTGAGTTGCGTCGGCGGGTCGCTATGAGGCCCGTTTATAGCGACACAACTCAAGTCGAGTTGAATTGCGTCGGCGAAGTGTCTGTAGTCGACGCAACTCAACTCCACTCGACGTCGAGTTGTCGACACGTTTACAGCGTGAACAACTGTCACCGATCAGTTCTGAACGTCGTGACCCGGTGAGGATGTCTATAGCGACGCAACTCAACTCAACTCGACGTCGAGTTGAGTTAAGTTTCGACGGCGAAGTGTCTATAGCGACCCGCCGACGCAACTCAACTCGACGTCGAGTTGAGTTGAGTTGAGTTGCGTCGCTATAGACACCGTCACTGGGTCACGACGTTCAGAACTGATCGGTGACAGTTGTTCACGCTCTCGAGTTGAGTTGAGTTGCGTCGGTGTCGCTATAGACACTTCGCCGACGCAACTCAACTCAACTCGACGTCGAGTGGAGTTGAGTTGAGTTATGTCGCTATAAACGGGCCTTAAAACTGCAAAAATTACAAAAAGGTGATATTACTCAACAGCACATTGACATTAAGGCGATGTGGTGGTGGGTAATTTTTGTAATTTTTGTAGTTTTAGATGTGTCATTCGCCGTTAACTAGTGTCTAAACGACAGTTTTTTTACATTTATTCCGAGAATACTCGTGCAAAATCATATACACTGTGTCCCAAAAAGTAAGCCCCTTGATGTTTGATATTAATTTTGGGAAGTATGGACCGATTTCGTCATTTCTTTTACTGTATTAATGTAAAAAAAACTGTTGTTTTATAACAATGTGTAAGGCGCATAGCAAAGTAACACATATAAAACAGCAAAAATAATTTCATCACCTAAAGCGCCCTGGATATAATACAGAGTTCTTATTATATCCACGGCCCTTTAGGTGATGAAATTATTTTTGCTGTTTTATATGTGTCACGTTGCTACGGGCCTTACACATTGTTATAAAACAACAGTTTTTACATTAATATTTGCAGTTTTTCTACTAAATTTACTTTACACGATTTGTTTTAGCTAAATGCTGTCGGCCACTTCTACGGCAAGGCTGTAAATTCGTCTGGCTAGCTGTGTGTATAGTGTGCCAGTACCACAGTTAGTAAATTACCGGTATACAGTTGTTCAACTTCGAAATATGCAGAAATATGACGTCATTTCCATTTTTCGAGACGGCGGCCGCGACTGCTAAATAGCAGTTCGGTTTCGTATTTGTTAATGTCACTGCCTTCAGAAGGTCAAAGTCTATCAGCAAACCAAATTTTGTCGACATATCTCAATTGTCGGCTGAGATATAACTACTTCCATTTTTGAAAACAAACGTCCGCCATATTGGAATTCTACTTCCGGTTTCGATCTCGACCATTTTTCCATAATCGGCGTGTCATTCAGCATCCGGCTGCCGAATTTCGTCCAAATCGGAGCATCCACTGTAGAAATATGACGTCATATCCATGTCTCAAAATGGCGTCCGCGACCGCTAAATACTACTTCCGGTTTTGTATTTGTTAATGTCGCTGCCTTCAGAAGGTCAAAGTCTATCAGCAAACCAAATTTCGTCCAGATATCTCAATTGGCGGCTGAGATATAACTACTTCCGGTTTCGAAATACAAACGTCCGCCATATTGGAATTCTACTTCTGATATTGATCTCGACCATTTTTCCGTAATCGGCGTGTCATTCCGCATCCGGCTGCCGAATTTCGTCTAAATCGGAACATCCGCCGCTGAAATATGACGTCATATCGATTTTCAAGATGGTGGCCGTCAGCCATGTTATATTTGCTTTGGGGTAATGGCGGACCACCCACGAAGTGCCTTTCGTGGTCTGAATCCCGACCTCAAATCGCTAGTTAGTTGGATTAATAGTTCCGGAGATATTGCGATGTAAAGATTTTGGCGTTTTGGCTTGAAACTGCCTATTCACGCCCCTTTTTGGGGATTTTCTGGGGAATATTTTCTCCATACGACGTCACCCGTCGTCCTGACCCCCAAAAGGCACTTCCTTAGGCGGAAACACGTTATTTGAGCCATTCAGCGTAAGAATCGGTGCGACCGTTCGACCTGGGCGCGTGGCCGAGAAAAAAACAGTATAACCAAAAAAAGTCACATCGGGGTTCAGTCAATCAATCAATCAATCAATCAATCAGAAAAGGATTAGAGTGACCAAAGTAACAAATGTTACTGCGAGACCACTATTACTCACTCACTCACTGCTGCGCTTGACCAGCTGAGGGTCGTAGCGTCCTCCACATCGAAC
>Ga0209149_1000723_pt1 | contig 14602 bp, 9 predicted proteins | sample WorMetTyACAVOLI2_FD_187423 | JGI IMG/M metagenome (GOLD analysis project Ga0209149, IMG submission 187423) | Marine gutless worms symbiont microbial communities from Max Planck institute for Marine Microbiology, Germany - Olavius algarvensis... ... | reverse complement strand
AGATTTTAGTGTACCTCGCCTGGAGGAAAACACCATCGTCTAATATTCTAGATGGTGACTACCTACATCTGCCGGCTGGATGAATGTATAGTGAGTATACCTTCCGCATTGCGGTGTGAACATGGCTCACTACATCTTGACGCCCAGCCGTTGCCCGCCCCCACGAACTAGGACGTTGTAGGTAGGTTTGGGGGCTACGGAGATAAAACTTTACAGCTATATAAGTATGGGCAAGTACTTGGGGTGTGTCAAATTTTTCCGCTAGGTGGCGTCCGGGGAGCGCATGGCCCGCTAATGTAAATTTGGGACCCTACTGGAGCTAGAAAGTTGAAATTAAAATCACAATTAGATGTCGTAAAGTACCCGCTTCGGATACAGACTTTATTATATTATACGATACAACATGAGGACGGCCGTTATATTGACTTTCGACAAATGTCTGTATCTTCTGGGCAGACTACGGCTAACAACTACAAGACGGCTTTCAGTCTATACATGTAGTCGAGAGCGCTAGTGACGACTACAACTTTTAGTAGGCCTATTTGCAGTTTTATTACCTTGCTCTGGCTGTTGCTCCTAGATTGCCGTTTACGAACCCTGGACTGCGTTCGTCAATCATTGCACTGGACCGTAATTCATCACGATGCTCACGGGTCTATTTTAGTTCGCTTTTCGTAAAGCGTTTAAATTTGCGGTTTGATTCCATGTAGTAGACTAAGTCAGTTTTTTTGACTGCATACACAGTATCATATCGTATAGTATCATATCGTATAATTGCATCGCCATCATCGGGGTCCTGAAATTTGGGGAGTTCTGCTTAGAACCCCAACAATTTGTGTCTTAATAGTTGTTTTGACAAGCTTCTCTGCAAACTCAAGTTGTGTACCAAGTTTGGATTTGTTAGCTTCAATGGCTGCAGAAGTCCCAAATTTTCGGGAGAATTCCCCTAATCCAGACCCAGTTCGTTTTGGTCCTAAAAGTTGTTTCAGTAAGTTACTCCAAAAACCCATTGTATAACAAACTTGTAGTCATTAGGTTCAACGGTTGCAGTAATAAGTAGGGGGTCCCAATATTTCGGATGCTTCCCTAGCCAAGACCCCGTTATTTTGGCCCTAAAAGTTGTTTTTGGTAAGCTGTTCACCAAACCCAAGTTGTGTACCAAATTTGAAGTTGAACAACAGTTGTAGAAATAAGTAGGGTGGGGCAAATTTTTTGGACGCTCCCGAGCCTAGATTCACGTCGATTTTAGTACTAAAAGTTGTTTTGCAATCTACTCCCTAAACCCAAGTTATGTAACAAAGTTAATAATCTTCAACGGTTGCATAAATAACTACGGGGGAATTTTTTTTTGGATGCTCCTCTAGCCAAGACCCCCGCCAGTTTTGGTCCTAAAAGTTCTTTCTTGGTAAGCTGCACCCCACACCCTGTTGTACACCAAATTTGAATTCGCTAGCTTTAATGGGTGCAGAAATAAATAGGGGTCCCAAGTATTTGGATAATGCCCTATCTTTGGATAATGCCCCCGTTAATTTTGGTCCTAAAACTTGTTTCCGTAAACTACTCGCCAAACCCATGTTGTAGGCCTATACCAAATTTGAAGTTACTAGCATCAAGGGATGCTAAGTGAACATCAAGGGATGATAAGGGTCCTTTAAGGGAGCATCCAAAAATTGGGACCACTACTTATTTATGTAACCGTTGAAGGTAGCAACCTCAAATTTGGTACACGACTTGGGTTCGGGAGTAGCTTACCAAGAAACAACGTTTAGGAGAGTATCCAAAAAATTTGGGACCCCCTACTTTTTTTCTGCAACCGTTGTAGTTAGCAATTTCAAATTTCACAGGCTACACCACTTGGGTCTGGGAGTAGCTTACCAAGAACAACGTTTTGAACCAAAATTGACGGGCTGTGGGCTAGAGGAGCATCAACAAAATTTGGGACCCTCTACTTCTTTCTACAACCGTTGAAGCTAACAACCTCAAAATTTGGTATACAACTTAGGCTTGGGGAATAGCTTACCACGAAACAACTTTTAAGACCAAATTTGGCGGGCCTGGGCTATTGGAGCATCCAAAAATTAAAAACCCTCTACTTATATCTGCAACCGTTGAAGCTACCAACTTCAAATTTGTTACACAACTTGGGCTTGGGAGCAGGTTGCAATAACAATTTTATTACCATACTTGGTAGGGGCTGGCTGGGGTACGGGAGCACCTTAAAATTGTGTGAACCACGTACACCATGCCATGTACCGCGTACCCTGTAGTTGCCTGTACCACGTAACAGCTACAGCAGCTGCTGATTGCCCGATTTCAATGAAATTTTGCGCGGGGAAGCAGTTTTTACAGCGTTCGGCAATGGGACAGATACCGGTACACGCGTTTTACAGAACGTATTTTTTGTTTTCCTAATGCAGTTTGGGCCTCGGCGAGCGGCGGCCTTCGTATCATCTCCGATACACTTACTTAACCAGCCGCTCAGGCTAACTCAGATTGATCATCTCTTCTTGGGTTCAAACGCAATGAATACTAACGCTGGTTATACACTCATTGCTAGGGAAGGAACGGCGTGTTCGACGATGCAGTGGACCATGATTATAAAGACATTCCTTTCTACTGATTACCGGCTTAGCCCAAATGGCCATGTCGGATCAGAGTGGTAAGGGTAAACTCCTGAGCTATGTCCAGTGGTCTTTTTTCTTCGACTTATTTGTACTAACGTAGGGTGCGTTGTTTTATTCACCAGTTGATTTCACCGATGCATCAGACTTGCATTAGAGTGCTCAAGGATGATGCATCAGTGAAATCAACCGGTGAATAAAACAACGCACCCGTACTGATTGACACTGTATTTCTACAAGGTCGACATTGGCATCGATAGAATAAACCATTCAACTGTTTGTTTACGTTTTTAGCTCTGCTGTGACCATAGGTCAGCGGAGCTGGTGTGATACTGTGAACCGTTCGGATGTCTGTCTTACGTCAATTTTCACTTTCATTGTTTCTCTGTCAGGTCAAGTCTGCTTTTTAGGCGAACTATACTACGTTGCGTCCGACTTATGTCGTCGCAAATCCGTCTGTCGTCTGTCTGTCGTCTGTAACATTACTGCACCGTGCTCAGAGGGTTGAACTTTTCGCTAATATTTTTGCACGTCTAATAGCTTAATTAGTCTCGGAGAGTTTGCATTAGAATTTTGGAAAAAAAGTTCAAAGTAGTTCTGTTCTATAGGTGATCGTGCAAGTTAAACGGGAGGGTGTATGAGAAATTGGCGATTTTCGACCAATATCTCGCAATATTTCGAAAACGATGCAAGATACGGCCATAGTTACAATAGAATACGAACAGAAAATCGTATGCGATCTATATCGCCCTACTCAATGGTGTCATTTTGAATGACCTTGAGTGATCTTGAGTGATTTAGCGAAATATTCAATGACACGAAGCATCGCGCGGCCTCTCTGCGACAGCCGAGTTTCCAAAAATGACCCCTGTACCGTGCGCATTTAACTCCTACGGCTCAGTGTTTATTTTAGATAGGGTTCAAACTTTTCTTTGTTGCTCAGTCCCCTACAAGTCTGTCTACCAACAGTTAGGGGCGTCTACCTGTCTGTTAAGCTTCGACGAGGTCGTTTGCCCAGCTGCTGCCTCGACAGCTCACTCGTCGTGGGAAAGTAGCCCAAGTGTTATGTGACGTGTGTGATTAACAGCCACGTCGTGTGCCTACGCTTCTGTGGTCACGTAGGCCCCACACATGAGAGCTATGGAAGGACAGAGCTATGTTACAATAAGCACGACACAAGGTCGAAGAGTCGAAGAGAGAACAGTGGAGGATCTAGAGGCGGCCAGGGGGCCACGGTCCCCCAAACTCATGCATGGGAGAAGAAATTTTAGTGGTGTAGTCAAGACCAAAATGGGCCAAGGCCAGGGCCATAGGTCGCGAGGTCAAAGTCTTTAAGCATGCGGCTAGTGCTAGAGCAGAATACTCGATACGTTTGACAGCCTATGATAGGTAATGAACTAAGTTATGATTGCTTTTGCTTATATATTCTCATTTATATATTAAGTGCATATAAATATATTATTATTAATTTATTATTCTAACTTCTAACTTCATTGCCGCGCGATGCTATGATAGCGCGGCCTATGGAGTCATGCGGTATCAGTCCGGCTGTCACGTTCGTGCATTCTGTCGATACGAATAAACATATCTTCAAGATTTTTCCCGTCGTGTAGCCACAGTTTGTCCGTACCGAACGTCATGGCAGTATTCCGACGGGGATCCCCCTGACGGGGACGTCGAATGCAGGTGGAGTGGGCACATGCCGCGATTGTCGACGAATAGCTGGCTATCGACAGTGATGACTGGTAAAGTGCGAAAAACAAGTGCGACCGTCCATCGTGCAGTTTACCGCACAAACGGCGACGCATCAGACTCAAACTCCACTATCCTGATTTGCTGTACAGCATACCGTAGGCTTACAGCATATCAGGATAGTGGAGTTTGGATCTCAGTGAATCTATGTTTATAGCTCTATCTTGTACCATTTTCGAGTTATTTGACGTTGAATAATACCGTGACCTTGAAATCTGGGTTAGAGGTCATTCGAGGTCATTGAAATTGGTGCCATTCAAAAGCTAGGGTGCGGTTTCTGATTCGCCTTCTATAGTAATTACTATGGCCGTATCCGTAGCCGTTTGTGAGATATTCAGCGTCAAAGAGTGGTGTGACCTTGAAAACAGGGTTAGGGTTCGTTCAAGGTTATTGGAAGTGGCACCATTTGATAGATCTCATACGAGTTCATATTCGCCTTCCATAGTAACTATGGCGCTATTTTGTATCATCTGAGAGATATAGCGACTTATTGGTAGAAAATAAAATCGTGAAATTTTTATACCCCACCTGTATTTATCACCCCGCAGGGGGTGACCCCGTCGGAATTTCGTGCAGATGTTTGATGTTGATAAAACTAGAACGATCGGGCTACCATAAGGTGAAAAAAAACTATGACAATATGTTAAGCCGTTTTCATATGATATCGGAACGTCACGGACAGACGGACGGACGGACGAACGGACAGACAGAATTGCTATATCAATATCGCGCGTCACTTATCGCGCGTCAATGTGCTGACGCGCGATAAAATTGTTACATTCAAACTTTTCATAAATTGAATAATGATGCAGAACAGATATGGAAGCATTTCAAAGGCCTTCTATGTAATAGTATACAGCAGTGTATTCCAAAGATTAAATGTTTTAATTCATGAAAAAAGCAGTCTTGGAATCGACCAATACATGATAAACACAGTACAAAAATAAGACATAAACACAGAGGTGTAGTGTGGACCCATTTTATAGAAACACATAGGCAAGATACATTGCATAAATACAAAAAAAAACAGAAATCAGATTCGCAAAGAAACTCGTCAACTTCACACGCAGGAACAATGTGAGGTAGCCAAAGTATGTAAGAACAAGAAATACGTTCTGTCGAACTCGAAGTCTGTTTAATGCAACTTTTTCATTTTTGATTACGTGACGTCCATTCAATTTAAAATCTGCTGCTGTGTACAAAATGTCATGAAAATCCGAGGATTTTTCACTGAGATATGGCTATATATCGATTTTCAAAATGGTGGCAGTCTGCCATCTTGGAATTGTTTTACCACCATACGAGACCACCCGCGAAGTCTAAGTTGCTGGTCGTAGCTGCCTGTCAAATTTCATGTCAATCTGATACACAGATCTGAAGATATAGTTATTTGAGTTTTTCGCATATTTGGCTTGAAATGCCTATTCACTGAATTCAAGCCCCCAAAATGAGGGTTTGGGGGGACTTTGGACCCCCTAAATAATTTAGAGATACGGACATACAAGTGCCAAGCGCTGAGTCCGTAATTTTCGATTATATTTCCGTGCCTCACAAGTAGCTCTGTTGTCCCAGAGAGGCCGCGCGACGCTTTATGTCTGTCGGTAGTTAGCTTCAATAGTACAATAATGTAGAGCGCAATCTTCTATTACTAGTTACTTCGGCTTCAGATTTATATATATATAGGCCTACCGCTGCGTACATTATGTTCTGCTCTGTTCTCTTCGTCAGGGTGGTCTATGCTGCAGGCTGTGATAAACAACTGATGCGTGGCGGTCTGTGCATGCGGTATACTACGCGGTTGACCGTCGCAATTGATCGTACTGCAGCAGTCATTGATCCGATAGCCAGATATTCGTCGAGAATCGCGATTTTTGCCTACGCCACCTGCAAACGACGCCCCCGTTAGAGGGGTTCCCGTCGGAATATTGCCATAACGTTTGTTATTGAAAAACTAAACTGATGTAGCTACCCGACGGGAAAAGTTTTGAATATATGTTTATTCGTTTCGACTGCGAGCGTGACGGACCGACGTACGGACCGACAGACGGACAGACACAGCGCGACAGCATAGGCCGCGCTTATGCATAGCATCGTGCGGCAAAATATACTAAAATGCGTTTGCGGTAAAGGCTCCGCCCCGGACGCCACTGGAGAAGCTTACAACGCTGCCCCAAACTGGATTTGGGGCTCCTCTTCGCGGCTGGAGGAAGAGGGAAGGGGAGGTGAAAGGGGAGGGGGAAGAGAGGGGAGATAAAAGGAAGGGAAAGAGATCGGAAAGGGATGGGAAGGGGCACGAGTTGGCCCCTTCAAAGTGGGGGCCTGGATCCGCCACTGAGAAAGAGTGTTGAATGCATCAGCATGTGCTGAGGCGACTGTCGAGTGGTCACATGTTGTGTCGATTATCAAGGTGCGTCGGTTGTTCATTATCTGTTGGACTATAATATCTCTATGTATGTAGTTCTGTTTTATATTTTTTTTGCAAATACGTTATCAAAACTACTTTAAAGAGATTTTGACTTTTTTAAATCTATATAATAGACAAAATTAAGATAGCCACAACTTGACACTATCTTAGTGTACTAATGTCGACGTGAAGTGACATTTTTAACCCGAAGCTCGCGACAGCGAGAGCGGATTAGTGCATCGATTCTGTCCATCTGTTTGTTAGTCTGTCTGTCTGTCTGTCTGTCTGTCTGTCTCCAAAATGCAAAAAACCGCTATTTTCTCAAAAACTAAGCAATTTAGAGATATGGTCGCTAAAATCCAAGATGGCGAAGATCCGCCAATCTTGGATCTAAAATGCTAAAATGCGATTTTCTAAAAAAAACTTAGCAATTTACAGCCATGGTCTCTATTGATGACCTATAGGGTGGGATAATGTCATGGAGTAGGGCCTACGGGATAATGCCATTTTCAATGTTCGCTTTAAGAATTTTGCTCCATAGACGCACCGACGCATCTTACCCGTGCCCACCCGCGACGAAGCTGTTCGTCGCCTTTGCCAAGTGTCTTTTTTTGTGGTCAAATCTTAATTATTGAAGCTTGTTATTTATGCAGTGCAATTAGCAGGAGATACAACGGAGCATTGTACGCTGGGGACCAGGCGGTTGCTTGATTTTTCAGAAGACGAAAAGAGCGAAGACGATGCGAGTGGCTGTTGTTGGAGCGGGCGTCAGCGGACTACCAGCCATCAAGTGTTGTCTAGATGAAGGACTTGATGTCGTCTGTTTCGAGAGACGAAACGACCTTGGTGGTCTCTGGAACTACTCGGAGACCGTGGAGCCGGGACTGTCAAACGTCACACGGTATGAAATTACTACGTCGATAACGGTTGATAACACAAAATGACAAACTCGGTGATTTTTGTCGCGCTCAGCTATGATGTCCGCCCGTTTGTCACAAGCTAGTAACCTTAGGATCATGCCGTTTTCACCGTATGGTAGCCCAAGGATTCTAGTTTTTGCCCCTATGCGTAAGCGCGGCCTATGCCGTCGTGCGGTGTCCGTCTGTCTGTCAGTTTGTGTGTCCGTCACGTTCGGGTATTCTGACGAAGCGAGTAAACCGCGCCTGTATTGATGAAAGATCGTAACTAGGTTTACAGGAAGAGGAAATATTGGCGTAAAAACTTGTTTCGCACATAGCCGAAAGACTATGCCTCGGATTAAAATAACAGCGGCAAATATGTCCATGATGTGTTTGTTTACGTGCTTACGTACTGTTGTGTCAATCAAATAAATATGATATGATATGATATGAAATTAAACATATTCAGGTTGAATAAGTCACTTCGTAAATCAGCGTGGTTATTTGAAAAGCGTAAGAAAATCAAAATTACGTTGCCTTTTTCCACGTGCTGTTTGACGCGCTGAAACGTCGTATTAAGCTCTGATCACAGCGCGGCCGACCGGACTCAACTCAACTCAAATGGTTGAGTTGAGTCCGATCATAACCCGCGACACAACTCAACGCAACTGGTCAAGTTGTCACAAGTTCTGCGATTCTGAACATTTGGCTGTGTGTCCAGTTGAGTTGAGTCGAGTCGTACTAATGATCACAGCGCTCTATCCAACTCAACTCAACTGAACCAGTCGCGACCCAGTTTTCTATTTCACCGCGCGTCGGGAAAGTAAATAATAAGAATAATTTCCACATACTTAAGCGTCATGCAATGCACTGCTGTGTAATGCGGCGATGTACTAAATTAATCCATTTACTTGCTGAGAAATCATACAACGCCAATGACGTCAGATCAGCGTAGGCCTAATCATGGCGTTCTCGGAGTCGGACGACGTTGATATAATTGAGTCGTGGTGCGACAAGCCGTGCTTATGCGATATAGAGGGCAGATAGTACAGCAATAAGGAATTAACGATGCAACAAAGGCTGTCCAGAAAATAGCTGAGAAATTGAATATTACAACGGAGACAGTAACGAAAAGGCTGACATCACTAAGCACCCAGTATTGCAAGGTTATCAAACTGGATGGTTGTAGTTTTTCGCGTGATCACACCGCCCGACCAGACACAACTCAACTCAACTGGTTGTACCAATTCTGAACTTGTTCAGACTGGCGAGACTGGCAAAACAAGAACTTAGCTATCGCCAACAGATCGCGCGTCAGCTGCGCACACAATACGCTGATGGCATCTATAGGCTTAAATATTACACCGTGACCTTCAAATCTAGGTTAAGGGTCACTCAAAGTCACTGGAAACGGAAACATTGGATAGATCATACACGACTTAGTAGTAGTCGAGTTATTTGACGTTGAAATGTGGGTTAGAGGTCACTGAAGGTCATTGAAAGTGGTACCATTTGAAAGCTTGGGTACGGTTTCAAATTCAAATTCAAATTCATCCTATTCGCTTTCCATAGTAGGCCATAACTATCGCCGTATGTTTAGCCATTTCGGAGATATTCAGTTTCAAACAATGCCGCGACCTTGGAAACCATATTAGGGGTCGTTCAAAGTCAGTGAAAATGGCGCCGTTCGATAGACCATATGCGACTTTCTATTCATCGGCCATTGTAAATATAGCGCTATCTTGTACCATTTTCGAGTTTTTGACGTTGAATAATATCGTGACCTTGAAATGTGGGTTAGAGGTCACTGAAGGTCATTGAAAGTGGTACCATTTGACAGCTTGGGCACGGTTTCCTATTCGCCTTCCATAGTAACTATGCCCGTATCTTTAGCCATTTCGGAGATATTCAGTGCCAAAGAATGCCGTGACCTGGAAAACCAGGTTAGGGGTTGTTCAAGGTCATTGAAAATGGCGCCGTTCGATAGACCATATGCGACTTTCTATTGGTCGGCCATTGTGAATATAGCTCTATCTTGTACCATTTTCGAGTTATTTGACGTTGAATAATATCGTGACCTTGAAATCTGGGTTAGAGGTCACTCGAGGTCATTGAAATTGGTGCCATCATTCAAAAGCTTGGGTACGGTTTCCTATTCGCCTTCCATAGTAACTATGGCGATATCTTGCATCGTTTGCGAGATATAGCGACTTATTGGTAGAAAATCACGAAAGTTTTATACCTTACCTGTATTTACCGCCCCCGCAAGGGGTGACCCCGTAGGAATTTCGTGAATATGTCTGATGCTGATAAAAACAGAATGATTGGGCTACCGCGTGGTGAAACAAGAAGCTCTGCTATCGCAAAGAGGCCGCGCGATGCTTCGTGTCTGTATAGCTTCAATAGAAAACATCGAGTGCAGTCTCTTATTATTAGTTGTTTCGGCTTCAGATATACCAATACGTACAATTAAATTCTATTCTGTTGTTTTCTCTTCGGCGTATTCATCCATGCTGCAGGCCGTCACAAACAAACATTCGCTGGTGCGTCGCCAACTGTGTGGATCTACACTGCATGGTCTTCGGTAACTGTTTTTGTCACTTCGTAGTTCGCACGTCCAGCAATCGATCGACAGCCAGTGGTGCGTGGCCGACTGTGTCATTATACTCAGCTTCGTCGTCGGTAAATGTTTTTGACACTTCGCACGTCCAACAATCTTCAATAGCCAGCTATTGGGGGACCAGAATCGCGATTTCTGCCTATACTCCACCTGCATTCGACGCCCCAGTTAGGGGGGTTCCCGTCGGAATATCGCCATCCCGTTTGGCGTGGAAAAACTAGAATGTCTTGGCTACCCGAGGTGAAAAAAATTCGAAGATATCTTAATTTGTTTTGGCGCAACTCACGAACGTGACAGACAGACGAACAGACAGACACCGCATGACGGCAATAGCCGCGCTTATGCATAGCATCGCGCGGCAAAAAATATGACGAGATGTTAAGCCGTTTTCATATGGTACCGGAACGTAACGGACGGACAAACAGACAGATTTGTGATATTAATATCGCGCGTCAGTATGCTGACGTGCGATAAAAAACTGGACGATTTTAGTTAAGTCGAGTTCTAAAGGCTCGTTTATAGCGACACAACTCAACTCGACGTTGAGTTGCATCGGCGAAGTGTCTATAGCGACGCAACTCAACTCAACTCAACTCGACTGACTGACCTGCTTCGCGCTGATTGGCTGTACGCTGCAACTGGGTCAGTTGCATTTCCGATCGCCGGCGACAGTTGAGTTGCGTCGGTGGTTGTGTCTATAGCGACGCAACTCAACTCAACTGAACTCAACTCGACGTCGAGTGGAGTTGAGTTGAGTTGCGTTGCTATAAGCGGGCCTTTAGAGCAAAAATTCTCACCATCGGGTATCCACATCGTTCTAGTTTTTGTTTATACCAAACCTTATCGACCCCGTAACAAGGGCGTCGAATGCAGGTGGGGTAGGCAAAAATCGCGATTCTCGACCAATATCTGGCTTCATCGCGTGTTGTCAACAGTGCGACCGCCAAGTGTTATACACACAGCTGCGCCGGACCGTGGCAGATTGGTGACACTCATCGCTGGTAAGCGGCGACGTTTGTTGTTTGCGGGAGCCGGACGACGAAGTGTTTATGACAAGAACCCTCAACATTACAACAGAACAGAATTTAATTGTACGCAGTGGTATATCTGAAGGCGCAATAACTAATAATAAAAAACTGCGCTTGAGGTGTTGTAGGCCTATTGTTGAAGCTAGACAGACAGGAAGCATTGTCTGAGCCTCTCTGCAAAACCATAAGTACTTGTTGACACCAAATTTCGTACCTAGGTCACAAGAGCGAGGGATTCAAACGAGACTGAGAGAAAAAGCGAAAACACAATTTTCAATCAATAAATGGTTCTGTCTCAGAAAGTATAGAATATAATAGACATATCGTTACAATGGAATAGGAAGACAATATAATATGGTCTATCGATGGTGCCATTTTCAATGATCTTGAATGACTCCTAACCCAAACTTCAAGGGCACGCTATCAATCGACGTTGAATGTTTCAGAAATGATACAATATAGACATACAGTGGGTTCGATAAAAAACAGCGACCCTACGCATTTCATGATAAAATAGCTAAATCTCAACCGATTTAAACAAAAAAAAACAGGAAATAATGGTGCATAATTTGGAAATAACTGTACAAAATTTTATTAGAAAGATTTGGTAACTAACGTATTTATTAATTGTCGAATTTTTGGTACTGAAAATCACAATTTCCAGATTTCTCTTCACGATGCCGTACACAGTCCAATTTCGTATGTCGGTTTCTCTTGCGATTTTACGAACTGATCTATATGAACATGGCTGACTTTCTTCCCGAGAACCAGTTCTTGAACGAATTAAGTGTCTTTAATTCTCTTGTGCACACATTACGCACTGTCCCGCTGCCTTGCCTCGTCTACACTGAAGCTGTGCATCGACTTTCACACAACTATACGCCAAAAAATGAAAGTGAAAACTTACCTAATCAGCGGCATAAAACATTAAAACGCTACTTAGCGCAATCAACACAATGACGTATGCGATAGTTCAAGCCAGACAAAGTCCAGGTTTTGTTAGGAAACGCAGCAGTGAGTTTCCTTGCCGCATAGTCTCTCTCTGCCTCGGTGATTTAATAAAACTGTTGTGTTCAGTCGCAGGTGCCATAAATTTTGTTAACGATGATGTCATTCTGATGTAAAATGTTGGCTGGAGGAATTACGTATTAGGCTACGTAATAATCTGTCAGTCATGCAACTGTAAGCTACTTCGTGATGTCAATAAATGTTGATTGATTGATTGATTGATTGATGCTGGAAATTGAGATTTTTAGTACCAACTCCCTCATTTTTCAAAATTTTCTGATGAAGTTTGCAAGATTATTGCCAAATTATTCCTCATTATTTCCTGCACAGTTAGTTTGTTTTAGCTATTTTATCATGAAACGCGTAGGGTTGCAGTTTTTCTCGGACACAATGTACACTGTGAACGAAAAAAAGAAACCGTTTTATTTTCTTCGCAGTTTGTAGAAATGTTAGCCAATTTAAATGACAATTTCACACAAAAAGACAAATTATATTTGCATGCGTAAATTCAGCATTTCTTCAGCTATACTGTATGAAATTTTTATTTAACTTAGCTAACATTTCAAGAAGTATGAAAAAATGAAACAATTCCTGTTTTTCCGTTCACAGTGTATTATAGTTACAATGGAATACTAACAGGAACTTAGCGCAACTTACCTGCACCACTCCACCACCAGTTTTGTTTGAAACTTTTCAAACGCACATTAGCCCTAATCAGATGTTATGTGTTTCCTAGATCAACGATTACCAACACGGGGAAGGAGTTAACATGCTACAGTGAATTTCCAATGCCAGCCGATTTCCCGAACTACCTGCACCACTCCAAACTGCTTGAGTACCTCCGCATGTACGCTGATCACTTCCGGCTGGGGCAGTACATCCGGTTCGAGACGGAAGTGGTGTCGGTGGAACCGCAGCTGGATGGTGGCGGGCGATGGTCAGTGACAACGAGGAAGACCAAGAGTTCAAATGATGCTGTAACTGAAGTGTTCGACGCTGTGATGGTGTGTTCTGGAATTCAAAGCAACAAAAACATGCCAAATTTTGAAGGACAAGACGAGTTCAAAGGAGAACTGATTCACAGCGTCAACTACAGGCAAGCACGTCTGTTGCAGTCAGTTCAGAAATTCTTATCATTATCAACAGCATCAATGCTGTTCATCTGTTCGTCTCTCCGTTTGTCTGTCCGTCCGTCTGTCACCGAAATACGTACAAAAGAACGCGATTTTCTCAAAATCTAAACAGTTTAGAGCTATGGTCTCTACTGACGACCTATAGGAAGTCCTACATGGGCTTTTCAAAGAACCCATTATTGGACCCCTAAAGATTACTGGAGATCCGAAATCTTTAAAGTCCTAAACTCGCCATTTGTTCCGTACCAGAGACTTATGAATAGTAATTATCTAGACTGGCAGCCGTAAGTCAGCAACTGAAGAGTTGGTGAGCGTTCCGTGTTACGCAGACGCAGACCTGGCCTGCAGTTGTAAGTTGAAATGTGAACAATTGGTTCTTTTTTCAATAATACCAATCAACCAATCAATCAAAACACATTTCTATAGCGCCATATGTAGCAACGAATCAGAGGCGCATGTTCATGTTCGGTGTTTAACTGTACGAATCATGCCACAAAGGAAGCGATACATCGACGAATAAGATTTTACAACTAAGTTGCTTCTTTTGCGTAGATTTATTATAAACTAGAAATCAACATGCGTCACATCCGAGGCAATGCAGTCCAAATTTCACCCTTGTGCCTCTAAAAAATGTGGGCTTACAGCCCCCAAAATCGCCAAAATTGTTAATTTTTGGAATAAGTTTGCCCCAAAGGGTACCTCCCCTAAAGTAATTTTTTGTTACATTATTTGGCTTGGAGGAGAGTGCGTGCATAGCGTGTTCGCACCCTCACGCCAAAATTTACCGCTGTGGCTTAAAAATGTGGGCTTAAGGCCCTCCAAAATCGTCAGAATGGTATTTTTGGTATAAACTTGCCCATACTGGAAATCCATAGAAAACTTGAATATAGTTGCACGACTACAAATCATCTTCTATGCAACGGCACACCATAGTTGTTTTGACAAGAGCTCAGCTAGTGCTGAGGTGGCCGACCGGAACGTGACGTGGTACGTTTTGTAAAACCCCCCTCAAAGCCCCCTCAGTGGGGGGATTCGGACCTCCGTCTAATACATGGTCACTGTTGTCCAGGGCAAGGTGTGTGCCAAAAATCATCCCGATCACTTAAGCCGTTTGGCCACAATACACCAACGTTACAG
>Ga0209149_1000722_pt1 | contig 14617 bp, 12 predicted proteins | sample WorMetTyACAVOLI2_FD_187423 | JGI IMG/M metagenome (GOLD analysis project Ga0209149, IMG submission 187423) | Marine gutless worms symbiont microbial communities from Max Planck institute for Marine Microbiology, Germany - Olavius algarvensis... ... | reverse complement strand
TAGTTTCTGGCAGCCTGTACAGGCGGACTCACAGCCTAAGTCGTCTGGCTTGGTCTTGGGTAGGCGGCCGCTTGGCGCCATTCTACATTCATCAAATGAACCGGGTGAACTCTCGCAATGGCTCTGCCATGATGACAGCACCATAAACATTGTCGTGCTTATTATTATTATCATTATTATGCTCAGCGTAATCTGTTAGCACAAGCTTTCTAAACGCGAGAAACGTTGCAAAGGCCTGCAACTTCTACACTCGTGCTCTGGGCCATGTGCACAGTCTACTGACTGACGACGTCGCCCAGATAGTCACGTGCAGCATTGTCGCTTCAAGGCTGGACTACTGCAATGCGCTGTTAAGTGGCACACCGGCAGCGACTTTTGACAAACTACAGCGCGCCCAGAACAACCTGGCCAGAGTCGTCCACCAGAGCCGGGGTCGCACAGACGCCAGGCCGCTGCTTCACTCGCGACACTGGCTTCCGGTGAGGCACGGGTCAACTATAAAGTGGCAATTCTGACTCACAAGGTGCATGCCACAGCCACTCAAACGTACCTCCGGGCTCTGTGCTCTTCCGATGCTCCGCTGCTGGTAGTTCCTCGCATACACACCGAACTGGCCCATCGCACTTTTTCTGTTGCTGCACCATCCACCTGGAACTCGCTTACCTGCTGACATTGGACTGTGCGAAAACATTTTCACTTTCAAGCGCCACTTGAAAACCCATCTGTTCAAACTCACTTAGTCCTCCTGTGCTGCCTCAAATGCCTCTGTATCTTCGGACCTAAAGGCGCTATGCAAATCCGTTATTATTATTATTACTATTGTTATTAAATCCCTTGCTAGAATATGCCTAAAAGTGGTAAAATATTCAGCAGATCTACAACACTGACTTATATGGAATGAAAACAAAAGCATTGTCATTATGACTAAATTATGACTAAATTATGACTATGTCATTATGACTAAACAGTGTCAAAAAATACTATCACTACGTTACATACTGCTGATATCTGCATAAAAATGACAGCTTTATGTCATACGAACAATAAAAGTGGATATCCATAACTTAAGATGCATAACAAATCTCCAATAACTGCTGTACCTGACAGCTGTGACTTTTCCAAAAAGTCCCGATAATCCTTGAAGAGATCTGTCGCAGAAGCACTTTCATCCATTGTGCTAGCCACGGCATGTAAACAACTCTGGTCCCAGCGTGTACGCTGCAATCTCTCGTCGAGAATTAGATCACTCAATCTCTCCCAAAGCCGACGCCTTATGTTAACCTAACGTAAAACAATAACAGACAAATTCAACCAACACAACATTAGTGCATGAGTAGTTTCTTAACGGCACATCAGCACATAAGAGGCCATTCAGTGACATTAACATGGTGTGGAAATCTTAACAAAGATAAAAAGGGAGTAAGTAAGTAAGTAATAAAAACGATTAACGTGTCCGTAATGACATGTCACTTCTCGGGCATGACAGGAGAACGGTGAAGTCATGGAAAGCAGCGCCTGAAGAGATGAGTCTTGAGGCAACTGCGAAAGATGGCCAGTGACGGTGCTGACATGACGTGCTGCGGTAGACTGTTCCAGATACGAGGACCGGCGACCGGACAAGCTCGGTCACCGACGGTTGACAGCCGCGTACGGCGGACAATCAGTGACGATGTCGAGGCGGAACGCAGACGACATCGAGCTTCGGTGTCTGCTGGCTGATGCAAGAGATGCAAGATCAAGGTTATAGCTAATATAAAAAGTGAAATAACAAACATTATATAAAAGTGGGTTTCTTTGATAAAATCAATAATGTTATGATTATCAATGCTAGCAAACAAGTCTCTTACTTTGTACTTTGGGTTTTTTTTTTACAATTATTACAAAACTGGACTAAGCTGAGCTAATCGCATTAACATCAAAAAGTAATCTACTGTATGCAAAATATACATTGTATCAAAAATGGTGTATCTATATATAGAATAATACATGGAGAAAACATGCAGTGTCACATCACAAAAATATCTCAAACATTTACTGTAAAACTCTTGCTATGAGGCTCTCTGTTCGTAGTTTCACTGTAACGGGAAGCACGCTCTACAGAACATTCCCAGAATGATGCAGAGCAGCATGCGGTTGCAACTGCAATATGCTTTGCTTTACGTTAGCTGTAAACCTATAGTACAGTAGGGTTTAACATTCCACTTCAACACATTATTACAGGCCGAGGTCATTTTGGGGATGACTTTACGGGTCAGGTGACCCGACCAACAGTGTCAGTGATTAGTCAACAAGGGCCAATCTCACCAGGCCCCGCTCACAAAAAGGTAAAGCACGTAACCAAACATGTACAAATTATATATATCGCCATGAAACCGATGATACAGATTACACAGGCACTCGGAAGACAGAGAACAAAACCAGCAATATCAAAGCCCAATCCCTTACACAATATTATATACTTGCTGCACCTGCATGCTAGCCAGTGAGCCACGACTGCTGCATGCCTAATAATTCTGTAGAAAAGTACATGCAACATCGGCTAACACTGCGTGACAGTTCTGTAATTCAGCAATATGCACATGCACGTGCACTGCTCGTGCTGCAAGCGCAATTTCTAAATGTAATCAAGCAGCCTATCCCACCCACCTACACAATGGCCAATAATTTAGCTATATGCCGCATCATTTTGCACTTTTGTTGGGACACACATATACACATACAATGCTCTCAGTATTATAATGACTATGAGCTAGTCAACATAAAACCACTCACTCACCTCAATGCTTTGCTGGAGCCAGACCATGTTCGTTGTGTCAGTCCGGCGATCATCAGGAAACTGCCATCTGGGTGGTAGCATCCGCGACCCACAATTTCGCCTCAGTGGTGGCATTAGGTTCGAAGCTCGATCACCAGATCGCCTTGGCGGTGGCATCATCATCATAGCTCGATCATCAGCAGGTGGACGGAAAGCTGGTGGCAAGCCGACCGTTCTGCGCTTCGATGCTACAAGACAATCTCGAGCACGGCTGACTGATCTCTCTCGCCATCTGTCCCTCGGACGAATGTTGGGTGCACGTGCACAGTCGCGAATGAGTTTTCCCAACGGCACTTGTGAAACAGATTCTTTCTTCTTTGCATCAACATCATGAGGTCTCGGACTGCTAACTTTCTGTGATTTTGGGGAACTAGTATCACATGAAAAGTTATCACTGCGAATAAGTTTTCTCGACAGCACTTGAAACACGGATTCTTTTTTCTTCGCATCGACACCAGGTGGTGTCGGACTGGTAACTTTCTTTGGTGAACTAACGTCATTTGAAAAATCATCGCTGTAAGACACACCTTTATCCCATTCGAAATCAATATCCTGTGACAATCCGCTATCAGTTTCTGCACTCTGACTCGGAATCTCATAGCCAGAATCCCAAAACTCATTCGATGGTGACCTAAAAATCAGCATTATTATTAGCAGTATTCAGCCAACTTCAGATACCAGTTAGTTACATGACAGCATTCGAGTTATTACCAACATCCACTCCAATCCAACTTCACCATCACAGTGTCAGTGATCTACACGTAGTCCTCAAAAAAACATGGCAGGTAACTTTTGACAATCATTCTCTCAAATCCTAACTGAACTGAACGTTTTTAAATTGTTTTAACTAGAAAAAAAACTCTGAACTCACAAATAATTAAGTGACTAACTAATTAATAATGCAAAACAGAGCATATAACTAAGCGAATGTTTACTTGCTAATCCTAAACACTAGGCTTAATCCAGAAATTAGTAACAAAACCATGTATCTAAATGTAAAAACACTAGTTTATTGCATCAGTAAATGGTGACGTCACACATTAAGACACAGCAAAAATGAGAGAAAGGTAATAATACTTGGCAGCACATCGACAAAATGTGGATTAGAAATATCTTACACATTGTTAGGATCAGAGACATCCATCACACAGACTTAACAGCAACAATGCACAAAACAATGTCTACTGAATTAAGAAATATTTTCCATTACTACGTAAAATGATGGTATTCACAAAATAGATGATCACACGTTATATTATGCAAACGTTGGGATGCAATTTGCTCTAAATAATCACCGACTGCACGTTGATGTGCATCAACATCATTATCGTTAAACTTTTTATACACAGACACTGCACAGAACATATTCACTAGAAAATAATACAAATCGGGGGGTCCGTGCACAAAGGTTCTAAAACGATCTATTTCTGGTTTGGACTTTTTATACCGTTAGAAAGATCTCGATGAGCCATACAATACGGTGTCAGCTGTTTTCTGACTGGACCATTCGTTTTTGTGCAATTAAGTCGTTTACATAGGAACTAAAACAGCTAAGTCTGAAATGTAGCGTGCACAAAGGATCTGCAGTAGTTAGGGAGCACAAAGGTTTTTAACCAGTACAGATAAGACCAATTCAGCGAAATAAATCGTTGAAGACATTAAGTCAACGTGCACAAAGGTTCTTATACGAAAATTAGGACCTTTGTGCATTACAAGGTTTGCGGACTTTGGTAGAAGAAATCGGGCAGTCTTGTAGTTAAGAACCTTTGTGTTCGCCAGATTTCAGAGAACGTCGCCATAACTTCACTAATAGCTCCAACTAATCTGGCTTTTAGAACTTGTGCCTTCCGGGTTCGAGTTAGTGTGTGCATTCAGAACTTTCTATTTTAATTCAATTGGATTGGTGCTTTTGTGCATGATAATTACTACACCTGTGCGATGGAAGGATCAATAACAAAAGTCCCATCATTGTGCTTGCGACTAACAGCGCGTGCACAAAGGTACTAAAACAGTTTTTCTGTATTTGCTTACTTTTTAATTAAAAATATTCTAGACGTCTCCATAAACAGTGCCGCACGAAAACGAACTCGGAGGTATAGAAATATTTATCGTAGCGCATATCTAGCAACCAAAACAATACATTTAGTGTTGCAAATCTTTAACTTTATTTTCCAGAAAGTTTTCAAAAATGGCTTTAGAACCTTTGTGCCCGGACCCCTAAAATAATGTAGAAATTAGTGTAATCCTACAATCACGTAAATGCCTATACTCACCCATCGCCTTCCAGAACTTCATCGGCTATCAGTGAGGCCGGATCAAACGTCTGAGATTCAACCTGAGCTTCAGCTGGCCGATTACTGGTCTCCTCCAATGACGAGTTGACGACTGCTGTTTCAACTGCAGAACTTCCACTTGATATACTTGATGCTGTTTCCTTGCGTGAAGACGACCTCCACGGGCGCTTCTGCCGAGACGTAGTCGAAACAGGCGGCTTCTCAGTACCCGGCTTTCTAATGGTTATTTTTTTTCCAGTCATGCATTCTCCAGCAGCTTGGGCACCAAAGGACGACGACCCACATGATGCTACTGACGTGCAGTCACCATCATCATCTAATTCATAGTAGTCGGGCTGAAAAGATTCTTCCCCAATGCTGTCAAAATTTTCGTTGTACAGTTCCGCTGGATAATCCATATTCTTCGATTCCACAGTCGTCAACAAAAGCGGGCAGCAGCCGTATGCTTCTGTAACAGATGTGACATTACTGCAACAAACTGGAACGTCTGTAGTATCCACTGACATAAAGACATCGTTTGAGTTTGCTGCTGAACAGGCAGCAGCAAAAGGCAACTGATTATCAGAAAAGCAGTCAACAAATCCGGAGAGCAAAACATCAATAGCATCGTCAGACATATTTAATAAATCTATCAACGAATAATCCGTTAAGTTTGACGACTGCACCGGCTGTGCAACAGACTGATATGTCGCATATGTCGCAGTATCAACAGTGTTGGAACAAGCCGAGAAGCTGTTATATTCACATAACAATGCTGTTTCACAACAAGCAGCTGCCGTATCACTAGCTACAAGTCCTTCAACGTGTGCATCAAGAAAATCTGACGACTGAGAAAAGTGTTGAGTTGATAATATGTGTGACTGCAAAGGAAAGACATCAGCATGCTCACTTGTATGCTGCTGAACAGAACCGGAACAGTAATCGTTCTGTGGCAAAGCTGAAAAGAGATGGTTTATAGAAACCAGGGTATCAACCTGAGGCTGCAGAACACTGTACGTCGGGTCAGAAATGCTACTCACGTCAGCACTGGAATGATTGCATGAACTTACGGACACATTATCTACCGATGGACAATATGCATATGGAGCTAGTAAGATTCCTTTTTGAAACAACTGAGTAAATGTCTGTTCCACACAGGCCGAAACCATACTCTTGCTGACTTCACTCAAAAACATGGCCATGCTTTCCATAAATTTGCCATTCGCTGTGGTAACTGTTCTGCTGCGCCTAATCCTCTTCACTGTAGTATTTCTACCTGGCCCTGGTACTGATTTACAGCCTCTGCTTTTCTGTGCAACAGTTCTCCCCGAATCCTTTGCAGCTGGTACCCTGGCCTTACAATTTGATTTACGTCTACCAGTTGGTTTCTTCATTACTCCAGACGAACCTTCAGCTATTCTTTCACAACTCAAATTACCCGAAGGCAGACTCTCAAGTGCCAAAGTTGTATTATCAGTCAAAGATTGCATGCACGGAAAATCAGTCTGCACATGTAGATTACTAGACATTTCACAGGTAGGAAGAGCATTAGCATTAGCTGATACGCTGGCCTTACTATTTGATTTACGTCTACCAGCTTGTTTCTTCATTACTCCAGACGAACCTTTTGCTATTCTTTCATAAGTCAAATTACCCGAAGGCAGACTCTCAAGTGCCACAGTTGTATTATCAGTCAAAGATTGCATGCACGGAAAATCAGTCTGCACATATAGATTATTAGAAGCTTCACAGGCAGGAAGAACATTAGCATTTACGTCAGTTAACAAAGAACTCTTGTTCCTCTTACGATGAGCACCATTTCGCTTCCTAGATGATACCTTATTGTCAGCAGTAGCCAAAGAGAATGGACAAGAAATGGAAGACATTGTTGAATCAAATGCAATCGCCTGATGAAAACGACCACCAACTAGTCTTACTCTAGCTGTACACCGACTGTCTGTCTTGCTTTTAGTAAAAGACTTACAAGTATCACTTGACGAAAGTGAAGTACAAGTTTGCATGTCACTGCATATTTAACACATCCATAGGTCACATTCCTAAGAAATCAATACAATCATCTGTTAGATAAAGACCTAACTATACACAACACCACCAAAGACATAACAGCAGAATCGAAAAAGGACATAATCATAAAAGCAAAATGGCAACACGAAAGCACACTATAAATCCACAATCTTGTAACTCCTCAGATGGTATTACCACAAATATGGTAAATGCAGTAAACGTGAATGAAAAGCCTGTGAGAAGTACTTTCATACACCAACCAGAGCCAAACAACAGGAAAGTCATATGTCAATGTTAATTCAAAAGTTAATTCACCATTTTTGCCGCTGTGCCTAACAAACGGATGACAGAGGGTCATTAATTAATAAAAATATTGCATGCTTTGGGCCAAGTACCATACTAATAGTAGGTAATAACACAGAAACATGTGAGCACGAAAATTATCAGCACTGAACTGTATAAGTGAATACATACAGGAAGGTATGGTAAACAAACGAAGTCAGATTTTATTCGTATCTGTCACATTTTATGATGATTTTATAATAGGAAAATAAGTTCCTACACGCCATGATGAATTCGGTTGAACTAGTTAAATCAAAATTGCTGTGTTTCTTACAACAGAAGTCGAAAATCATGACATCTGATGACTTGGTTTCTGTATGTACTGTACTGACTTCTATAACAGTGATGAAGTGAGGTTGGTTGGCAGCTATGTGGATCAGAAACCGCCAGCGTTTAAAGGCTCTGACACGGATCACAAAACAGTTGCCAACATATTGAAGCTGATATTGAATCCAAATGTTTCGATATCTACATTTGTTGCAATTGATATTTCTCGACTGCCGCCAGTGAGAATTGATCACCTGGATGTGTCGGCTCTCATGCAGGAACACTCATCATTACGTTCTGAAGTATGAGCCATCAGTGCTATGCGGTTGGAGATACAGGAGATGAAGAACACTATCAATGAGCTGCAACAGTGTTGTCAGATACGATACGATAGTGTGTATTTAACGTGCAGACCGCAGTGGTCTCCAACAGTGCGGAGGTATGTGTAGGCCTACACAATATTCCTACTATATCAGCAGCTCAGAGATTGGAGACAGCCATCAAGTCGGGTGACATAGAGCGCAACGTGAACAAAACGATCAAAAACCAAACTGTAGTGTGAAGGTCTACCAGTACTAAGATGCTGGAAGTGACTACATACAGAAATGTTGATCTGTTCAATGTTCATCTCTAGAGTACATCCCTTGCTTGCCAACGGCATAATAAAAGAATGTGTTCAGGATGCACACTGAACTCGAGTCCAACTACCTCGTCCTTAACCGAGGACAGATACAGAGATGCGACTATCTCGTGTGAGAAGCTACCTACCAAATATGCCTCATATTCATCCTACCATATCACCGTAACTGTCGACTCTGTACTGTTCATGCTTTGACGCACCTCATGTCTAGTGAAGTATGGCCTATGGGTATGTTGGTTTGACGTTTTTTCGAAAAGAACAATGGCAGTGAATAGAGATATTAGCATTTGCTGAAGAGTAACATCTGTGTAAAGAGCAGTCTCCCTGAAGTGTGGCAGCTACATGAAATGTATGATATAGTGTGTATACAAGAACATTGGTTATTGCCTTCTGAACTTCATATTTTGTTACAGCTACATGTTGATTGTTTGTCGTGGGCCACATCGGCGGTAGATATTAGCAATAATCAGTTGGTAGGCTGCCATACTGCTATTCTTTACAAACAGAGACTTGCACGAGCTATCAATTTTATTGATACTAATGAGCTACGTGTGACTGCCATCACATTGTCGTTGACCTGTACTCTTAGTAAATGTCAATGGCACTCAAAAGAAAAACAAGAGTTCAGGATCTAACGGTGTGTACAAGGAGTCCTTTATGTTTGCTGATGTCTGCTTACTTATTTGTAACTAGTGATTTAAACTGTGAGTGTAATGCAACATACCGGTTTTATGACATTCTAAAGCTGTTTATATCTGACAATTTCTTATTATGTTCTGATGTATATCGCCTAGTTAATGAGTTTACCTATTGCAGAGACAATGGTTCTTGTACATCATGGGTAGATCACATTTTGTGCAGTAAGATACTGATGATAGTATTACTGAGATTGATATACACTATAACTTTCAGACATCTGATCACAGACCTCTATCTGTTAAGCTAACAGACGTATGTGACTATGTGTACAGGTAGATTCCACTGATATCAGACAAGAGCCTTCTTACACTGTCAACTATGACTGGGCTAAGGCAGGTATTGCTAGCCTAACCAATGTAAATATTCCGCAATGTGTACTTGTGTGCTACAGTACTTGTAACATTAGAGAACATCTCTCTGCTATAGATGAATACTATGCTGCCATTGTAGGTTATATCAAAAAGTGCACTGATGAGAGTATACCTTCCTGAAAGTGTCATAACAATAAATATAATGTGCCTGGATGGTCAGACTTGGTGAAAGATAAGTATGATGTATGTCGAACTGCCTATGCAGATTGGGGCTTGGTAGGCAAGCCTAGGTCTGGGTATCTTCACCAGGCTATGTGTCACACACGTGGAGATTTTAAGCTTGCCTTGCGCCACTGCAAGGCTGCTGAAGAACAGTTTACAGCTTATGCTAGAGCTTGTGCACTGGTATGTAAAGAAAATCCAACAGCATTTTGGAAGGGGGTTAAAAAAGACTGCTGTAAGAAGGTTTCAGTTTACGCTAATAAAATAGGTGACTCTGAGGGTGCTTATAATGTGTGTAAAATGTGGTAGCAACAGTTCAGCAGCTTGTACAACTCACTTGATGGAGAAAGGTCTAAACAAAAATTCTTCAGTTAAGTCAATAATGGGGAAAGTGGACTTGATAGATACATGTGCATATTACTGTTAACGATGTTTCTATGGCCACTGCCATTCAAAAGAAAAACAAGAGTTCAGGATCTAACGGTGTGTACAAGGAGTCCTTTATGTTTGCTGATGTCAAATTGCATGTGCATTTAATTTTGTTGTTTACTGCCTGTCTTAGACACTGTTATCTTCCCAGTGCTTGTATGGATTCTATAATATTACCTGTTGTGAAAGATAAAGGTGGAGGCCTCACTGACATAGACAATTACAGAGCCATTGCACTTTCTTTATGTTGAGACAAAGATTTTAGAGACAGTTATTTTGTGTATGTTTAATGAAGATGCTAAATGCGATACCGGTATGTACCAATTTGGATTCAAGAAAGGCCATTCTACAGGAACATGTACTAGTATTATCAAGCGGACTATAGACTATTATCTTAAACGTGGAAGTCATGTATTTACTTGCTTCATTCATATCAGTAAAGCAGTCGACCTGGTCAACTACTGGAAACTGTTTCTACACGTTAGAGGATGGTAGTGATGTTTGCTTTGTTAGTTTACAAGCATATTGGTACTCGAATCAAATGATTTGTGTTGCCTGGCAAGGGTGTTATTCAGATAAATTCATGATTGGAAATGGCACCAAGCAAGGACGTATACTGTCACCATATCTTTTCACTCGTAATGTTCGGCAACTACTTATTGCCTTATCACAAAGCAGACTTGGATGTAACATTGGTAAGATAATGCTCAATGTATTGGCTTATGCTGATGATATGGTGCTATTAGCACCATCGTGGCATGCATTGCAGGAGCTTATTAAGATTCTGGAGTATTGTTGTACGAGTCTTGATACAGTATGTAACACAAAAAAACGGTTTGTATGATTTTCAAACCTAAGAGTAAAGACAAGTGGATAGCCGGAAATTTTCCGGATTTTAGTTTTGATGGTTGTAAACTTGGATATGTTTCTCAGTTTAGGTACCTAGGGTATATAATTAACGACGACCTAATTGATGATGATGACATCAGAAGAAAAATCAAGAATCTTTTTGTGCATATTGACATGTTAATCAGTAGATTTAACAAGTGTTCAACTAATGTGAAGTTAACATTATTTAAAAGTTTCTGCATGTCAGTGTATGATGTGGCACTCTGTTCGGTCACTGTTTTCAATAAGTTCAGATCATGCTATAACAAATGTATCAAGAAACTGTTCTGTTTTCAAAGACTTGATAGTATGTCTGGCATTCTTATTGATTTGTGTCTACAGACTGCTGATACTATTGTTCATAATGCTCGTTTTTGTTTGATCCGTTCTGCATGGCATCTTGTGAAAACATTATAAAGTGGTTTGCAGCTATAGGTATGTAACAGGCCTAACTTCTTGTGTTATTAGGTTTTAGTTTTTTTATCTATGGACTTTTGTCTGAATTAAACGTGGATGGATGGATGGATGGATAAGATACAGAAAATAACAAGTGCATCACCAAGGCCCATATCCAGCAAATAGGAGGAGAGCAGTTAAAACTATGTGCAACAACCTCGCCCCCTTTCCAAGGGAGGACATCTCCATCACTGATTCCTTTACCTAGCTTACTCAAAGCTATTAAAATTAATGGCTGTGGCAAATGCAGGTTGTGTATTACAAAATCACAATCGACAACTGCTGGATGGTCACCTGACAACAACATTGCCATGGCATACTGCAGTGTCATTGACTTGCATCATAAATATGAATCCACTGATGTGTGGCAGTGTGGATCTCGTTTATAACAGGTGATGTTGAAAAAATATTCAAAGATGCAACACATTTTTTTGTTTATAGTGGACTTTTCTACCTCCCCGTGACTTGCATTTTTAGAAATCTCTTGTTGAGCAGATGTTAAGCTCTAATTGACATGTAATGCTGTGACTTACCGATATCTTTTGGGGTCTGTTAAAAGTCATTTGACCGCGAATATCAGTCAATCGGTCGCACCTCCGCTGAGATATCTATCCCTAGACAGATATGCATTTGTAGTATTTAAAAAGACTGGTGCTTAAATGCCACTGGGGCTAGCAATAGCCATGTTACAAGAAACTTAGCTATCGCTAACAGATTGTATGTCTGCTGCGCACAAAAAGTAACAAAAGTACTGAAATAACCTCAAAGATCACTGAAAGTAATCACAAATGCCACGGTTTGAGAGAGTGTATATGTTTATTACTGGGAAAAGCAGAATATTACTGGGAAAAGCAGAATGGTGGGGCTACTGTATGCTGAAGGAAGTATGATGATATGTTAAGCCGCTTTGATACAATACAACAGCATGACTGTATGATGGATGGACCGACAGAATTCCTTCATCAATATCACGCGTCAGCATTGCTGAGCTGATGGACGATAAAAATCAAAGATGACTCCTGAGTGGCTGTAACTATGTAGAACAGACGACCCACACTTTAGGGCGAGCTAACAGGCAACCTGGGCAGTGTGGCTCGAGAACCACCAGGGCTTTGGTGTGAATGCATGGATCAAATACTTGCTCAGTGGTTAAAGTGGAAAAGAAGAGTGCGAAAACGAGACTAGGGCTATAGATGCAGTCAGTCAATCAGACAAAATCAGGTGAGGGAACACAATGTATTGGTTTACAGGCATTGAGAAATGGCATTCCCCTTCACTTTAGCCACTGGCTGGTTGGGCTGCCCCAACTATGGCTGAGAATAGTGGAGTGTCTAGAGGCCCGAGCTGGGTCCAGGCAATCCGAACGGTGTTAGCTCAGAAAAAGCAGGTACTGTATGAGGCCTGTCAAATACTCCATCAATACAACTCACTTCACTGCACAGGCTACACCACCTCCGCAACATGTATACATACCATCTAATTAGAAAGCTTAGTGAAGTAACTAAGACAGGTGCAAAACAGCTACATGTACCTAGCAGAGCCCAAGTGGCAAAGGTGCAGTGGGGCCAAAATAGCAGGACTAATGTCATTCATAACCCGAAAGAAGACTGATTGGACTCATTTGCAAAATTGTTACTAACTGAAATATCAACACACTGCATATTGATTAATGGACGATGTAAATAGAACAAAGTGGTACAAGATGCTGAAGAGAACAGTAGACAGTTGCAAAATGATAAGTGCGCCACTGTTGATGATGATGATGATGGAGCCAACAGAACAAAGACATTACAATCTACATTCCTTCCTCTAGAGCAAGTCCATCACATATATATACCAGCTTCCAGCTACATGTATTACTCCAGTTCTGCCATTCATACATCGCAGTACTGAATGCATAATTATAGTATCAGAGGGCCTGTGACCTACAGGCCCATTTCCACCATCATACAATGCAAATTACAATACAAGCATTTCAAGATGAGTGTTAAGCAAACCTCTTCGTCGCTAATGTGTGCATGGTGGTCAAACGGCGGAGTTTATCAGAAATTTACTTAGACAGGCTCATAGGCCAGTAACTTGGTCTGTTGTTTCAACAGTTAAGAAATTTGCAGGGGTTCCCAACTCAAATTTTACAACCTGCATCCAAATTAAAATAAATTCATTTTGAGTCACTGTCTTTGTTGATGTGTGCTTCATGTGCTGAAGAGTAACAGCTGTGGCTCAATTCTCCACATTTTAGCACCTGACGGTGAATTATGGCACTGATCGTCTCTCATCTGCAATGTGAAAATTTCTCACAACACGACTAAACACAGTCCAAAGGTTTACAGGTGCCATTCAATCTAAGGTATTGCTGTCTTAAACTAAATTTTATTGGACTGAAAAACTTATTTTAATGACATGCAGAAACATCATCCATGGAAATTTAGCACTGGATCTAAATGCAATGCAGACAAACAGAAAAAACACTGCAAATGGACACAAAATGTTAACTTATAGATCATAAGGTTTACAGCAGTTGCCTTCTATACCACGCAACAAAATACAAAAAAAGTGATATCACACTGCATACGATCTAAGTCATAAACTAAGGAAAATGGGAGAAGACAGAGATGACAAGACACCACATCTCTGCATCAGGTGGTGCAGAATGGTCAAGGGGCAGAGACATCTGATAAAATCAATAGTGCACCCAATCAAAATTGTGCTTCACTACCAACACTGGTGAGTGAAATGATGTATTATGGTATCAAGCTGCATTTTTACTGCAGTGGACAATGTAAAAGCCTTAATGCTGTCATCTTCATACTACCTCTGAAGCACAAAATCTAACATTCAGCATTAACAAATCAAGTACAGCAACAATCAGCAGGCATTTGTCTTGTGGATGCAACCTAAGCTTTTAAACGTTATTTTTGCATCAAGCTGCATTTTCACTGTAGTGGACAATGTAAAAGCCTAAAACACTGCTCATGCTGCTGTTTACATCTTAGTGTACATCTTATATGGATTTAACGTTCTAATCACAGGCTGCGCGGTAGTGCCAGCACTGTGTTAACAGCGACCGGCCAAGTCAATGGGAGATGGCGAATTTTGACCCCTCACAGAATCGAAACCCACGAGCCGACTGCAACAAAATTCCGCACAATTGATTACGTCCGCGAGAGGACCCCCTAAACCAAATTTGGTACAAATCCATCCACTGGGGGCTTCTGGGCACATGGGTGAAATATAACGTTTTTGTGCC
>Ga0209149_1000721_pt1 | contig 14640 bp, 7 predicted proteins | sample WorMetTyACAVOLI2_FD_187423 | JGI IMG/M metagenome (GOLD analysis project Ga0209149, IMG submission 187423) | Marine gutless worms symbiont microbial communities from Max Planck institute for Marine Microbiology, Germany - Olavius algarvensis... ... | reverse complement strand
CGAACCTGGCTCCGTACCATCGAGTCTGACCTGCAACCGACCAACCTTGGCCTCAACTCGGCGTGGCTTCGCGCACAAGATCGTTCCAAATGGCGTTCAGTTGTGGAGACGGCTATGCTCACCGCTCACCTGATGATGATGATGATAACGGTAACCCAGTTTTCAAGGACGGGCCATTAATTATTAGACGTTAATTATCTCAGTAACGGTACAAAATAGGCTTGTTACAAAAACTTCCAATAGAAGAAACTTACGCACACCCTACTGAACGGTGGAATTTCGAATGACCTTGAGTGATCTTGAATGACAGCAAAATTTCCAACGATAGGCCTAAGGAGCGCGCGCGACCTGTTTGCGACAGCTGAGTTTTTATCGTCGATAACACTATAGAGCATGGCTCAGACCAGAAAACTACCTACATTACACTATAGAAGAATTCGAGGAAACATGATCGAAACGTATAAAATATTGACTGGAAAATATTATATCGAGACAGCCCCCTTCTTGGTTGGGGTTTGTTCCTCAGTAACGAGAGGTCACAGTTTGAGATTACAAAAAATAGGACAAAATATATGATTTATGTAAGTTTTGTTTTGCTAATAGAATAGTAAATATTTGGCATTCATTGCCTATGTGGTGTCTGCTGAAACTGTAAAAAGTTTTAAAACAAGGTTAGATAAACAGGATATAATTTTCGTTTTGAAATTCAGGGAACCGGAAGCCGAAGTGAGATTACAGTAAAATCTTCATTAGAGTAGGCATAGTAGTGTGTTATTGAGTCGGGCAAAGAGGCTATCGCCTGCGCCTGTTTTCTTTCTACGTCTACATCTACGTCATGCAATGCATGGGGTGTCATAGAAGACAGACGTATTTGCTTGGACAGGGTGCAGTGACATGTCAACAGAGTTGCGGTGCAAGATTAAGCACACACGAGGACAAGGGCCGTAAAATGGGATGGGACTGTCCCGGACTCCTGTAGTGCCGTTCAAACTTCAAAGCGAAACGTGCTGTGACTGGTCGAGTTCATGCTCACGATCATGTGCAATCTATGTTAATACACATTTACCTATGTATACAAAAAGTGCTTATATTGAGTACTAAAAAGTATAATTATTAGTGTTATAATGCTTTGAATACTTTTTATGACTGAGAGTACTGTGAGAGTTGTTTGTAACTGTTTACTGTTCACAGACTGATTATGACTGTCAGGCGTCTGCAGGTTGACGATTAATCGAACGGTTCAACAGCGGAAGCGAAAGGGAAACGATGCATAAAGGTGAGACAGGTTGTGACAATCTCACTGGCAGGGATCATGCTAAACACTAGGCGAGGCAGGTGACGCTGGTGACGGTAATTACTGCGTCTTATGGGCATACTGCAGTACAGCTGACCATCCCATTTTTGTGTACCATCCCATTCACGCGATACTCCACGAGAAGGACTGTGAATTACTCATCAGAATCAGAATCGGTGTGTATGTATGTGTGGGTCTTTACTGTATCGGTACATCAGAAATGCAGCTTATTCAGTGATCTTTCCAATAGATGTTCCGGTCACGTTAAGTTACAACTGTTCCGGTCACCCGCCTTAGCTAGTGGTTCTGTCAGCAATCACACGCCATGAGACATGGCACTTCCACCTGTCTTGCCTGGTCATAGTAAAAAGCAACAGGACAGACGACTGTCAGTTTATGCCAGTCAATGGGCGCCATTTGCTAGCTGTCCATCGTCGTGTTTATGACAGGACAAACATGTACATTACTACATGACCTTTTATTACTACATTAAATTTGCAGATGACACAAAACTGGTTGGCACAGTTTCCAGTGAAGTTGAATTAGAACAGTTACGTACAGATCTTAAGCGATTGTACGGCTGGTCTATCGACTGGCAAGTGTTATTTAACACGGATAAGTGTAAGGTTATGCACTTTGGCTATAAAAATACTGCAGCTGGTTATTCATTAGGTGATGTGAACATTCAGTCTGGTAAGGAAGAGAAGGATTTGGGGATCATTATAAATCAGACACTAAAGTCAAGTCAACAGTGCATTGCAGCAGCAAACTCTGTAAACAGAACTTTGGGTATGATAAATAGGACATTTGTCAACAAGCATAGTAATATAATGTTAAGGTTGTATCAGTCATTGGTTAGACCGAAATTAGAGTATTGTGTACAGGCATGGCGACCATATTTAAAAAAGGATATTGACCTGCTTGAGAAAGTGCAGCGGAGAGCCACAAGGCTGATGACGAGTGATAAAAGTTTGTCATACACTGATCGATTACAAAAGTTTGGTTTAACTACTCTTGAGACTAGAAGATTGCGAGGGGATCTGATAGAGGTTTTTAAGATGTTCAAGGGTTTTGATAATATTACGCTAAATGATTTCTTCAAGTTATCAAGCGCAACTTTGAGAGGTCACACACTCAAAATCTACAAATTACAGGTAAATTTGGCAGTTAGGAAATTTTTTTTCACAGTTAGGATTATGGACGTATGGAATAGTTTACCAATATCATTGATTAATTGTGAAACAATAGCAACTTTTAAAAAACATATTGACTGTTCACTAAAGAATCGGAGATATATATATATATATATATATATAAGCTTTTTTTAGCTTCTTTCCTCTTGTTAAACCACTCTTTTCTTTTGGGGTGGTTAGTTGAGTTGAGTCGAGTTGTATGTGAAGTGAAAATTTGAAAGCTATGTAAATAATTGTGTTTCATTTGGTGCAGTGCTGTTTGATTTCTTCATTTTTTTTTTGGTTTGAGGAGATGTCTGAATTATTCATTAATATGACCTGCCTCTTCCTATATTGTCCATGTATCATGTATTTTGTCATGCCTAGTACAGTACAGTGAGGATGTACCTCAAGTGCCGTATGTAGGTCTGTAAGTGCCACATGATATTTTACGAAGACCAAAAATAGGTTGCATCATAGCTCCACGTGCATGTTTTTCTTATATCTGTAGCCCTGATAACAGACACATATCATTATCAGTATGAAGATCTGCCCTGCATTTGTCCTATGTAGCCACACCTTACAGATACTACCAACCCGTTTTTGCTAACCAGAGTTGTGTTTGATCATGAATATTTTTGAATAAATTTGCACAATTTACAGCTGCTGTTGATTCTCTAGTCCTTGGTTAAATTGTTACTGCCTTCTTGCATGGCTTTGTTTTGTTACTAGCACTGCAACAGTGTAATTTGCCTGTGCCCTGATAACAGTGTGATGATAAAAACATGTATTACTTATGGATTTATCATTTTTGGACGTAGTTTGTTTAGCCATTTACGTAAATTTTTTGTTGTGTCAATGTGTAAAGGTGACACATCAGATGAACTTGTGGACGGTGTGGCATGTCATCTGTCATTACCATCACTAGCCGTGCCGGATGCTACAAAAAAAGTTTCGCCGGTGCCGTTGCCACGGAACAAGCCATCTACTGCTCAGGAACGGGAATGTGTAAATAAGGAACAGCGTCGTACGAGCTGCACCTCAACGTCTGGCTTGTCCGTTAACCTAGACGCTGGTGCTGGCGTGAAGGCAAAATCATGTCAGGATATTCGGTCTGCATGTGCCACAGCAGATCCTTGTCTGTGTGAAAATAACAATATACTGAATAATATACAGATCAGTGAGACTGACAGTTCAGTAACCGATGGCAGTGTTTTTACTGATTGTACACCGACAGCTGATAAAGCATTCTCGGCCAATGGGACCGTGCAGTATTCAGTCTCAGATTCTGTACACCCACTGAAACCTCCACGATCAAAACGGCAAGTGACGAAAGAATTGCCAGAAAACACAGGCAGTTTGGATGTAGATGTGGAGAAAATTTCCAGTATGACAGTACAAAAAGTGGAGTCAGATAATGATAAACAGACCACAACACAGCAGAATAAAAGGTCATGTCCTCAGCCAGTGCCACGCAAATCACTGGTGACAAATAGCACTGCATTGCAGACTGACAAAACTGATGAAAAGCAGTCAAAAGAGTTGGCTGTAGAAAGTGATGTGCAGGAAGTGATACAGTCCATGTGTCCATGTGGTGAATCTGAGAATAACATTCCTGGAATGATGCCCATATGCATTGCAGGTGGCATTACTGAGGATGAAATGGGTGAAAAGGATGGACATTCATTTGACTGTCAGAAACTGCATGATCGTGGAGATGATAATGTCACTTCTGTAAAATCTGAGCAGATTCAGTTGGAAGTGGAAAATGATGCATCATCTGTTAAGCTGAATTCAAAAGGTCTTATCCCATCTCGAGCTGCACCCCCGCCACCTTTACCAAAGCCAAAAGTTAAAATGCATTCATCAGGGTCATTTGAGGTTACAGAGGCTGCTGATGATGGTGTTGGATCTAAACATGTGATATTATCAGCCAGTGGCAAATCATGTGACAGTTTTCATAGTTCCTTAGTGACTGAAATTGGCAGCAAAACACCAAGCAAGAGTTACATACAGCAACCTGTAGAAAACAGTGAAACACGTTTGTCTTACTCTGCCCCTGCACAAAGTCTAGAGTCAAATGGAACTTCTAGTGTCTTTTGTCTCAATAGTTCAAGCAATGTGCCTGCCTCAACAAGTGTGCCTGTTGCTCTCGATTCATTGGCAAAAGTGGAGCCAGAGAACCAAAAGTTGCCCAGTGTAGAAGAAGGTGGTACCGTGAAGGGTCCTCAATCTGTCGTTCGAGGAACAAAGAAATCTCAACATTCCTGTAAAATAAGTTCAGAGATTTTGAGTTGTGCTGATGTCTGTGGTTCTATGGTTAATGAACATGGATATAAGGTCAGTTCTGTAGGTTCTGAGCAGATTCAGTCGGAAGTAAAAAATGATGTGTCATCTGTGAAGCAGAATTCAAATGTGTGTGTTCCATCTCGAGCTGCGCCCCCACCACCTTTACCGAAGCCAAAAGTTAAAATGCATTCATCAGGGTCGTTTGAGGTTACGGAGGCTGCTGATGATGGTGTTGGTTCTAAGCATGCAATATTGACAGACAGTGGCAATGCACATGACAGTTTCCTTAGCTCCTCAGTGACTGAAAGTAGCAGCACAACACTGAGCAAGTGTTACATAGAGCAACCCGTAGAAAACAATGAAACACCGTTGTCTGACTCTGCCCCTTCACAAAGTCAAAATGGTTCAAATGGTTCTAGCAAATTTTGTCTCAATACTTCAAGCAATGTGCCTGCCTCAACATGTGTACCCATGCCTGTTGTTCTCGATTCATTGGTAAAAGTGGAGCCAGATAACCAAAAGTTGCCCAGTGTGCAAGAAGGTGGTACATTGAAGGGTCCTGAACCTCGCGCTCGTCGAATGAAGAAATCTATACATTCCTGTAAAAGAAAGTCCGAGATTCTGAGATCTTCTGATGTTGATGATTCTCACAGTGACACCAGATGTATTCAGTCTTATGCTCCAGCCACTCGGAGGTGGTCAAAACGTATTGTACATGGTAAAAAGATAAATTCTCTGCCACGACGAAGTTGCAGTCATTTGACACCAATTGGCTCTACATCTTCTGCTCATGCACCATCAATAGATTCCACATGTCCTTCCTGTGAATTCGGTAACATCTCTCCCAAAATGATGCCCATGCACATTGCAGGTAAGGTTGCAATGACTGAAGATGAACATAAGGTCGGTTCTGTAGATTCTGAGCAGATTCAGTCGGAAGTGGAAAGTGATGTGTCTTCTGTGAAGCAGAATTCAAATGTTTGTGTTCCATCTGGAGCTGCACCCCCACCACCTTTACCAAAGCCAAAAGTTAAAATGCACTCATCAGGGTCATTTGAGGTTATGAAGGCTGCAGCGGAGAAAGCAGAGCCAGAGAAGCAAATGTTGTCCAGTATAGGCGACGGTAGTAATGTAAAAGGTCCTGTACCTGCAGTTCGGAAATCAAAGAACATTTCTCAAACTCTGTGTAGAAGAACTTATGAGATTTCGAGTTGTGCATCTGAGAGCAACATGACAAATGCACATTCTCGCGTTGAAGCTCCTCGGAGGCGGTCAGAAGGTGTTGTACGTGGTGACGATTCCAGTGATCTTCAGTTATTGACTTCAGAAGCTGCTGGTCAGTCGGCTCTCAAACGCATTGATTCAGAGGATGTGTCGCCAGAGAATGGCAGTCTGTGTTTGATAGGAGAGCATCATACTGCTGCGGATGTCAAAAGAAATTCCTTGCCACGAGAAAATGTCAGTTATTTGACAGAAGGTGGCACTGTAACTGCTGATACACCGTTTGACTCCACATGTTGTCGCACCAGCTGTGAAATAAACCAGTACGTTGTTGATACATTGGACCCCACACAGCATCCCTCCAGCCATGAGATGTATGTTGCTGGTACACCTCCTATCACTCCGGCTGCATTTGGATTTGATGCTGCTGATGAAAAAGAGCGAGCGGTTTGTTGATTTTCACCAGTTGCTATTTTTAAAAATAATTCTGTTGGTCTTTATGAGGTCAGTAGGTGGGATAATTTGGGAAGTGACCTATCTTGGGAGTTTTTTTGGGACGAGCCAAATTTAAAACCTACTTATACATTGTGCTTGACAGTCAGCTGTCCATTGATTTACACCCCCAGCGCTTTTTCCCAATTGTGGTTTCACAGCTAGTCAGTTGTGTGTGGTTTGTGGGCCTTAACAAAGGATACTTTGAGATCCCTGATGCAGACATTAATCGAACAGCAGAGCTTCACGTCAGTGTGGAACAGTCTGCCACCAGCCATGCACGACTACAGTCTGTCACTGAACACCTTCAAGCAGAAGCTGAAGACTCATCTGTTTGGACAATGACGAAGGTCACCGGATGCCGCTGTGACGTTTCTGTGATTTCTGGCGCCATGATACTAGTATTCTCACTTACTTACTTACAAAAGTGTTAAGCCCTAGTAAGATTAGCAGAGTTTCTGAATTACATTTTTTACAAACTTATTGCTGAATACACAACATAATGATGTTATTATGAAGTATTTTATGTTTTTTATTTAGCTTTTTGTGAAACAGGATGGCAGTTACCGTATTTGTTGTTGTTGTACATATATGATTATATTTTGCTATTTTTGTATGTTTATATTTTTTACTTTCAGAAAGTTATAGCACGGATGAATCGCAAAGCTTTCCTTATTGCCAAGGAGATTGTGGAAACTGAAGAGACATTTATTCAAGTATTGCGCATGTTGAATGAGGTTCTTATCAAGTTCCTTATCACAACAATTATTTAATGATATGGGATAATTAAAATGACAATAATATGATAAAATGATATGTGTATATATTACTATTTGTGTTGTACAGTGCGCTGTGTTGCTATTCACTGCTTGTATCTGTGATTATTCAGTTATATGTTAGAGTCACAATACATGTGGCAACTAGCAGGATGAGGATGTCATACTTTCCACTGCTCGTTGTCATATAACGTTTTTCTGTTTGTTTCCCGTGCAGGACTTTCGCGGCGCAGTTGACCACGCGACTAAGTCGTTAGGTCGGCCTGTCGTCCCAGATGCAGTTGTCAATCAGATCATTCGCTATTTGCCGCAGCTGCAGGTCATCAATGAAGACTTGCTGACTGACTTAAAAGGCCGACTTGACAACTGGTATTGCCAGATGCTGACTTTATAATTTCAATTTATTCTGTCTTTGATTAACTGTTTTGTTTTTTGACATTATATTGCCATGCACTGCAGATTTTGTTGCTGTAAGTTGTTGTATGATTATGAAGATTATGATTTCTGCAAAGTCTTTATTGGGCCCCCGAAATTACTGAGTCTTAATAGACTGTGAAGGGGTTTGATGTGATGGTGTTTGTTGCTACCAGCTGGGGAGGTATTGTCAGCTGGGCCGGGTCCTAATGATGCTTATTGTCGAGGAGTTAGTCTCCACAAAGACCAGTTGCTTCAGGACCTGTTAACCTTTAAACAAAATAGTTCATATGAACTGTTTTGGTTTTTTCATTATATTTATAGTTTCTTTTTCACTGTTTTAATTGTTCATCGTCATGATCATTCCATCACAGCTGTCTTTACCCACTACTCTCCTATGGCATGATATAGCCTTTTTGTGCTGAAAGTGCCGCTAAACACCAACCAACCAGCCATCGTCTCTGAGAGCATGCCGTTAAATTCACTAGGTGGCATGTGGTAGCAGTGGGGCGTGGGTAAAGGTTTGCTGTGCCTCGCATCATCTGTTTGTTTTCATGTGTTGATGTTTACTACACTTTTGCACCTACAGTGGCAGTGAATACGCTCTTAAACAACTGATTGGCTCACTTGTCTTGATGCTGTGCAGGGAAGCTGATCCACGATTGGCCGACATTTTCGTCAAGAAAGGTGCATTTCTGAAGATGTACACCGACTACATTCGAGAGTATGAGTCGATGGTTTCGTTGCTCGATGACACGCGCAAGAGAAACCCGGACTTCGATAAGATAGTCACAGACTTTGAGGTACAAACTGTGAACTGTTTTCTGCTGTTAGTCTTGCATATGAGAAGAAGAAGAAGTGTTGCAGTGATTTCAATATGTTAGTTGTTGACTAATGTGTGAATTTAACGGGCAATTTAAAAAATACTAACAACTTAGATGACTGCTACTAATGACTGTCACTGTCAGTTTGTTGCTAATGAATTTGAATCTTGTGATGTTTTTCTGTATTTTTGTGTGTAATTTTTTGATGTAATTTGTATTATATATTTGTATTATATGCATAATGCTTATACATTATGTTCATAAATATTTGAATACTACCACATTTTTGTCAAACGGTGTGTATTGCTGGTTTATTATTGTAAACAATTCATATTTCTTTTTGCAGATAGTGTTGCTGTTCTAATGATTTGATGAGACTAGTCTGCCAAGTCAGCGTGATTTACTACTGATCTCAGTTTTTGTTTGACAAACCTGCATCGATGAAGCTGGGTCTCCCAGGCATTTTCCTAGCTGTATTTCAAAGGGGCCGTAGTACTTAATAACATTTATTTTAGGTATATTATGTCAGAAATTATTTGAAAATTATATAGAAATGTCATGAGTTTTATTGTGACTTTGTCTGTACCTATTTGTAACCTGTTGTCCTTAAAAATATTCCACATTTTGTGAATTACGTTATATTCTGCCAAGTTGTAATCAGTGTGTTTGTATTTGTGATTGACAGAGTGATCCTCGCTGTGCAAATCTTACTCTTAAGCATCATTACATGCTGAAGCCGGTTCAGAGGATACCACAATACCGGCTTCTGCTGCAAGGTCTTGTTATTTTTATACTATCATCTGTAAACACTCTTGTAAATTATAGTCGTAAACATTAGAAAACTGCCACGTTTATCGTCGAACTGATGTGTTTATAGGGATCAACATGCTCGCTATGTCTTGTTGTTCATAGCTGTGTAACATAATCTCTGTTGAGCTGTGTGTCATCACTTCCACTGCTGCATGTCAGCCTTTCCGGTGACTGCAGCGCGTGCATGGAACAGTCTGCCACTAGAGACTTGGGCCTGCTCCTCACTTTTGACATTCCGGAGGGAGACCAAGTCTCACCTTTCTCATCAGTCATACGGCTGACGTGGCACCGTATACTCCGATGGTCAGCAAACGTCTGCATTGAGCTGTGCAACAGTTTTAGATCTAGATTTTGTAAAGTGCCCCCGCAACTGTGTGATGGCAGCACTGTAATCCATGACATTTGTAGTAATAGTAGTAGTAGAAGTAGTAGTAGTAGTCTGTATTTGGAATTAGCTCCTGATTCTAGGGATGTATGGAATAGAATTTTTTTATTTAGTTTCGGTTTCAGTTTAGTTTTTGAAAAAAAAACTTGGATTCGGTTCAGAATGAGTTTGGTTCGGTTTCGTATGAAAAACGAGGTTCGGTTTGGATACTATTGTTATTTAGTACTTATATGTAATAGTTGAGCAGTTAATTGACAGCAAATATTACAGCGTTACTGCTATGTTGAATGAACTGTGTATTTACCAGACTTTGATACTGTAGTCAATAAACTGTAACAATCACATTGTGTGTCATCGATGTGCTAATCTCTGTTTTAGTAGTGTTTTAAAATGTTCTTTATCTGCACATTGAATGTGAGTAAAGTTATTTTTTATCACTTTTAATTTGAATTTCAGTTTCTGTCAGAAAACCGTATGAAAGGAAATAATAATAATAATAACCAAAACAATGTTTATGGTGCTGGCATCATGGCATAGCCATTGCGAGAGTTCACCCAGTTTATTTGATGAATGTAGAATGGTGCCAAGCGGCTGCCGACCCAAGACCAAACCAGACGACTTAGGCTGTGAGTCCGCTTGTACAGGCTGCCAGAAACTACACCCACCATCGCCATTTATTATTATTACTCAGCCTGAAAGCTGATACTCATTTTACCGTTCCACAGAGGGTAGAAGGGTGAGTCGACCTAGCTGGTTGGTTACATACCGAGATGGTTTACCCGTCCACAGATGGTCACCCATCCTGGTACTAACTGGGTCTGACGCAACTACATTGATTGAGGCCAATGCATTACCACTAAGCCAAACTGTCAAATTTTTGGATGGTTCAGTTTTTAAAAACCGAATTCTAACCGATTTTTATCGCGCGTCAGCACACTGACGCATGATACTGATATAGCAAATCTGTCCGTCTGTCTGTCCGTCAGTTTCGTTTCAGTATTGTATGAAAACGGCTTAACGTATTGTCGTAGTTTTTTCACCATACGGTAGCCCAATCATTCTAGTTTTACCAGCATCAAACATCTTCACGAAATTCCGACAGGATCATTCCCTGTGGGAGTGCTAAATACAGGTGGGGTATAAAAAATTCCCGATTTTGTACCAATAAGTTGCTATAATCCGCAGACGATACAAGATAACACCATAGTTACTATTTAAGGCGAATAAGAAACTGCACCCAAGCATTCGAATGGCACCAATTTAAATGACCTTGAGTGACCTTTAAACCAGATTTTAAGGTCACGATATTATTCAACGTCAAATAACTCTATTAATAGTAAGTTGTGTATGATCTACCCGATGGTTCCGTTTTCAGTGAACTTAAGTGACTCTTAACTTAGATTTCAAGGTCACGGGGTTATCATAGATGCCGTTGATGTATTGTGTGCGCAGCTGACGCGCGATCTGTTTGCGATAGCTAAGTTCTTGTTGGTTTTCCGCGCACCCCTGCCTGATTTATGTCATCAGCTTATTTTGATTGCTGTTCTGTGCACATGTTGATTCATCGTCTTCGTCAACTTCGGTTTGCAAGTCATGTTATAATGTGTTGGAATCAGGTTTGGTTGTTGTTCTTGTAGACTATCAGAAGCAGTTGATCGCTGGTTCGCCAGACTATGAAAACACTCAAAGTAGCGTTCCGTTTGCTGCTTATATTTGTTAACATCAGTTTGAATGTTTGTTATCGTGTGATTCTGCACATTAGGTTACAGTTTCTGATTGTATCTCAGCTACCCCTCGAGATGCCACAATTGTCAACTTAACAATTAGAGTGATCATTGATTGATTATTGTCTTCAGTGAATTTATTGATGTTATAAAAATTCATATCATTCTGTGTTGTGAGTACACGAATTTATTATACTTATTTCTTGATGAGAACAGTAGTGGCAGTTTCGCAGACAGTACAACATTATACGTCAGAAATGCACCATTAAAATTAAAGTTAATGTATGAAAAGCCTCTCCTTACCTTTGCGGGGGTGGATGTTTTATTTTAAATTGATGTTTGCAATGTTTCTGTTATATTTGTAGAAGCTTTGCTGATTGTGAGTGGAGTGGCGGAGCATGCAAACCAAAGTATGAAGTATCTGGTGAGTGAGGGGTTTATACCACCAGATAATATATCTGAGTTGATATTACCTCTGCCAAGGTGGAGCTTATGTGATTGATGCTGTTTGTCTGTGGTTCTGTCACTCATTCATTCTGCAAAAAGTAATCAGCTGATTTTATTGAAACTTGGTGTTGTGATTGGGCCTACCAATCAGAAGAACTGATTAGCTTTTGGTGGTGATCCGATCCCAGATACGGATTCCGGATTGCTTCTCCACTGCTTTTAGCATTGCAGAATAGAGGAGTTTAGGAGATTTATTAGCATTTCTCATACGATCACTGACAGATTTTCACGACACTTGGCGAAATGATCGACTGATGCCGACAAGGTAATGAATTCACTACATCTTGGGAGCATCCGGCAGATACAGGTCCGAATCCGAATTAATCCAGAAATCCAGATTTAAATCCTGGATCACTTTTATTTGAGGTTAGACACCTTGGCAGAGGTTGATGCTGTCTGAGCACAGTCTAGTCAATTTTTTTTATATTTTCAGTTAAATAAAGGAATTCTATTTTAGCTCATTCTTACATATAAAAGCGTTCGTGTTTGTGGTATTTTGCAGGAAAGAGTAAAACGGCTGCAAGATATTCAGAACTCTCTGTTTGGACAGTTTGAGGTCATCAAACCCGGCCGGGCAAGTTGACGTATCTTCAGTGTTTCAGACATTAGCAGTGTCTGTTTTCACGTTGCCCTAGCGATGGTCGGCAAGGCATCGTTGTGTGATTGCTACGGTGTTTGTTGCCATGACAACATCGCAAGTATAAATGATTGCAACTAGTACTGTAAAATTTTCAGGATAGATCAGCACTGGTATTGGTGCCATGCTGTTATATTGGTCTGCCGCATGGCAGCACCCTGCACTCTACATATTTACTCAGGTACATCACGTACATTGGGACATGTAGGCTGTGCCTCGCACCATTGCTTTCGTGTTTATTTCCACACACTGTTTAGCTATGTGTCCATGTCCACAATAATATATTATGAAAATGGGTGCGCTCCAACACACGAACACACCCCGTTTTAACAGCTCTGTTCCATGTGAACCTCGGTTAATTTTCCATATTTCATTAGAAATAAAAACTGGAGAAAAATCGGTAAATGTTACAAGGTTGGAAGATTGATGACTTGCTTTGAAGCTGCTGTCTAAGTCAGTAGAGTCTGTTCAGCATGGATGTCGGAGAGAACTGCCTATGAAAGTCTAACTGTATCGCAGTATTAATGATTCATAGCTTTATGAGCAACCTGCTGCTGTGTCACAGGTTCTTATTAAAGATGGCGAATTGAACAAACTCTCGCGCAAGGAAATGCAGCCACGCATGTTTTTCTTGGTATGTTTTACTGTACTTCTTGTGTCAGGCAGTGCATGTGTGTAGTGTGTGCGAGGGAGAAGGAGGAGAGGTTGAAGAGCCTTGTCCCTGCTATTTTACGAGGTAGGCCTGTACGCAGTGTTGGGATAGGTACTTGGTTGCATGGTACAGTGGTAGATCATTGGTCTTTGACCGGCGAACTTTCCCTGTCCTGCATTCGACCTGCAGCTGGCAGATGACCACTTATGTGAGTGAACCGTCCGCTATAGGTCAGCCAACCAGGCCGACTCAGCCTTTCATCCTTTTGGGGTAGATAAATGAGTAGTAGGCTGCAATTAGATGTCCACAACCTCAGTCTGGGGAGGCGCCATCTGGTGAATGCTTACGAGGTAAATGCAGGCATTGGTGTAATTGCAGGTAACACTGTGTGATCATGCCTGAGCGCCTTGTGTGTGAGGTACTACAAAAAGTGCGCTACATAAATACACTTACCTACCTAGTAAAGTGGTTAATTACAGTTACTAGTTACTTTGTAGAAATAAGTAACTAATTACAGTTATTAAGTAAGTATAGAAAAAGTAATTAATAACTTATATTACTATTACTAGAATGAAAGTAATTAATTACTTTTGTAACTACTCCACACACTCCAGTACGACAGCATGTCGATTTCAAGATTGCCGTCTTGGTATTCCAGTGTCTGACCGGCCACGCACCTGCTTATCTGGCCGACGACTGCCAGCTCGCCGCTGATGCCAGTGCTCGCCGACTCTGCTCAGCCGATACGGCGAAGTGCGTTGTCCGTCGCACGTACAACAACTTCGGCGACCGGTGCTTTGCAGCGGCCGGACCACGTCTGTGGAACACGCTACCACTCAACTTAAGACTGTGATAGCCTTGGACAATTTAAGCGGTCGTTAAAGACATTTCTGTTTGGGTTGTGAGACCATGGCGCCTTGTGACACTAGCTTTAAAGCGCGCCGCATAGAAATCTGCTTACTTACTTACAAACTGACATATATTCACACAGTAAAACTTCCAACAAACACAGTACACTAAATGCACATATAATTTCAAATGAAAAACATGACCTCTCACTCGTGAGTCCAACACCTTAACTATTATCTCACTCATTGTTACAGCATTATTTCATGCTGATGATGATTGTATGAACTGTTTAATGATGTGTTGCTGTACAGTACGTGTGTTGTGTGAACAGTTTAACGTTGTGTTACTGTACACTACGTGTGTTGTGTGAACAGTTTAACGATGTGTTGCTGTACACTGCGTGTGTTGTGTGAACAGTTTAACGATGTGTTGCTGTACACTACGTGTGTTATGTGAACAGTTTAACGTTGTGTTACTGTACAGTACGTGTATTGTGTGAACAGTTTAATGATGTGTTGCTCTACAGTACGTGTGTTGTGTGAACAGTTTAACGACGTGTTGGTGTACACTAGGTGTATTGTGTGAACAGTTTAA
>Ga0209149_1000720_pt1 | contig 14641 bp, 9 predicted proteins | sample WorMetTyACAVOLI2_FD_187423 | JGI IMG/M metagenome (GOLD analysis project Ga0209149, IMG submission 187423) | Marine gutless worms symbiont microbial communities from Max Planck institute for Marine Microbiology, Germany - Olavius algarvensis... ... | reverse complement strand
GGCTTCGTTTTACTTCAAGACCACACACACAGAGCTAGTTTGTATTCAGTGTAAGTAAGCAAATAAGTAAGTAAGTAAGTCTTAAATTTATATAGCGCATTAAGCAACGCCTCTAATGTGCTAAGTGTTCAAGTGCATTCCGAAACAGATGCGTCTTTAGCATTGTCCGGAAATTGTCGGCACTGAGCGACGGGTCTCGGAGGTTGTCAGGCAGCGCATTCCAGGCCATCGGACCGGCGACGGAGAACGCCCGACGGCCGAGCGTGCTGCGACGATGTCGTGGTACGACGAGATGTCAGCTTATGTTTCGCATGTTGCCTGTTGTACGTCAGGTATTTGTGAGAAAAGCAAGATTTCTGTTGCGTTTCAGACAAACTGAAAACTTGATCTGTTCAATATCCGTGGGTAATGCTTCCAATCAAATTGCATTAATTTACAACCAATACTCGGCCAATAAGACATAACAATATGGACATAAGCGTCTAATACATGCATGCATTAGACGTTCTGCCTTTCGGCATGATTAGATTTAGCTATTTTGTTACCTAGTTAGTTAGTTAGGTTGTTATTTTGTTATTTTATATCTTGTTGTTTTGTCCTCTGCCATTTGGCGAATAAAGCTGTAGAGAGAGAGAGAGAGAGAGAGAAATTTATTAACCACATACAATCAATGAAACAGTGTATATAGCTGTTTCCGTAGATCAGGGATTTTAGCGCCCGATTTCAATCCAATGAATAGTAACACGTCTGTGGACGCCACGGGTAAGCCCCCGCCACTAGCATAAATTTCACTGGGGGAGTTTTACACGGGGGAAGAAACGTCTAGGCCAACCTACCTTTGTATACGGGTGTCCCTTCATCGCTGCGGGTGCGCGTCGCCACCAGCAGCAGCATGCGCGCGCCAGTCAGCCAGTGGCCGACAACTACGCGTTGGCAACAGATCAACGAGCAAACGAACAGACAAACAGACGGACATCGCCATTGCGCAAAAGCCCCCCCCCAAGCACCGGGAGCTTAATAATAATAATAATAATTATTATTAGTAGTAGTAGTTAGTAGCAGTAGTAGTATTATAAATTTATTTAAAGGCGCGAATTAAGTCAACGGCGAAATGGCCATTTATTTACATATTTTGTGGATGCTGTTGCTCTTAAAATGAAATCATGACCATACAATGGCGGATCCAGAACTTTCGCCTGGAGGCGGAGGCAGACCACTGCCCTCCCCTTCATTCTCTCCCTTACTCCCCTGCCCCTACCCTCCTTTAAAATCCACCTACAGCGTCTCGGGGAACGCTGTTCTAAGCTCCCCAGTTGGTCTTGGCGAGTGTAGGACATCCCGGACAATTTCCCTCCCCACCTAGGACATTCCCCCTGCTGTTAAAGCGAACATTTGAAAACTGGCACTAACCCATTCTTCTGACCCTAACAGATCTACCTCTATCGATTTTGTACACGTTAACGGTAGATCGCTTTATATTGTAGATCGGCGGATAGTGGTGGTGAAAGAGAAAGTGTTCTACACCATGTAAAAGGGAGCGGAAATTGCTCAGGGCGAACTGTCTGTGGGAAGTGCCCGGGGAATGTATCCAGGAACACGTCCTGATCCCTCCGGGCCCACTTCGGCCGCCAATTGGGTTTTCTTGCATACCAGACCGTTTACAGTCCTATTTTGCCGATAGCTTTATCGATATTTCCAGTTGCCAAGTTACAGCAAATGAATTACTGTGAAAGGCCCAGTCACAACTGTTGTGGTTTTTGGTAGAAGGTGCGCGGACGTGACCCCCGAGATATCCGCCCGGAGATCACACCCTAATTGGACAGGGTCACGAGTACGGACTAGTGCTAGTTTTAGTGTTAGTTTTCAAATTTTTCTAGCTTCGGGAAGCGAGGGTGACATTTCCAGAGGGTTGTTTCACGGATTCATGCTAGATGGACTAAAGTGTTACTTGCGCTGCATAGAAAAGTGAGTGGAGTACAATTTCAAGGCCCCGGTGAGGGAGCGGCCGCCCGATTCGCCACAGTAACAATGTGACAATGGTGCGACTGGCCGCCAAAGATGACGGCGTTGATTGCAGTACTTTCAGGAGATAAGCTCCCAGGAAATATCCCCCGGAAATTACCCCCCCAGAGAAAACCCCTAGAGGGGGTAACCCCTGTGGAGTGTAGGAAATTTGGAAATTACCAATTTCTTAAAGCGAAAATTTGAAAACTAGCACTAACCCTTACTCCTTATCCACATCCGATCAACGAGGCGGGTCCTGACCCTAACCGACCCGTGGGGGTTATCTCCGGGGTATTTTCTCTACGGGGTAATGTCTTGAAAGGGTTATGTGTGGTTACAGATTGTGTGATGTTGATCTGTGCAGATTGTCCAAGAGTACGAGAGAGCGGTGATCTTCCGGCTTGGTCGCCTCCTAGAAGGTGGCACGAAAGGCCCGGGTCAGTAGTATCAAGACATTACTGATTGGCTTTTTGAGCGTAATTTAAAGGTTTGTATTTTAACCCTTTAATCGCCACATTAAACCACAGAACAACAGACCATACAGCAATACAGTGACTGGTACACTGGCCATTGACGGGTGGGCTGTTACAATTTGGTGCAGCGAGGAGAGGACTTGGCGGGCCGCAGCCCTTGCCCCTCCTTGCTGTACCAAATGTAACAGTCAACCCATTAACGGCCAGTGTACCAACTTCCTATTATTCGATGTGGCACTATAATTGCCTTCGGAGTCTAAAGGGTTAAGATAATCGCGTTTCTAGTTTTTGCCGCGCGATGCTATGCAGGCTGTGCGACGCGATCACTATAGCTGGTAGGCTATCGATTACAGACCATCGGCATACTTCAAGTGCGTAGCAAAAGACTGTTGCAGGTCGCTAATACAAGCGTTGAAAGTATCAACGAGTATGGGAATACTGGATATCAAGCAGTGGTCATACAACTGAGTGTCGTCTGCAAACATGTGATACGGGAGCTTATGAGCAGAAAAGGTATCTGAAATGTCTGTTGCGTATGCAATGAACTGAATCGGAACGAGCACTGACGCTTGAGGGACACCTGTGGCAATAGGAATAGGCGCTAACTGACTGGTAGCCTACTGGTAGTGAAAACTTGAGTTCGGTCAGAAAGATAAGACTGGAACCATGCTAGGCATTGCCCTGAAATAGAGAATCTAGACTGGAGAAGGTACAATAGAGTGGAATCATCGACCGTCTCAAATGCAGCGCTGAGGTCTAGGAGAACAAGTGCAGCGACGTGACCTTGATCGACGGCACGGACTATGTCATTGTGAACAGCAGTAACAGCTGTGTCAGTTCAGTAGGTACGGCGATATGCTGACCGTCTAGTCGGTAAAAGATGACTGCTGTTAGCATAATTCATGAACTCGTTGGCTGCAATACGTTCAATCAGTGGCATTATCCAACTTTAGCCCCACCCGGGGGTTTGACTATGTTGGCTTCATCATTCTACATAATAAATGTAATTTCTTTAAAAAAAGAATTAAGGCCACTTGGATCAAGTGACGGTTTCTTCAGTCGAGCAGAGACAAAGGTCTGCTTGAGTGGAAGTGGTAGTACAGCAGATTGAAGAGACGCCTTGCAAGCAACAGCTATGACAGGTGCGAGTATCACTGCAGATTTCTTCACTAGCCACGCATGGGGCAGGATCAAGAGGGCAGTGTTTATTAGATGCTTTTTGCCGCGCGATGCGATGCATAAGCGCGGCCTATGTCGTCATGCGGTGTCTGTCTGTCTGTCTGTCACCTTCGTACATTTTGTCGAAACGAATAACATATCATCAAAATTTTTCATCTTCGGGTAGCCAAGCCATTCTAGTTTTTTTTCAGCATAAAACGCCGTGGCAGGACTCCGACGGTAACCCCCTTAACGGGGGCGTCGAATGCAAGGGGGTATGGAAAAAATCACGATTTTCGACCAGTGTCTCGCTTTATCTCAAAATGATGCAAGATAGAGCCATAGTTACTACGGAAGGCGAATAAAAAACCGCACCCAAGCTTTCGAATGGTACCAGTTCGAATGATCTTGAGTGACCTCTAACCCAGGTTTCAAGGTCACGATATTATTCAACGTCAAATAACTCAAAAACGGTACAAGATAGAGCTATATTTGTAGTTGCGGACCAATAAAAACTCGTATATGGTCTATCGAACGGCGCCATTTTCAATGACCCTGAACGACCCTTACCCCCGGTTTCACTCTATTCTTTGACGCTGAATAGCTCAGAAACGGTAGGCCCCCTATGAGATACAGACATAGTTTCAATTGAATACTGATAGGGACTTACACATGCCCAACAGTATCATTTCGAATGACCTTGAGTGACTTTGCAAAATATTCGATGACACGAAGCAACGCGCGGCCTCTTTGCGACAGCTGAGCTACTTGTCTCAATAGTTGCAGAATTTGGTCGCCAGTAATCGACACACAATGGTGTGTCGGCACGTTTAGTGAATGGCACACCGCTACGCAATTGCCAACTGCACCTGCGCGACGAGACGCGTTACGGCTCGAACATTGTTAGCTGTTGTCACGAAAACTGCGCATTTTTGCTGCTGCACTGTATTGGACGCACCGTGCACGACGGAATGGGTGGGGGGGGGCAACCTTGATCTTAGTTTTGCGTGAATCGATACATTTTGCGAACATATGCGCCAAAACGATTTTCACATTTCCGCCACCAGTGACCTTGATATTTCACCGTCTGACCTCGAAACTGCTCTGCCAGTTACTCCCGACGCGGGTAATCTCTCTTCTAAGTTTGAACGATGTACGATTTTCCGTAAGTTAACAGTGGATATGCGACAGACAGATGGACAGACGGACGTACAGACGGACGCGGTGTAACGCGAAATGCCGCCTCCAAGGGAGGGCAGCTTAAAACCCAGTTACCTAGTCGAGAGAGGGTCACAACGGATGAGCAAGTTCTACAGATTTGTAGATACAAAGGTTGTTAGAAACTATGTATGTATAGCACTGCCTACTCGGTGTAGTCGTCACTGCAGCCGATCGCCGCAACCATCGCTGCAATCGTTGCGTCTATCCGTTGCATTCTGTATTTACCGTGTACGAGATATAGACGTAGTTACAACGAAATAGTAATAGGGACTTACGCCCTTCTCAAGAGCGTCATTTCGAATTACCTTGAGTAATCTTGAGTAACGTAGCGAAATATTCAATGGCGCGAAGCATCGAGCGGCCTGTCTGCGACAGATGAGCTTCTTGTTTTAGAAATTATCATGTAGTTGTAATGTTAAATAAAATCTTTAAATTTGGCATCAACTACCTCGTTTCTGCGTTCCAACTTGGAGTATATACTTTGTATAAGCATTTGCTAAACCTATAGGCCTATTAGGTCGATACAAGCTTACGCCGCAAAAGACAATTAATACAGAATTTTGGAAGATAAATTACGGCAGATATGAATACAGCGGTGTATCAAGTTTGGTCCCAGCAACCACACACAGGTTGTTCAATGATCTAAACGCATGCTGTTCGCCGCCGACCTCAGAGTTAAGAAGATTTCCCATGTCTTGTGCGGGAACTCGTTCCCTTTGTGTTCCGATGGCCGGCTAAAAGTTAACCGCCAGTTTTTACCGCGCGATACTATGCATAGCACGTACTATGCTGTCGAAAGATGTCTGTCTGTCTGTCACAAGCCGGTGTTGCATCGAAATGGCTAAACATATCCTCAAAGTTGTTTTCACCGTCGAGTAGCCACACCATTCTAGTTTTCCGTAAACGTTACGGGAATACTCCGACTGGGACCCCCTAATGGCGGCATGCAGGGAGTATGAAAAAAATCGTGATTTTTGACCAATATCTCGCTTTATCTCAGAAATGATACAAGATAAGACCATAGTTACTATGGAATGCGAATAGGAAACCGCAACCAAGCTTTCGAATGGTACCATCTTCAATGACCTTGAGTGACACTGAGTGACTTAGCGAAATATTCAATGCCACGAAGCATCGCGCGGTCTCTCTGCAACAGCTGTGCTTTTTGTTATAACCACCTTTATGCCCGGTATGCCAGCAGTCTTGGTTAGGCGAATTACCATATGCAAAACTGTCCCTTCTTCCCCGCCGGTGGCCGTGCTGTGGTCACTAGTCATTGCGCCCAGCCGTAAATGGATGGCCAGGCTGAGTTTTCATGGACGCTAGTTAGTTTCATGGCGAGATGGTTTGCCCGCACCAAGGTCATTTCAAATGACCTTGGTGCGGGCAAACTATCAAATGACTCATTTGATAGATACTTACTACACGGGACTGAAAGCAGACAAGTGGCGATCCTAGCGGTCAAACATGGAACTACCGTCGCATAACGTTGCTATATAACTTCACGACAGCCTTGCAGTTTTTTGTCAGTCACAATGGCTAGAATTGTGACAAGGCTGTTGAATATTTACTAAACAGTAAAGATTAAAAATAAATGAAATAAATACACAATTTAACATATTAAAACAAATTTTACACCTCAAATATTTACAATCAAACACGCGCTGACGAATAGTACAGTATCCGATCGCCAGTTGGCAGTGTCTGTTTCCAGGCCTGTGTAGTACGTATCAAACAGCCTTGCCCGCACGAAGACGGTTACTAGCCGGGTAACTTTGCTAATTCCAGACCAATGCAAAGCCGCAACCGCCAACTGCCAGGTTATACCAGTCCAGAATGAGCAAACTGATCGGCTGACCAGCTGACCAGCTGACCGGTGGGTTCTTATATTTACGGGTATAGAACCCGAGCTGTGCCGCTGCCGCCGACAATGCTCGACGCCGCGGAAGAGATTACCGCCGCGTTTATTACGGCAGACAAACGTAACTAACTACGGCATTGATCTCAAGATGGCCGACCCCGCCGGCTGCCCGTGATGGCCCGCTGTCCATCTCTCAGACAGCGGACGACAGCGGCCGGTCGAGGCGCCGTTGAAAGATAATACGGCTTCCGACCATGATGGGCGAAGGCAGGACGAAAACATCAGCTAATTTACCAAGAAGTCGATATATGACAAGAACGACTGCACTGTATTGTACATACCGATACCGCCCGCGCGGCTTTCTTCGTCGGTCTACGCGCGACCGGCAGATACCGACGTACTTTTTTGTCGCGCTCAGCTATGCTAGAGCGCGTAGGCGGCGTGTCCGTCCTTCTGTCCGTCTGCCACACGCTGTGGTGCTGACTCAAAACTAATGACCGTAGGATCATCCGGTCTCCACCGGCGTGTAGCCCAGGGCTCTGGTTGTCTGACATCAACTTTCGTACCATAGGTCCCAGGGAACCCCCTTGCAAGGGCTTCAAACAAGACTGGGGTAAGTAAGTAAGTAAGTAAGTAAGCGAGTAAACAAATTTAAAAACACGCCGTATGTCGGCCTATTAAGAGAATCGCAGGCGCAGGGTAGGTAAAACGGCGAAAAAACGCAGATATTCGACCGCGACGGCGACTATTATATCTCGGAAACGATATACGATGGGCATATAGTTACAATAGCAGACTAATGGGAAGACACACATAGTCTTTCGATTGCTACCAATTTCGATGACCTTGAATGATTTTGAACGATCATAACGCAATATCGTACCCGATATACTTTTTTCGGGTTCGCTGTGTAGAAGTGAATGAAGACAGACCAATACTATCAACAAAAATAAGATATATCCAGGTCCGTAGAGTCCAGCGATGTACAGATCGTATATAAATTCGCAGGGTGAGTCACCCGTGACCTAATTTTTAAGGTCACGATATTTTTCAACATCACATATCTGGCAAATGGTGCAAGATACAGCTATGCTTACAACGCCATAATAATAGCAAATCGTATATGATCTGTGGAATGGTGCCATTTTCAACGACCATAAATTACCCCCTAACCCAGTTTTCAAGGGTTCGCAATTATTCGACGGACGTTGAATATCTCAGAAACGGTACAAGATGCACCCCTGTCGAAGACTTCAAACGAGACTGGGGGGCGTAAAGGCGAAGAAATATCGAAGGTTTTCGACCAATAAATCGTTATATTCCGATAAAACTGCACGGTTACTACATGACATTAATGCTTAGTGATATGCAGCCTACTGAATCGTGACATCGCCAATGACGTAGATCGGTCTGTAGCTCTCTAGTTTGGCATTGAGTAGGGGCCTATGATACGTGTACTTCAAGTGGATAACTACACTCGAACTGCAGTGTATCCACAACAGAACAAAGCCAACTACTGTTTAGCATATCGTCATCAGACAACAACTAAACGCTCTAATTTTTGGCATAGAAATTTAAAAGACAACTGCGTGTCTGCCTATTATTGTCTTCCACCTCACCTGCGTAATGCCCATACCTCGCAAAACGTTTCAGACAAGTTACACTTGGCGATAAACAAAACAGTCAAACGTTAAAACCTCAAATTAAAAAAAATTCTCAGCATTAACTTAACATAATAAACGACGAAAACACCACAGAGTGTGCACAAAATGTCCACCGTGAGCCCTGACACAAGCAGAGACGGCGGCTGCGCCACTGATTGATGGCTACAACAACGATCGAATGGTCCGGCTTTCTCCATTCGACTAATGGTCTCTGTTTCAGTTCTGCAAGACGTCATCAAAGTAAAACATCTCTTGTAAGAGTATTACACACGCTTCGTTGGAAATGCAACTGCGGTTGTGCCCCGAGTAGACTCAGGAATAAGTCCTCCAGTTTTTGTAAAATTTTATCAGTCCTAATTAAAATTATGCTAAAATTCTCTGGCTTTGTTTTTGTGGACACTGTACATGTTTAATTATACACTGTCTTCAAAAAATTTTTGCTTATTTTTGCACCGGATTCGTGATCCATTCCGACGTAGTTAAGTCACCGTTTAGTATGCAATGCATCTGCGGTAATTTTACGTGACCTTAAAACTGCTAATCCGTTGAAGTCGATTCTGTACGCCGGCATTTAGCGCTGAATCTTGTCAGAACTTATCGCCGATCACCGAATGACCTGGAGCGTGCGGATGCACCAGAAGCGCGACGTAATCGTTCCAATCCAGGCATCGTTCATTGACCGAGTTCTCGCGCGACTGAACAGTAATTACCCCCATATACTTCGGTACTCCGGTGAAATGGGCGTGGCCCGTTACTGCTGGAGTGTTGTGGTTCTGCTCAGTGTGATGATGTAGAGACAGTGAGGTGCACGGAATGAATCAACCGACGGCTTGGCTCGTAGTGAGAACGGCAGCGAGTTCCAATCGACAGTGGTGCGCGGTGAGAAGGAGTACTTGTAGTAGTCGGTTCGAGGAGTGAGAGGAGTGAATGTTAGTGGGTCATACGACCTGGTTTGATGAGAGCAGGGACGCGGTTGACCAACTGGAAACTGGAGACGGGTTGTTAGCGGCTTTGTAGAATGCTACTAAGCGACTATTTCTTTGGCGAACTGACAGAGGTGACCATTCAAGCTGATTGAGAAGACTGGTAATTGAGGTTGTGTTGTGGTAGTCGTTCATTACAAAACGATCAGCTCGACGCTGAACACACTCAAGTTGGTGCACGTCCTTGGCTGAATGTAGGTCCCATGCTGCTGATGAGAATTCCAGAAGAGGTCTTACTAAGGTGGTGTAAGCAGTTGCTTTCGCCTATGCAGAGCATCCATAGACAGTGTGTCTAACAAAATTAAGGATCCTTGATGCTTTTGCAGAAATATTGGAAGTGTGATTTTGCCAACGCAAGTCAGAGGATATTGTAACGCCAAGGTATGTATGTGAATCCACCAATGACAAGAGTTAGCCATCCAAAAAATAATTTACTGCTTGCTTCACTTTGGATCTTTTCATACATAAGATGTAACATTTACTGGAATTGAAGCGCGTAAGCCATGTATTTGCCCACTAGCTGAGTGCATGTACATCTTGCTGTAAAACAGTTCGATCATTTCCAGACTTGATGTGACGGTATAGGATGCAGTCATCAGTGAAGAGATGGATTGAAGATTGGATATTGTGGGTTATATCGTTGATGTAAAGGAGAAACAGTAGTGGTCCCAACACGGTACCCTGTGGTACTCCAGAAGCTACTAAGTTCCACGAGAAATTAGAGCCGTTGAGCAATACTCGCTGGTTACGACTAAGTAGGAACGAACTGAACCATTTTAATAAGTTGCCACGAATGCCATAATGATCAAGCTTGTATAGTAACCTTTTGTGCGGAACCGAGTCGAACGCCTTGCAGAAGTCGAAAATTGCAACGTCTGTAGGAATACCACGGTCAAGCCAGGAAGACCAATCATGTAGAGCTGAAAAAAGCTGTGTTTCACAAGAGCGACCATGACGAAAACCATGCTGATTGGGATATGATGATCGTCCAAGAACCGCGAAATCTGGGAGTGGACGATGTGTTCAATTACTTTCAAGCAAACAGGTGAGCGAGATTGGCCGGTAATTTTCAGCATTTTCTTTCTGACCTTTTTTATATAATACGAAAATGTTAGCTAGTCTCCAATCGTCTGGTAATTCTCCTGTAGACAGTGACTGGTGGAACAGATAGTAAGGAAGACATTAGATTGACTTGCTGTTTCTTTCACTATCCGTGGTGCTATTTCATCAGGTCCGGTGGGGTTTTTTACGTTTAAACCAAGTAAAATCTGCAGTTATCTGAAATGCTGGCATATCAAGATACGATACGATACGATACGATAGTGTGTATTTAACGTGCAGTAAAAAGCTGTCGGGTAGCCAGCTTAGTCTACCACACCTGGCCGACGACTTCCGTCTTGCCGGCCGCGGTCGTCCTGGCTCACGGTCAGCCGCCAGTATGATGCTGGACATTCATCGTACGACGACGTCACTGGGACATAGAGCATTTGCCGTCGCCGGACCTCGTGTCTGGAACAGCCTTCCTCCTGCAATCCGTGATCCGTCACTGTCGTCGTCAATCTTCGGAAAGCTGCTGAAAACTTATTTGTTTGTTTAAGGGTCGCGGCGCTGGTGACTTATGAACTGGCGCCGTGGAAATGTACTGACTAACTAACTAACTAACTAACTAACTAATAACTAACTAACTAACGGAATAAACAAAAAATTAAAATGTGAAACTAAACATAAAATGGTGAGCGTGATAGGTCCGGTCCAGTCCCGTTATCGTGAGGCAGTCCAGTAGGTAAAAGAAATATACGGTGGGAAGGATTTGTTGAAAAGGTAGGTTTTGAGCCTGGAGTGAAAGAGTGAAGGAGTGATGGATGACGAGTGTGGGGACGATGACAGAGATGAGTTGGTAAGTGGATGAGGAGGTGAATCAAGACGAGAATGGTGAGGCTGATGGAATGAATCTGGAATTCCAAAGACGAGGTGATGCATATCTAAATGAGCGATCTGTGATTTTCAAGGAGGAGATGGTTGGCGGGCGAGAAAGAGTGACAACAGATGAGGAGCGGGTACTGCGAAAAGGTTGAAGAGAGATAAGGTTGTGAAGATAGCTAGGTTGAGCAGTTGTAAGAACTTTGTAAATAAGAGAGATAAGTTTATATTCGATGCGTTCATTGACCTTTAGCCAGTGGAGAGATTTGAGAATTGGAGTGATATGAGTGGACTTAACAACAGCACGAGCAAGAGAGTTTTGAATAGGATATGGTGGTTGGAGTGTTGGTGGACTGAAGTGGCCTTCTGAGATGAAGACAGATGCAAAGTATTGGTTCAGTACAAATGCCTTTTCAGCGTCAGAGGAAATTAGGCTGCCATCAGCCGTTTTGAATACCTGTAAGTTCAGTTCGCTTTGATTTGATGAATCTGTAGAAAGACCGATGATCATCCTTGAGATTTCCGATGACAGAATTTACATGGTTTCTGTATGACAAATCTCCTTGCTTGGATACCATATATACGCTGTCGCAATAAATTTATACTGTCAGCGACATTATTGTTTAATAGTGCGCCAATCGTACTGGAAAACACTTTACATCATTCGTTCAAAAATACACTGTGTCTGAAAAGAACGCGTCAACTTTGACAAGATGTAGTTTCAACAACGTGGACTAATTTCGATAATTGTTGGTAGACAGCATCAGCAACTTTCAAAAATGATAGGCGTATTCAACTTTCTGTTTCTCTTTATTTTTACTTACTTTGTTTGCTTTTAAATAGCTGCGATGGAAATGACGCGTTCTGACGTAACTGTATGCTCGTGAAACAGTCCAGCTCCTTCAACAGGAAATACCGGATTTTATATCTCCAGATCTGTGTCCGCCAAACGGTCCAGTTGACCCGGAAACCCCGTTGACTACAGAATTTGGCGACTGATGCAGGAATGTGTGTACATTGTACAAGATACATGTCCGCGACACCAGTGACTTGATGTAGCGCATCAATGACACATGGGCAAGCATATCACAAAACGTCGAAGCTGTTGGTCAATGGAGAAGCGGTCGTGTGCATGCGTGAAAGCAAAAGGACACCACTTTGAACATCTGCTAAACTAAAACCGGCTCTTTTCAGAGCCAACACACAACACAACCGGCTCGTTTCAGAGCCACCAACAGTCTACCGAGGAAAGCACGTTTTCTGCGTCCTTTCCGTCGCAGCTATTTAAAGCAATTAAAGTAAGTAAAAGTGAAGGGATAAGGGAAGTTGAATACGCGTATCATTTTTGAAAGTGTGCTGATGATGTTTACCAAAAATTGTCATAATTCGTACATGCTTGTTGAAACTACAGCTTGCAAAGTTGGCGCGTTTTTTGAGACACAGTGTACATTAAAACATACAAGAAGCTCAGCTGTCGCAGAGAGACCGCGCGTGCTTCGTGTCGTCTGACGGTCACGCTGTGCAGATTATTCTGGCTAATATGAACGAGAAGTTGTGCAAATGCTGGAAAATGATTTGACAAAAATTCGTTCAAAAATTTAAATTCTGGGCTCTGATGCTGCCGAAGTCACACAAGACAGACAAGCAGGTAACAAAAAAACAGTCGTTGCTTAACATGAAGTAAAATAAAACTTGTAAGAGCGAAAAGACTGCTTTTCACCACATCACTTCTGCAGATATTTTACACTCAGTCTATTATGAAAACATAACATAACAGGAAATAGCCTAAATAGTCAGCCTCCGATTATCATCATTTCTGCACAACCGTTGATGGTTTACTGTTTATTGACCCACCGTGTATGTATGAGAAGCCTGAGGCCAGGAAGTGCAGACGTGCCGAGCAATGTGTTAACGTTGGTAGGGAGCGTTTTCTCTAGCTGACGCGACGTTCGCCTTTCTTAATGAGATCGTGCTTGGCGCCATGATTCAGCGACATAACGGTGCAAAGAAGGCCGGTATGCAGTCAGTGCCCGAACGGCTACCTCCGTAATCCCGTTCTGAATAGGACCCGCGGCCGCGCGCACGCCGGGCATTGTAGCAGCGTTCTCAACGCTCGAACCAGCTCGATCGCTATGAGAAAAATGTGTAGTCTTGTGGAGACTAACGTCTCTCATTAAGTGCGACATTATAGGGACTAAAACAACGAGAAACTTAGCTATCGCTAGCAGGTCGCGCTCGGCATCATTCAACCGTCCTTCCGGTCGAATACGACAGTAGACTCAGACGTAACATACAACTGTTGTAATTGACTCCGTACACTGTATATTTTTATCGCGCATCTGCACACTGACGCGCGATATTGATGTAGTAAATCTGTCTGTCCGTCCGTCCGTCCGTCCACCACGTTCCGGTATTCTATGGAAATGACTTAACATGTTGTCATAGTTTCTTCACCACACAATAGCCCGATCATTCTAATTTTATGGGTATCAAATATCTTTGCGAAATTCCGACGGGGTCACTCCTTTCGGGGGCGCTAAATTCAGGTGGGGTGTAAAAATTTCGTGATTTTCGACCAATAACTTGCTATATCTCGCAAACGATACAAGATAGCGCCATAGTTACTACAGAAGGTGACTAGGAAACCGCACCAAGCTTTCCAATGGTACCATTTTTAATGACCGTCAGTGACCACTACGCTAGATTTCAAGGTCACGGGGTCATCATAGCCTAGATGCTCTCGACGTACTGTGTGTGCAGATGGCGCACGATCTGTTTGCGATATCTAAGTTCTTGTTAGATACAGGCAATGAAACTGTTGACAGTACCTGAAATGACCTTCAAACGTCACTCAAGGTCATTTCATCGTCGTCGTCGTTTCTAGCATGCAACTCTAAGATTGCGTAGCGCCATACGTCGACATCATCCTCCGCAGAGGGCGGTTCTGAGCCAAATCTGCATGCTTCTTCGGGGAGCGTAAGGTGGTGTTGTTTCAGATCTTGTTGGACGGTGCTGAGCCACGTGATGCGGGGACGACCTGGTTGTCTTCTCCAGTCTGCCGGAGGGGAGGCTAACAGGATCCTCTTGGCATCTGCGTTGTCGTCCATGCGCATAATATGCTCAAACAGGGTAAGCCGGCGCGATGGATGATAGCAGTGAGTTTGGGTTGCTTCGTTAGCCTCCGTACATCATCGTTCCGTACAAATTGGTACCATTTGATACCAAGCAGCATACGCAGACACCACTGGTCGAGTGCATCGATCTTACGTTTGTCCGTCTTAGATATCGCCCAGCAATCCGAACCATACAGGAATATTGTTAAGATGCACGTGTTGTACAGCTTCAACTTCGTTGAGA